>ERZ857801.843-NODE-843-length-38849-cov-5.652549_pt1 | contig 38849 bp, 35 predicted proteins | sample MGYA00519762_ERZ857801 | MGnify/ENA primary metagenome ERZ857801 (study PRJEB31778, sample SAMEA3449368) | human gut metagenome | biome: human gut; feature: human-associated habitat; material: faeces | place: United Kingdom | collected 2010/2012 ...
TGGCCGACAGCACCTGGCAGCCCCTTCCCGTTCGGGAGGAGCTGCCGGAGGAAACCACGGTAGAGCGGGCCCCCACCGGGGACGGCACCACCCTCACCATCTCCCCCCTGCCCAGCGGCGGGGCCCACAGCCTCCAGGAGATTTACCGGGAGAACATCGCCTCCATCGTCAGCATCCGGGGGAGCAAGGGGGACGGCATGAGCCTGGGCACCGGCGTGGTGATGTCGGAGGACGGGTATATCATCACCAACAGCCACGTCATTGAGGGATGCGGCGCCGTGGATGTGGTGCTCCAGGATGAGCGGGTGTTCCAGGCCCTGCTGGTGGGACAGGATGCACAGAGCGATCTGGCGGTGCTGAAGATTGACTGCGCCGGCCTGACGCCCGCCCAGTTCGGTGACTCCACCCTTCTGGAGGTGGGGGACGCGGTGGCGGCCATCGGCAATCCGCTGGGGGAGGAGCTGCGGGGCACCATGACCGACGGCATCATCTCCGCCATCAACCGGGATGTGAACGTGGACGGGTACACCATGGTGCTGCTCCAGACCACCGCCGCCCTCAACTCGGGCAACTCCGGCGGGGCGCTCATCAACGACCGGGGACAGGTGGTTGGCATTACCAACCTGAAAATGCGGGCCTATGACAATACGGTAGAGGGCCTGGGCTTCGCCATTCCCACCACCACGGTCAAGACGGTGGTGGATGCCCTCATCGCCCACGGGCGGGTGGAGGGCCGGCCCACCATCGGCATCACCGGCTATACCGTGACGGAGGAGCTGGCGGAGGAGTACGGGTGCCCCCGAGGGGTGGCGGTACAGAGCGTCCGGGAGGGCTCCGACGCCCAACGGCAGGGCGTCCTGCCCAACGACGTGATCGTGGCGGTCAACGGCGAGACGATCACCGACATGGACCAGCTCCAGGCGATCAAGGAGGGGCTGGCGGTGGGGGACGTGCTCACCTTCCGCCTCTGGCGCGGCGGCCACTACCTGGAGCGGGACGTGGCCCTGGTGGACCAGTACACGCTGGAGGAGTAGATAAAAAAAGAGCGCCCCGTCCTGGGGCGCCCAAGAGAGATGTGTGCGGGAGAATGGAAGAATCGCGGGTTGGAATTACACTCGCCTATTGGATAAGCTGTGCTCTTATCATACTATGATTTCCATAAAATGTCAAATAGAACTTTTGTCGAAAGGCGGCGAATGGCTAATGCTGATTCTCAACGGGGTAGTTCACCCCATGGACGGGCCGGTGATTCCCCGCGGCTTCGTGGCCTTTGAGGGGGAGAAGCTCACCGCCGTAGGGCCCATGGAGGCCCTGCCCGCCGGGGCGGAGGGCCCCGTGCTGGATGCGGAGGGGGGGCATATCCTGCCCGGCTTCATCGACGCCCACTGCCACCTGGGCCTGTTCGGGGATGCCCTGGGCTTTGAGGCGGACGACGGAAACGAGTCCACCGACCCCTGTACCCCCCAGCTCCGGGCCGTCGACGGGGTGAATCCCCTGGACCGGGGCTTCCGGGAGGCACGGGAGGGGGGCGTGACCACGGTGCTCACCGGCCCCGGCTCGGCCAACCCCATCGCCGGGCAGTTCCTGGCCCTCAAGACCGACGGCCGCTGGGTGGACGAGATGGTGCTCAAGGCCCCCGCCGCCATGAAGTTTGCCCTGGGGGAAAATCCCAAGTCGGTCTACAACGACCGGAAGGAGACGCCGGTGACCCGTATGGCCACCGCGGCCCTCATCCGGGAGCACCTGGCCAAAGCCCAGGAGTACCAGGACAAGCAGGCCAAGGCGGACGGAGATCCCGACCAGGACATGCCCGATTACGACGCCAAGCTGGAGGCGCTGGTGCCGGTGGTGGCGGGAGAGCTGCCCGCCCACTTCCACGCCCACCGGGCCGACGACATCGCTACCGCCGTGCGCCTCAGCCGGGAGTTCGGGCTGAAGCTGGTGGTGGTTCACGGCACGGAGGGCTATCTGGTGCCCGAGCTGCTGGCGGAGGCGGGGGTGCCGGTCATCACCGGGCCCTGCCTCACCGACCGCTCCAAGCCGGAGCTGGTGGGCCAGACCCTGGACAACCCGGCCCTGCTCCACCGGGCGGGGGTGAAGATCGCCATCTGCACCGACCACCCGGAGACCCCCATCCAATACCTGCCCCTGTGCGCCGCCATGGCCATCCGGGGGGGCATGGACCCGGAGAGCGCCCTGGCCTGCGTCACCATTCGGGCCGCCGAGCTGGCTGGAGTGGCCGACCGGGTGGGCTCCCTGGCCCCGGGAAAGGATGCGGACGTGACCGTCACCAGCGCCCATCCCCTCAACTGGCTCAGCCGGATGCGGCTGGTGGTGATGGACGGAAAGGTGGTCCACGGCCGGCTGTAAGCAGTTTCCAAGCCTGCCGTTTTGCCCCTTCATAAAACTTTCACAAAAAACAGTGGAAATTTTTCGCTCCTGTGGTATAATAAAACCATCGGAGGGGAGAGCCCTCCTTCACCGGAGGAGTTTCCCTCCCACTCAAGCCCCCTCGGGGGTGAAAGGAGCGGACAAGTATGAAGTTTGTGTTTACAGACAAAAAGGTGAACGTGCCCAACTACATCCACAACTACGCGGAAAAGAAAGTGGGCAAGTTAGACCGTTTCTTTAAGGAGGATGCCACCGCCTCACTGACGTTCAGCGTGGAGAAGGACCGCAACCGGGTGGAGGTCACCATCCGGTCCAGCGGCACCATCTTCCGTGTGTCGGAGAGCACCTCTGATATGCACGCCTCCATCGACGCCGCCGTGGCTTCCCTGGAGCGGCAGATCCGCAAGAACAAGACCCGTCTGGAGAAGCGGCTGCGCACCGGCGCCTTTGAGCGCTCGGTAGACGCCTCCACGGAGATCTCCTCCTTTGTCCCCGACGAGCCGGAGGAGGGGGAGTACCATGTGGTCCGGACCAAGACCTTCCCCATCAAGCCCATGACCCAGGACGAGGCCATTCTGCAGATGAATCTTCTGGGCCACAGCTTCTTCGCCTTCAAGAACGAGGACGCCGGCGGGGCCTTCGCGGTGGTCTACCGCCGCAATGACGGGGACTACGGCATCATTGAGGATGCGACCTGATTGTTCCAAAAACCGCGGGGCGGCCAACCGGCCGCCCCGTTTTTTTGCTCTGTGAGACATTACGGCTCTGACGCCCGCTCTGTCTCTCCCCTGCGCCAGCGCTTCAGGGTGGGGAGAAAGGCCAGCAGTCCCGCCCGGGCCTCCGCCTCATCCAGGTCCAGTCCGTTGGCCCGGTTCCACTCCGCTAAAAACTGCAGATTGTGCTCCGCCATCTCCTCCATGGTCATGTCCTGAAGGAACCGCCCCTGCTGATAGCAGTATACGCAGTACGTCTCCGACCGGCTTCCGTCCACCTCGGTCCCCCGCTCCTCGTCCCGGGTCAGGGCCATGCCGCAGCTTTGACAATATCCGGCGGGGTACCCCAGCAGCCGGTCCACCGACACCTGGAATACCTTTGCGATCTCCTTCAGGGTGTCGGTGCTGGGGACGGTCTCGCCGGTCTCCCAGCGGGAGACCGCCTGCCGGGTGACACAGAGCTTTTGGGCAAACTCCTCCTGGGACAGCCCCAGGTCCCGGCGCAGCTCCAACAACGCATCCCTTGTCTCCATTCAATCGCCTCCTTTTTGCCCAGTATAGCAGACCGCCTCCGGATGCACAAGCAACGGGCGGTTGCGGAATTCTTACCACTCTGTTCGATTTTGGAAAGACTCTGGAAAGATTGTTTGGGTACAATGGGGGTATCAGAAAGGAGTGCATCCCCATGACGGTTTTGGAAACCAAGGATCTGAAAAAATACTACGGCTCCGGCGACACCCAGGTGAAGGCCCTGGACGGAGTCGATCTGACGGTGGAGAACGGGGAGTTCGTGGCCATTGTGGGCACCTCGGGCTCGGGCAAGTCCACCCTGCTCCACATGCTGGGCGGGCTGGACCGGCCCACCGGCGGCTCTGTCCTGGTGGAGGACCGGGACATCTTCGCCCTGAAGGACGAGGAGCTGACCATCTTCCGCCGGCGGAAGATCGGCTTTGTGTTCCAGTCCTACAACCTGGTCCCAGTGCTCAGCGTCTATGACAACATCATCCTGCCCATCCAGCTGGACGGGGGCCGGGTGGACGAGGACTATGTGAGCCAGGTGATCGAGGCCCTGGGTCTGGAGCAGAAGCTGGACCGCCTGCCCAACCAGCTCTCCGGCGGGCAGCAGCAGCGGGTGGCCATCGCCCGGGCCCTGGCCACTAAGCCCGCCATCCTCCTGGCCGATGAGCCCACAGGCAACCTGGACTCCCGGACCAGCCAGGACGTCCTCTCCCTGATGAAGACCACCGGACAGAAATTTGCCCAGACCATGGTGATGATCACCCACAATGAGGAGATCGCCCAGCTCGCTGACCGCATCGTCCGCATTGAGGACGGCAGGATCGTCACGCGGTGAGGGGGTGCGCACCATGAAGGTATCCAACGGCAAGTGTGTCCGCCGCCTGGCCTGGAAGAGCTTAGCGGCCAACCGGACCCGAAACCTCATTGCGGTGCTGGCCATCGCCCTGACGGCGGTGCTGTTCACCTCCCTCTTTACCATCGCCCTGTCCATCAACGAGGGCATCCAGCAGTCCAACTTCCGCCAGGTAGGGGGCTTCTCCCACGGCGGGTTCAAGTACCTGACGGAGGAGCAGTTCCAGGAATTGAGGGACGATCCCCTCATCGACCAATGGGGGGTGCGGCGCTTCCTGGGCATGCCCACGGAGGTACCCTTCAACAAGTCCCATGTGGAGGTGGGCTTCTCCGACACCAACTACGCCCACTGGTCCTTCTGCGATCCGGTGGAGGGTTCCCTGCCCCAGGAGGGCACCGACCAGGCGGCCACCGACACCCAGGTGCTGGCGCTGCTGGGCATTGAGCCGGAGCTGGGGGCCCAATTCACCCTCACCTTTGACGTGGACGGCCATGAGACCACCCAGACCTTTACCCTGTGCGGCTGGTGGGAGCGGGACGGGGCCGTCCAGGCCAGCCACATGCTCATTCCGGAGAGCCGGGTGGACACCATCCTGGACGAGGTGGGGGTGGACCCCAACAACCCCACCGACGGCATGACGGGCACCTGGAACCTGGACGTGATGCTGAAAAGCGGCTCCCGGCAGATTGAGCAGGATCTGAACCAGATTCTGGCCGACCACGGCTATCAGAGCGAGGCGCCGGGCGAGAACTACATTGACACCGGGATCAACTGGGGCTACACCGGGGCCCAGCTGTCCGACAGCATGGACCCGGCCACGGCGGCGGTCATCGCGGGGATGCTCCTGCTCATCCTCCTCACCGGCTATTTGATCATCTATAATGTGTTCCAGATCTCGGTGGCCGGGGATATCCGGTTTTACGGCCTGCTGAAAACCATCGGCACCACGGGGCGGCAGCTGAAGCGGATCATCCGGTACCAGGCCCTGGCCCTCTCCGCCCTGGGCATCCCCCTGGGACTCCTGGCCGGCTGGCTCATCGGCGGGCAGCTCACCCCCGTCATCATCGCCCGGCTGGATGGGGTGTCCGACGTGGTGTCGGTGAGCCCCGTGCTCTTTTTGGGCTCCGCCCTGTTCGCCCTGTTCACGGTGCTCCTGTCCTGCCACCGGCCCGGCCGGATGGCGGCCAAGGTCTCCCCCATCGAGGCGGTGCGGTACACTGAGGGGGCCGGAAGAAAATCCCGCCGCCCCTCCGGGAAGCGCCTTGCCCATAAGGGGGCGGGCGGGTCCTCCCTGCTGGCCATGGCCTGGGCCAACCTGGGCCGCAGCCGGGGCAAGACCGCCGTCACAATTACCTCCCTGTCCCTGGCGGTGGTACTGCTGACGGTGACGGTGAACTTTACCAATGGCTTTGACATGGACAAGTATGTGTCCAACTTCACCGCCAGCGACTTCATCGTGGCCAACGCCGGGAAGTTCCAAAACAGTGTCCTGGACTTCACCCCCGATATGGCCGTGCCCCAGTCCGCCATGGACGATATCGGCGCCCAGGAGGGCATTACAGACGGCGGCGTGGTGTACGGGCAGACCTCCTCCGCCCTGGAGTACATCACTGAGGACTACTTCCGGCAGATGAACCAGCGCTTCTACACCCCGGAACAGCTGGACAACGCGATCCGCCTGACCGGCCGGAACGAGGCGGGAGACCTGGCCGCAAACGTCCAGCTCTCCGGCATGAGCCCCTTCGCCCTGGACCACCTGACGGTGCTGGAGGGGGAGCTGTCCAAGCTCTATGAGGACGGCGGAAAGTATGTGGCCGCCGTGTACGCCGAGGACGACTACGGCAGAGCGGACATGGACTCCCACTGGGCCCGCCTGGGGGATACGGTCACCATCCGGTACGTGGAGGAGTGGGAATATGTGGACCCGGACACCGGCATCGCCTACTCCGATGTGGAGGATGTACCCGCCGGGGCCAACTGGGTGGCGCAGCCGGTCAAGTACCGGGACGCGGCGTATCAGGTGGCCGCCCTGGTGACGGTACCCTCCGCCCTCAGCTACCGGTACTACGGCAGCGACGAGTTCATTCTGAATGCCCAGACCTTCGTGGAGGACACTGGGACCAGCTCAGTGATGTACTACGCCTTTGACACCACCGACGAGGCCAATGACCCCATGGAGGAATTTTTGCAGAACTACACGGAGAACGTAAATCCGGAGCTGGACTACGAGAGCAAGGCCCTCTACGCCGGGGAGTTTGAGAGCATGCGCTCCATGTTCCTGCTGCTGGGCGGGGCCCTGAGCTTCATCGTGGGGCTGGTGGGGGTACTGAACTTCTTCAACGCCATCCTCACCGGCATCCTGGCCCGGAAGCGGGAGCTGGCCGTCCTCCAGTCCATCGGCATGACGGGAAAACAGCTGAAGACCATGCTGGTGTATGAGGGGCTGTTCTACGCCCTGGGGGCGGCGGCCATCTCTCTGGCGCTGACTCTGATTCTGGGTCCGGCGGCTTTCACAGCGGTGGGGAACCTGTTCTGGTTCTTCACCTACCGCCTGACCCTGGTCCCCTTCCTGGTGGTGATCCCCATATTCGCCCTTCTGGGCATCCTGGTGCCCCTGGGGGTGTACCGGTCGGTGGCCCGGCACACCATCGTGGAGCGCCTGCGGGAGGCGGAAACATAACCAAGACAAAACCCGGCGCCGTGGATACTTCCACGGCGCCGGGTCTGTTTTAATCCGTCAGCCAGCGTCCAACCCCCGGAACATGGGAGAACAGCCAGGCAAAGGGGAGGGAGAGCAGGAAGTAGACCAGGGCGAACACCGGCACCGAGGCCACCGCCCCCAGGGCCAGAGGGGACACCCCGAACCACCGGAACACCAGGACCCAGATCTGGTGAAACAAGTACACCCCAAAGACGCACTCCCCCAGAGCGTACACCGCCCGGCGGCGGGAGCGCTCCTCGCTCACCCCCAGCACATAGCGGAACAGGGTGCACAGGGCGGCCGCCGTCAGGGCCACCCCCGGGGCGGTATAGCTGTACCACAGGTCCCGGCCCCCGCCGATGAGGCTGGGCCCCGCCAGGGTGAGGACCATCCCCAGGATACCCAGAATGTAAATGAAAAACTCCGGAATGCGGCCAATGGTGAAGTGCCTCAAATACCACCCGGCCAGGTAGTAGCCCATATAGCCCAGCACCATGTGGACCTGGAACCGCTCCAGCAGGGCGGTGAGCACCTGATTGGGGTGGAAGGCGGCCCACAGGGGCAGCACACCGGCAAAGAGGAAGGCCAGGCCCAGGATGTACAAAATCTCCCCCCGGCTGGCCGACGAGGCGAACCGCTGGAGCAGGGGGTGGACCAGATACAGGCCGATGAGGGGATATAGAATCCACAGGTGGAAATAGGTGTTCCCCTGGGCCGCCGACACCAGGGCGGACCAGACGCCCCCCAAGGTGAGGGCCCCGCCCCCCAGCAGGTGGGCCGCCACGGCGTACAGAGCCCCCCAGAACACCAGCATGCAGAAGGCGGGGAGAGCCAGGGTCAGCAGGGTCCCGCCCAGGGCGGACTTGCTTCCCCCCTCCAGGGCGTACATCCCCCACACCATGAACAGGGCGGGGACCGACCAGCGGGTGAGCCCCTCATAGATGGACAGCACCTGCCAGTCCCCGCTGGAGATGGACACCAGCTCCTGGCCGCTCTGGGCCAGCAGGAGCATCAGGGCCGCAAATACGGCAAAGACCCGGAAAAATCCGGGCCAGCCGCTGTTTCGTTCCCCCGCCATCAGTCCTTCTCCGGGACGATCTCGATCCAGTAGCCGTCGGGGTCGCTGATGAAGTAGATGCCCATGGCCGGATTCTCGAAGCAGATGCAGCCCATGGCCTTGTGCTTCTCATAGAATTCCTGGTACTGATCCGTCACGAAGGCCAGATGGAATTCACACTCCCCCAGGTTATAGGGCTCGATGCGGTCCCGCAGCCAGGTGAGCTCCAGCTGGAAGTTGGTGCGGCCGTCCCCCAGGTAGACCAGTTGGAAGGAGCCGTCGGCGGCGTCCTTCACCCGCACCGGCTCCAGGCCCAGGGCCTCCTTGTAGAAGGCCAGGCTCTTGTCCAGGTCCAGGACATTAAAATTAAAATGGTTGAATTGAATCATGGTTCCGTTCTCCTTTTGATGGGGTGGAGGCGTATTTTCCGCCCCCGGGCCCGAAATCCGGGCCGCTTTTATTATACCGTACCCCTCCGGCGGATTGCAACCGAAAGTTCCCAGCCCTCCGCCGGTTGACGGGGTTCCCCTTTTTCTTTTATAATATCCAAAAGAGACTTACCAAACCAGGAGGACAACACCATGAGCCGGGAGAAGGTACTGTCCCTGCTGCTGGAGCAGGGGGACCGCTATGTGTCGGGGGAGGCCATGAGCCGCGCCCTGGGGATCAGCCGGGCCGCCGTGTGGAAGGCCATCGAGGCCCTGCGCCAGGAGGGCTATGTGATTCAATCCGCCCCCAACCGGGGCTACCGCCTGGAGAACGCCCCGGACCGGGTGCGGGAAGGGGAGCTCTCCGGCCCCCTGGCCGGCTGCCGGGTGGGGGGGAGCCTGATGTGCCTGGAGACCATCGACTCCACCAACACCGAGGCCAAGCGCCAGGCCATGGCCGGGGCCCCCGACGGCCTGGTTATCGTCAGCGAGGAGCAGACCGGAGGCCGGGGCCGACGGGGCCGCTCCTTCCAGTCCCCCAAGGGGAAGGGGCTCTACCTCACCGCCCTGCTCCGTCCCAGGCTGGACCCCAGCCAGGTGGCCGACATCACCGCCTGGGTGGCGGTGGCGGTGTGCGACGGCATTGAGGCCGCCTGCGGCGTCCGCCCCCAAATCAAGTGGACCAACGACCTGGTGCTCAACGGCAAAAAACTGTGCGGCATCCTCACCGAGCTGGGCCTGGAGAGCGAGAGCAACGACCTGGACTACTTAATCACCGGCATCGGGATCAATGTGAACCACACCCCCGAGGACTTTGACGCCGAGGTCCGGCCCATCGCCACCTCCCTGGCCCAGGAGCTTGGCCATCCCGTCCGCCGGGCCCAGCTGGCGGTGGAGATCATTCGGGCTCTGGACCGGATGTACGCCCAGTTTCCCCAGAACAAGCAGGACTACCTGGAGCGGTACCGCGCCGACTGCCTCACGGTGGGAAAGCAGGTCCAGCTCATTACCCCCGCCTCCCGGGAGGAGGCCTTTGCCGTGGCCGTCGACGACGACTTCCGTCTGGTGGTGGAGTACCCCGACGGCCGCCGGGCCGCCCTGTCCGCCGGAGAGGTATCCGTGCGGGGCATGTACGGCTACGTATAACAAGAACCAAACAAGCAGGCCCGGAGACGGTTTTCTTCCGTCTCCGGGCCATTGCTTGATCCGGCCGGGAGGAAATCGGCCGGACAGGAGAAAAGCTCACGGAGTGACCAGCATGGGCTGGAGCTGCCGCCCCTCCAAGGCGGCCAGGGCCGCGTCGGCCACCAGGGAGAAATCGGCCACCAGAGAGGTGGGCTTATGCACAGGGTCGTCCTGGCCAAAGGGGACGAAGTAGATGTACTTGCGGCCCAGCAGGCTCCCCAGGTTGGCGGCGGAGGCGGAGAGCCCGTCGTTGGTGGAGGGGGCGATGAGCACCGGCCGCCCGTTGCGCAGGTGGGCCTTGGCCGCCATGGTGACGCTGGTGTCGGTGATCCCGTTGGCCAGCTTCCCCAGAGTGTTTCCCGTACAGGGGGCGATGATCAGCAGGTCCAGCAGCTTCTGGGGGCCGATGGGCTCCGCCTCCTTGATGGTGGAGATGACCCGGTGGTCGCAGATGCGCATCATCTCCCGCATCAGGTCGTGGGCGTCCCCGAACCGGGTGTCCGCCGCCGCCGTATACTCGGACACAATGGGGATCACATGGGCAAACCGGGCCTTCACCTGTTCCAGGGCCTCCATGGCCCGGCTGTGGGTGCAGAAGGAGCCGCACATGGCAAATCCTACGGTTTTCTCTTCCAACATAACATCCGCTTCCTTTCCTATTCCTATGCGCCAAGCTCGTGGAGCATGTTATAGATCGTATTTTTGATGGCCGCGCCGGCGGTGACCGGGGCCACCTTTCCCGGCAGGGAAAGGGCCCAGATCACGTTCCGCCCCAGGCGGGCGGCGGCCTCCAGGTCCACGCCCCCAGGCTTGCTGGCCAGATCCAGCACCAGGCAGTCGGGCTTCAGGTCGGCCAGCTCCGCCTCCCCCAGCACCAGAGCGGGGACCGTGTTCACCACCAGGTCGTACCCGCACAGCCAGCCCGCCAGCTGCCCGGTCTTTTCCGCCCCATAGCCGATGGCCTGAGCCCAGGCCAGGGACTCGTACCGGCGGGCGGCCACTGTGACCCTGGCCCCCAGGGCGGCCATCCGCTGGGCCACCGCCCGGCCCACCCGGCCGAAGCCGATCACCAGTACCCGGGAGCCGTGGAGGGTGATGGGCAGCTGCTCCAGGGCGATCTGCACCGCCCCCTCGGCGGTGGGCACCGCGTTGGCTACCGCCAGTTCCTCCCGGGCGAAGTAATCCAGCACGGTGATCCCCCGCTGTCCGGCCAGGGCCTCCGTCACCGGGTCCACCCGGCCCCCGCACACCATCTGCCCCGGGCGGAGGGCGTCCATCACCTGGGCCAGCGTGGGCTCCAGCCGGGACAGGGGACAGTTCAGCTTTCCCTCCCCCTGGGACACCGGAAGGGGCAGGACGACACAGTCCGCCTCCCCCGCCCCCTGCAGCGTACCCTCCACCGTCAAGCCACCAGCCGGGACCACCCCCTCCTCCAGAGCGTAGGCGTGAACCCGGTGGCCGTCCTCGGAGAGCAGCTGGGCCAGCTTTCCCTGGCGCATATCGCCCCCCAGAACCCAGAAATTCAGTTCCTGTCTCATAACCCATCCTCCCGTCACGTTCTGCTTCAAGCTATGAGGAGGGGTTCCTTTTGGTGACAGACAGCCGGAAAAGACAGCAAAAGACCGCCGTACGAAACGTACGGCGGTCTCAGCGTGTCAAAAAAGCCCTCCTGCAAGGAGTTCCGCCGTCCGCAGACGGCGGAATAAAATTAAATCCCGTCATTTTCGAGGACATGTGCCTCGGAAATGACACCTCTCACGAAATTTTGGCTGACAATTTCGCCAGAAATCGAGGCCAAAATTCCGTGCAGCCTTTCTCGAAAAAGTGGCGCAGCCACTTTTTCAAGAGTCTAAGACCGCCGTACGAAACGTACGGCGGTCTTTGCTCTGCCTGCCCTGCGGAGGGCGGGCGTCTATTATTTTTGCAGAAGCAGCCGCTCGATCAGCTGTACGGACCCCTCAATGCCGTAGCTGGCGGAGTTGATACACAGGTCGTAGTTGACCACGTCTCCCCACTTCCGGCTGGTGAAAAACTCGTAGTAGGAGCGGTGGCGGCGGTCCACCTTCTTGAGGAACTTCCGGGCGCTCTTATAGTCCAGATTGTCCTGCTTCATCACCCGGCGCACCCGCACCTCAAAGGGGGCGTTGACAAAAATGCTCACATGGGGGATCTGGTGGTTGGTGAGGATCACGTCGGCACAGCGGCCCATGATGACAAAGTCCTCCCGCCGGGCCATGTCGCAGATCAATTCGCTCTGGTTGAAAAAGACCGCCTCCGCCTTGGGCAGGCCGTGGTAGCGGCTGAACTCCCGGATGCGGGCCTTGAGTCCCTTGGGTCTCTCCACCGCCATGGGGTCTTGATTCAGATCCTGGGGGTTGGTGAAGCTGGCCCGGTCGCGGATGTGGTCCTGCTGGGCCTCCAGCCGCTTCAGAACCTCGGCAAAGATCTCCGTGTCATAGTAGTTGATCTTCAGGGTGTCCGCCAGATTGAAGCCCACGTCGGTCCCGGCGCTGCCATAGGTGCGGCCGATGCAGATCACCAGATGGTTTCCCGCGTTGAACCGGCCCTTCCAGCTGTTCTGGGAGAAGGACTGGTTGAGCCCAGCCAGGGTTTCGTCCAAAATATCCACCGCGCCGAAGCGGTCGGGCAGCTTCTGGATCAGCTTCCAGATCTCGTTGTACTCGGTCATCACCCGGGAGCGCTCCTGCCGCTCCGGGATGGTGCGGGCCATGTTGCCGATCAGGGCCAGGGAGCTGCGCAGGTAGTGGCTGGTGCGGTGCTCCTTCATGATCTGGGTCAGCTCCCGGATGGACTCCTCCCGGCTGGCGTTGAACACCCGGCCCAGGCCGGACCCCAGCACCCGGTAGACCTCGGCGTCCAGATCATACAGGCGGTTTGCGATCTCAAGCACTAAATTTCTCGTCTCTTCCATGACAACTCAGCCCTCCTCACATGAAAAAGATCAGCGTATCCAGGATAAAGACGGGGATCAGGAAGCGCACCGACCAGAACATATACCCGAAGAAGGACGGCATGCGGATACCATTTTCATCCGAGATGGACTTGACCATAAAGTTGGGGGCGTTGCCGATATAGGTGTTGGCCCCCATGAATACCGCGCCGCAGGAGATGGCCGCCAGCATCTTGGTGGGCACGACCCCAAGGGTGGTAGCCAGCCCGGTCTGAGCTCCCTGGGCACAGGCCGCCGTCAGGAAGACCAGATAGGTGGGGGTGTTGTCCAGGAAGCTGGACAGGGCGCCGGTGGCCCAGAACATCTCCGCCGGGTGGGTGAGCCCCAGCTCGCCGCCCTTGGCGGTGAGGAGCATCAGGGCGGGCTGCATGGTGATGAAGATGCCCACAAAGAGCACCGCCACCTCCTGGATGGCCCCCCAGGTGAAGTGGTTGGATTTGCGCACCGACACATCGGTGGTCTTGAAGGAGAGGAAAGCCGCCAGGAGGATAATAATGATCTCCAGCAGCGCGGGGATAGTGAGGGTGACCTCGCCGAAGATGGGGATGCCGATCACCTCGCCCGCCTCATTCTGGAACATGGGGAGGGTGGGGAGCACTCCGCTGAGCACCACGGCGGCCACGATCATCACCAGGAAGATCAGATTGTGAAGCCCCCGGATGTGGATCTCCGTGCCCGGCTTCCGGATGTCGGGCATGTTGCCGGCGGCAATGTCCTTGCGGTAGGCCCGCATGTCAATCCAGTAAAAGACCGCCAGCAGGATCACCGCGTTGAACAGCAGCACCGGGGCCAGCTGAAGGCTCCAGAAGAATGGCACGCCCCGGGAGAAGCCCATGAGCAGAGGCGGGTCCCCGATGGGGGTCAGACAGCCGCCCATGTTGGAGATCAGAAAGATGAAAAACACCATGATGTGGCTGCGGTGCCGCCGCCAGGCGTTCATTTTGATCACCGGACGGACCATGAGCATGCTGGCCCCGGTGGTGCCGATCCAGCTGGACAGCACCGTGCCCAGGAGCAGGAGAAACACATTGATCCGGGGAGAACCGGCCAGGTCCCCCTCCAGAGAGATGTTGCCTGCCACGCAGAACAGGCCGAACAGCAACACAATAAAGGTGAGGTAGTCGCCAATCAGGCACTCCAGCGCCGTCTCCACCGCCGTACCCAGTCCCCCCATCAGAGCGTAGGGGATAAGAAAGGCCAGCGACCAGAAGGCCACCGCCAAGGGCTGATGGCTCTCCCACCACGAGGAGCACAGCAGCGGACACAGGGCGATGCACAGCAGCAGCCCCGCAAAGGGGATGCTCAGCCAAAGCGGGACCTCTCCCCCCGCTCCGGACAGGGAGGCCCGATTCCAAATTCCCATCAGGAGCATCCCCAGCATCAGGAGCGCTCCCAAGCCAAATGAAACTTTCTTCGCCAACATGATCCTCTCCAAACTTTTCCTCAGTCTCCAGGATCTCCTCAAGGACGGTACAGGCGGCTGATTTTTTCCACACACTGAAACGCTTTTTACGCAGGCAGGGCGGCGGTGAAATCGATTCCAGGTCCTTGTTCCGGGATGCTGGTTTCCTGGCGCTCCCGACACGCGGTCCATATTTTACCGTTTCCGCCCCGGCCAGATGTTATTTTAGCACAAAAAAACGCCCCTAGCAACGCATCATTTTGTATTTATAACATTTTAACTATACTTCATATAGTATTTCTGTGAATAACAGTTCCCGTTTTATCGTGTAAATTTCACAAAATTCTTTCTTGCGCCTCTGTGCCCGCCGCGATAAAATGATAAGGTATTTTCCACGACAAGGAGGTCTTTGAAATGGAATCTTTTATTCTATCGAACGGCATGAATATCCCCGCCATCGGCTTCGGGTGCTACGCCCTGAATCCCCCTGAGCAGAAGCGGATTCTTCTGGACGCAATCGAGGCGGGCTACCGCCACTTTGACACCGCCTCTTTCTACCAGACGGAGGAGGCGCTGGGCCAGGCCGTCCGGGAGAGCGGGATTCCCCGGGAGTCGTTTTTCCTCACCACAAAACTCTGGCGCACCCAGATGGACGACCCCCGGGCGGCCTTTGAGGCCTCCCTCCGGGCTCTGGGGACCGACTACCTGGACCTCTACCTGATCCACTGGCCCCGCCCGGACTTGGAGCGGTCCGATTGGAAGGAGCTGGACGCCCGGGTCTGGGACTGCCTGCAGGAGCTGTACCAGCAGGGAAAGGTGCGGGCCATCGGCACCAGCAACTTTCTGCCTCACCATCTGATGAACCTCGCCGCCCGCGGCGGGCTTCTCCCCATGGTCAATCAGCTGGAGTACCACCCGGGGTATCTTCAGAGCGCCGCGGTTCAGTACTGCCGGGAGAACCACATCCAGGTATCCGCCTGGTCTCCCCTGGGGCGGCGGAGGCTGATGGACGACCCCCTGCTCAGCGAGATTGCCGCCGCCCATCAGGTCACCGTGCCCCAGGTCTGCCTGCGCTTCGCCCTGCAGAACGGCGTACTTCCCCTGCCAAAGTCCTCCAGCCCAAAGCGGATGCGGGAAAACCTGGACCTGTTCCGGTTCTCCCTGTTCCAGGAGGAGATGTCCTGGATCGCCACCATGCCTCAGACCGCCTGGTCCGGGGAGCATCCGGACCGGGAGCGGGCGGTTCTCTCCTGACCCGCCCCGCCGGCGGGTACCATAGCGTCAGAGACGGCCCACTTTTTCCCCAGATTTCTCCGTATTCAGTCTGTTTTAAGGCTAAACGCCAATTTTCCCCGGTATAGAAAACTTTTTCTTCTGAAACGACTTTTTTCTTGACAGAAAATTTGCGCCTGCGCTATACTGAATTTAACTAAAATGACCCATCCGATTTTACAAAAGATGTGTCATTTTGACTGGCCGCGACAGAAAGGAATTCTCTCCGTGGCATCCCCTTCCTCTCTGCCCGGCTGGGAGAAATCGAAGGAGGTACAGCTTATGAAAAAGACATTCCGCAGAGCCCTGTCCCTGACCATCGCCTCTGGTCTCACTCTGGCGATGGCCGTCACCGCCGGCGCCGCCGAGGGAGATACCCTGACCCGCGGCGAGATGGCCAAGCTCCTGGTGGAGGGAGCCGGTCTGACCGGCCAGGTGGAGCAGTACCAGGCCCAGGAGAGCGTCTTCCAGGATGTGCCGGAGGACAGCGAGTACAAGGGCTACATCAACCTGGCTTACGCTCAGGGTCTGATCAGCGGCACCGGCGCAGACACCTTCAGCCCGGACGCCCAGACCACCCAGGTGGAGGCCGCCGCCGCCATCATGCAGTATGCCGGCGTCCCTGAGGAAATGCTCACCTCCTGGCCCGCCGATTACAGCACTACGGCGGCGCGGGTCGGATTGACGGACGGAATCACTTACAGTGCCGATGCTGCGGTGACTGAGGGCCAGTTCCAGACCATGCTGGAGAACGGCTCCTCCCTCGTGGGCAAGCCCTATATCGGCATCACCTGGATGGCCAACGATCAGGATTACGAGGGCTACAAGGCTGTGATTCGCTCTGTGGGCGGCAACCCGGTGGAGCTCTATCAGGTCACCAGCACGGCCGTGGGCTACGGCGCCGACGGCATGATCCAGAGCGCCTATGTAGCCGACACCGGCAACCTGCTGCAGGAGTATGCCGATCAGATCAAGGCCCGCAACTACTCCGCCACCAACGTGGCTGAGGTGATGGAGGGCATCGACGGCGTGTTCTTCACCGGCGGCGAGGACATCAGCCCCTCCCTGTTCGCAGTGCCTCAGGAGGAGGCCAACGGCGGCGAGGAGATCAACGCCACCCGCGACATCTCCGACTATACCCTGATGGCCTACTGCATTGACAACGACGTGCCCACTCTGGCTGCCTGCCGCGGCATGCAGATGATGAGCATCGTCTCCGGCGCCGATTTCATCCAGGAGATCCCCGACTACTATGCCGAGCAGGGTGTGGAGTACAATAACCTGCACCGGATGCTTGCCGGCCCTGACCAGGATTATGCCCGCCACGATGTGGAGATCATTGTACAGGATTCCCTGCTGTATGACATCGTAGGCTCCAACACGCTGGCCAATGTCTCCTCCTGGCATCACCAGGCCGTCCGCAGCGTGGAAGGCACCGACCTGACCGTGGTGGCTCAGACTGTAGACAACGGCGTGACCATCATCGAGGCCGTGGAGAATCAGAACAACACCTTCTGCCTGGGCGTGCAGTTCCATCCCGAGAACGACTGCGAGCTGTCTGTTTACTACAATCAGCCCGAGGCCGCCCTGTGCGACGTGGATATCTGCCTGAACTTCTTCGAGTCCCTGATTGCGGCCGCCGCGGCCTAATGGAAAAGACAAGCTTCCATTCCTATTAAAATTCTGCTCCGCAGGCCCTGTGCCTGCGGAGCAGTTTTCTGTACAAAAAAGAGCCTGGACCAGCGTCCAGGCTCTTTTACGATACACTTAATACCCAGAAATCCGCGCTCAGGCCAGAGCCTTCTTGGCGGTCTCGGTGAGCTGGGTGAAAGCGGCCTTGTCATTGACGGCCAGCTCGGCCAGCATCTTCCGGTTCATCTCAATCCCGGCCTTCTTCAGACCGTTCATAAAGGTGGAATAGTTCATGCCGTTGAGCTTGCAGGCGGCACTGATTCGGGTGATCCACAGGCGGCGGAAATCGCGCTTCTTGCGCTTGCGGCCCACATAGGCGTACACGCCGGACTTCATCACGGCCTGGTTGGCCATCTTGAAGTGCTTGGACTTGGCGCCCCAGTAGCCCTTGGCCATCTTCAGGATCTTATTTCTTCTCTTGCGCGTCATCATCGCGCCCTTCACTCTTGCCATTGTTCTTCAGCCTCCTTCTCTTACTTATACAGGATCATGCGCTTGATGGCGGCCTCGTTGGTCTTATCCGCATAGCCGCCCTTCCGGAGGCCTCTCTTCAGCTTGGTGGTCTTGCCGTGGCCGTTGAGCAGATGCCGCTTGCCGGCGTGGGCACGCTTGACCTTGCCGTTCTTGGTGAGAGCGAAACGCTTCTTGGCGCCGCTGTGGGTCTTGATCTTCGGCATAACAGAAAACTCCTTTTCGACTTACTTTTTCGCGTCCTTGACCGGCTTGGGGGACAGGAAGATGGACATATGCCGTCCCTCCAGCTTCGGACTTTTATCCATCACGGCGACCTCGCCGCAGGATTCGGCAAACTTCAGCAGCAGCTCCTGACCGATGTTGGTGTGCGCCATCTCACGGCCCCGGAACCGGACGGTGACCTTGCACCGGTTGCCCTCGGCCAGAAACTTCTGGGCGTTGCGCAGCTTGACATTGAAATCGTTCACGTCAATGCTGGGGGACATCCGGATCTCCTTGATCTCCACCACGCGCTGGTTCTTCCGGGCTTCCTTTTCACGCTTGGTCTGCTCGAACCGGTACTTGCCGTAGTCCATCAGCTTGCACACCGGGGGCACGGCATTGGGCGAAATTTTGACCAGATCCAGCTCACGCTCCTCGGCCAGACGCAGCGCCTCCTGAGAGGACATGATGCCCAGCTGTTCGCCGCTCTCCGAGATCAGGCGGACCTCCTTATCCCGGATCTCTTCGTTGGTTTGATGACCTGTGTTAGCGATGGGAAAGCACCTCCAAACAAAAAAATAAAACGCGTCTGCCTGAATGGCACCCGCGTCACAGCAAAACCACGCCGAATATAGATGTTCCGGCGAGGATTCTCCATGTTGACCCTTTGGCTCTGGCCTGGGGTGAGGACGGGGCACCGTTCCTGCTTTGTTGTACCCTAGCAGTATAGCAGTGTCCCGTCCTCTTGTCAAGCACTTTTTTCTTGTTTTTCAGGGAGACGGCCATGTTCAGGCGCCGCTCTCCTCCGCCCGGCTCAGCTCCCCGGTCAGGGTATCCAGCCGGTAATTCCGGGTATCCGTGGCAATATACCACACCGGAGTCAGCGCCGAGGGCCCTGTCCCCGCACTGGTCACATAGCCCGGGGTGATGCTTTCGATCCGGCTGCACACGTCGCCCAAGGCCACCATTCCGTGGTAAAACTGAAACAGAGCGGTGGGGATGGAGATGGGCTTCTGTCCTGTGTCCAGAGCCGGTTCTCCCGTCAGCCGGCGGCCCTCGACCGCCGACAAACTGTCCTCCCGAAACGTCAGCGTGATCAGGTGGTTGAACACCGGCACCTGATTCCAAAGCTGCCGGCAGACCACGGTCACAGCGTCCTCCTCCCCGCTGTCAGCCTGAACGGAGAGGCTCTCCCCCTGGATGCCCAGGATCTCCAGAACCTGGAGGCTGTATGCGGCGGCGTCCTGCCCCTCCAGCTGGAAGGCCCCCTCCACAAACTCCCCCTGGAAGGTGCCGTCCCGGTGGAACTGGATGCTCCCCGTCTCGTTATAATAGCGGTAGATCTCATCGCTCCAGGCCTGCTCCTGCACCTCGCCGCCCAGGAGGACCGCGGCGGCCTCCCGCTCTTGCTCCCGGTCCCACTCCACCGTCTGGGGCAGCAGGGTCATTTCCTCGGGGACTGTTTCATCCTCCACCGTCACGCCGTTATTCTCCAAAAACTGAATGGAGTTCTGTCTGGCCTCCTGCTGGGCGTTCTGGGCCTGCAGTTCCCGCTGGACCAGAAATCCCAGCAGGCTCACATTGGTGACCGCCAGAATAATGAGTATGATCGTCTTGATTCGGGACCACTCCATCCGCCGTCACCTCCCTGTGTCAAGGGCCCGGGCGGCCGCCCAGGAGGCGGAGACCAGTTCCTCGCCTCCGCCGTCCAGATAGACCAGAAGCAGCTCCTCGCCCGTGTGGCCCTTGGCCTCCATGGCGGCCACCGCCTGCCGCACCGGAAGGACCACCGAGGTGGTCCCGCTGTCCGTATAGCTGCGGAACCACAGCTGAAACTCTATGATCTGTCCCTGTTCCACCACAAAGTGGGCGGCCCAGCCCCCCTCTCCAATGCGGACCTGGGCCCCATTGAGGCTGTAACCAAACTCCACCAGCCAATTTCCCTCCCCGTTCTCCTCCGCGGAGATCAGGTAGAGGGTGGCCTCTCCGCTGTTCTGGCCCAGAGTCTGCTGGGCCAGGCGGCGGCAGCCCTCCACCGCCTCATAGACGCCGGTTCCGGACAGGCGGTAGCGGTCGCTCCCCTCCGCCGCGGCCTCATAGGTCACATGCCCGTCCTCCGCAATGTGGAGGGTATCGTTGCGGCTGCGGATCACATACTCTCCCGCCGCAGGGTAGGAGATGGAGTTCTCTGGGAAGCCCAGCTGCTCCTGGAGGGCCTGGCGGCGATCCTCACCGGCGATGGGGTTGGTGGCACTGTAAACCACAGGGACCGGAGTCTGGGGCTGTACCATGGTATATGGAGCCAGCGTAGCCAGCTCCTCCGTTTCAAAGGCAAACACAGTTCCGTTCTCCTGCAGCGCCCCCACCGCCTCGTTCAGGCGGCTGGAGCTGATCACGTCCGAGGTGCAGACCCAGCCCTGGTCCGCCGACTCATCCCAATAGTACAGGAGCACCTGGCCCTCCACCGCCGTAAGCACCATCCGCCGCACCATCCCGGTGAGGGTCTGGTTATCCACGGACAGCCATCCGTTCAAAACCGCCACCGGAATTTCTCCCTGCCAGTCAAAGTAGAGGCCCGGCGCGGTGGACAAGGCCTGCTGAAATTCCGTCTCACCCACGGTGCGGGGCTGGCTGGCGCTGCTTAGTGCCTCCACCAGAAGGCTATAAGACTGCTGGTAAAGGCTGTCTGTGCTCTCCTGGTCATACTGCACCCCATAGCGCACCACCTCGCTCCCCCGCTGAATGGCCGCCGCCATGCGCAGAGGGCGCGCGGTGGCCCCGGGGCTCTCCGTGGAGGAGGAGCCCTCCGTCTCCGCCTGGTAAGCGGTCCCGGAATCTTCCGAGCTTACGATGGCCGCCTGGGTGCGCACCAGCAGAAAGACAGCTGAACAGCTCAGCAGGACGATCAGGGCGCTTTTGAGGCGCTCAATGCGCCGTTTTTTACTTCCTCTCGTCATGGCTGGGTCCCTCAATGTTCAGCTCCATGCGCACCGACAGGCCGGGACCATTCCGGTCCACCAGCTCCAGCGCGCCCTCGTGCCGGTCTACGATCTCTTTGGCGATGGACAGTCCCAGGCCGGTGCCGCCGGACTGGCGGGAGCGGGCCTTGTCCACCCGGTAAAAGCGCTCAAAAATCCGGGGACGGTCCGCGGCCGGAATGCCGATGCCGTTGTCGTCCACCTGCATCCACACCCGGCTTCCGTTCTGCCCCGCAGAAATCTGGATCTGCCCGCCGTCCGGGGTGTACTTAATGGAATTGGAGACAATATTCATCATCACCTGCATGATCCGCTCCCGGTCGGCCCGCACCTGAGGCAGGCCGGGCTCCACGCACAGCTTCATGGTGTGGCTGTGGCGCTGGGCCTCCATATAGACGGCGTTGTACAGGTCCTGCACCGCCCCCTCAAAGGAGAACCAGCTCAGCTTCAGCTCGTCCCGCCCCGAGTCGAACCGGGACAGGGTGAGCAGGTCCTGAACAATGTGGGTCATGCGGTCGCTCTCGTTCAAAATGACCCCCAGGAACTTCTTCTCCATGGCGGGGGGGATGTCCCCGGCGCTGTCGGAGAGGGTCTCCGCATAGCTGCGGATGTTGGTCAGGGGGGTGCGCAGCTCGTGGGAGACGTTGGCCACGAACTCCCGCTGCATCTCCTGGTTCTTCCGCTCTTCGGTGACGTCGTGGAGGACCACCAGCACGCCCCCCTGCCGCTCCCGGTCGAAGGGGGCCAGCAGCAGGTCCAGCACCTGGTCCCCCACCCGGACCTCCCCCTCCAGATGGTCGGGGGCGGCCATGGCCTCCTCCAGGGAATACTGGTCCCCAAAGAGCTCCTTATAGGTGGTGTCCGGACCGATGGGACGGCCCAGCATGCCCTCCGCCGCAGGATTGGAGTGGATCACCTGGCCGTCCCGGTCAAAGGCCACCACGCCGTCGGTCATGTGGAGGAACAGGGTGTCCAGCTTGTTGCGCTCGTTCTCCACCTGGCGCAGGGTGTCCCGCAGCTGCCGGGCCATGTCGTTGAAGGTGTCGGTGAGCACGCCGATCTCGTCCCTTGAGGTGACCTCGATGCGCCGGGAGAAGTCCCCCTCCGCCACCCGCATGGCCCCCTCGGTGAGGCGCTGAATGGGAATGATCATGGTCTTGGACAGCAGGAAAGAGAGCAGGATGGAGATGACCAGTCCGAAGACCAGGGATTCCAGAATCAGACCGAAAATCTGGCTGATCAGGCTGTTCACCGTGGCCTTGTTGTCCAGAATATAGATGACGTACTGGTTGTCCCCCCGGGTGATGGGCAGGGCCACGTCCATATAGTCGGCGGCGATGTTGGCCTCGGTCCCCTCCTCCCGCTCCACCAGGGCCCGGGTCAGGTTGGGGGAGTCGTACTCCAGTCCGCGCCCCTCCTCCTCGTCGGTGCCGGTCAGGTAGTCGCCGGTCTCCCCGTCCAGGATATACAGAGTGCGGCTGCGGCTGTCCAGCCCCAAATCGCCGTAGTAGGCCTCCATGATGCTCAAAATGGCCTGGGCCCCGTCCTCATCCGACGTGACCTCAGTCTCCAGATTGCGGCTCAGGGCTTGATTCTGATCAAAGACCCGGCTCATCTGGGTATAGAACTCCTCCAGATAGAAGGCCATAACGGAGTTGATCAGGAAGGTGCCCACCACCGTCATCAGAGACAGGATGAGCAGCACCATGATCATCACCAGCTTCATATGCACGCTGCGCAGCACCGGAGGCACCCCCTTTCATTCAGAGTGGAAAGTAAAGCGTGGAGATACAGGTCCGGCTGCGCCGGACCTTATCAATCATTCGCCTTGGGCGAACTCCATTTCTTCACTCTCCACTCTCAACTCTTCACTCTAAAATAACAATCAGCTCTGCTGTCCGCCGAACAGGTATCCCATTCCCCGCTTGGTCAAAATGAACTTGGGAGAGGCGGGGTCGTCCTCAATCTTCTCCCGCAGGCGGCGCACCGCCACGTCCACGGCCCGCACGTCGCCCACATAGCCCTCATAGTTCCACACGTGCTCCATCAGGGCCTCCCGGGAGAATACCTTCCCCGGCTGGGAGGCCAGGAAACGGATCAGGTCGTACTCCCGCTGGGTCAGCTCCAGGGCGTGGCCGTCCTTGTACACGGTGGCCCCTTCCAGGTCCACCACCACCCGTCCCAGGTCCAGCCGCTTTCCCGGCTCACTTCCCGCCTGGGGAAGCTGGGCGGGGGCCATGGCCACCCGGCGGATGTTGGCCTTTACCCGGGCCAGCAGCTCCCGCATGGCGAAGGGCTTGGTGATATAGTCGTCCGCCCCCAACTCCAGGCCCAGGACCTTGTCGGCCTCCTCCTCCCGGGCGGTGAGCATGAGGATGGGCACGGCGGACCCCGCCTCCCGGATCTTCCGGCACACGTCAAATCCGTTCATCCCCGGCAGCATCAGGTCCAGCAGGATCAGGTCCGGGTTCTGTTCCAGAGCCAGCTGGAGGCCGGTATTCCCGTCATAGGCCTCCAGGGTATCGTACCCCTCCCGGCTGAGGTTGAAGGACAGAATATCCACGATGTTCTGCTCGTCTTCCACGATCAGAATGGTCTTTCCCAACTCGGCTCCCTCCCTTACAGATTCAAAAGCACCTTGGTCTTCAGAACCGTGGCCACCGTCTTGGCGTCCTCCAGGGTCCCGTCCATCACCTTTTGGACCAGCTCCTCAAAGGGCATGGTGACGACGTTTAAAAACTCGTCGTCGTCCGGATGACTCTGGGCGCGGCTCAGGTCCCGGGCCAGGTACATGTGCAGCTTCTCGGTGCAGAAGCCCGGGGAGGCCAGAATGCACCCCAGATAGGTCAGCTCCCCCGCCTCCAGACCGGTCTCCTCACTGAGTTCCCGGGCGGCGGCCACCCGGTGGTCCTCCCCCTCGTCCAGTTTTCCGGCGGGCAGCTCCAGCAGCAGCTGGTGGAAGGGATAGCGGTACTGCTGCACCAGCGTCACATTTCCATCCCGGTCCAGAGGCAGAATGGCCACCCCGCCGGGGTGGAGCACCACCTCCCGCTTGGCCTGCATTCCGTTGGGCAGCTCCGCCTGATCCACCAGCAGGGTGACGATCTTGCCCTGATACACCGTCTCGCTTGAAAGGGTCCGCTCCGTCAAATCCATAAGGTATTCTTCCTCTCTGCCCATCCGGTTTTTGGCGCGGTTCTCCCGCTCCCCGGACGTTTTTTGTCCAATCCCGGCCCGTGCCGCGGCAGCATTGCGTCCAGTCCGCCGCAGGCGGCCGTCTGAAAACGCACACAGAAACCGCCCAGGCCGGGGGCGGCGGTCCGCCGCCCCATGTGAATTTCATTATAGCACAGCTGCCCGGCCCCGGTAAAGCCAAACGTCTGATTTTCCCGGCTCCGCGCCCGCCTCCTCTGCCCTGGAAACCTGTTTTTTTCGCCCCGGAGAGGCCCGAACGACAGGCCGGTAAAATTTTGACGTCTCTCCCACTTGCATTTTCTCTCCATCCGGGTTACAATAGGGTCAGAAAACAGGCAGGAGGTATTCCCCTATGAGCGAGGCGTACGGCCCCGATTTTATCACCGTCACCGACGAGGACGGCAACGAGTTTGAGCTGGAGCTGGTGGACACCCTGGAGCACAACGGCGTCACCTACCACGCCCTGTTCCCCGCTTCTCAGGAGGATGAGGAGAGCGGCGAGCCGGTGGACGTGGACGCGGACGACGAGGAATACGGCCTGGTGATCATGAAGACAGTGGAGGAGAACGGTGAGGAGCTGCTCTCCACCCTGGACAGCGACGAGGAGATCGAGGAGATCTACAACCTCTTCATGGAGCGGTTCTTCCAGGAGGAGGACGAATAACTCAGACTTCAGGCGGGTTTTCCTGCTCGGTGCGTGATGGGCCTTTTTAAACCCACATTTCTTAAACGGGACGCCCACCTCACGGCGTGGCTTGCAGGCCTCCCGGCCCCCATCGAGGTCGGCTGGAAGTTGGAAGCAGTAAAGCGTTGTGGAGGCGACCCACCTGCCATTTCGTGCAGGTTTTAAACAGGTCCACACGGCCAGAGCGGGGTATATAAAACTCACTTGGATATGGGCCGCGGCGCAAGCCGCGGTCTTTTTTACGCCCATTCCGGCTGGAGATTCGTCCGATTTCCCATGAACAAACTGTAAAAGCTGAGGTTTCTCTCCCCTTTCCCCCTTGAATCCTCCTGCGGATTCTTGTATAATAGCACAGAATTCCCCGTCCGGCCGCCTTTCTCTGCGGCCGGACACTTGCAAGTTCACAATGAGAGGACGGAATCAACTGTGAGTGCATCCAGAGAAAAGAAAACCCGGTCGGACTCCACCTATGTCCAGCGCCGGAATAACCGTGAGGAGGACAAGGACCGCCGCAAGCACATCCTGTATGGCATCGCGGGCGGCGTTGTTGCGGTATTGGCCATCGCCCTTCTGGTGTGGGACAGCGGCTTCTTCCAGAAGCGCTCCACCGCTGTCACCATTGACGGAGAGGACTACGGCCCTGCCGTGGTGCAGTATTACTATCAGACGGCCCTCAACAACGCCTACTACGGCTCGGTCATGGGAGATACCAACTACGCTTCTTTTGACTACAACGCGGATCCCGCCGAGCAGACCTACGACGAGGAGACCGGCCAGACCTGGCGGGACTTCCTGCTGGACCAGGCCATCGACGATTTGACCCAGGTCACCGTTCTGGTCCACGCCGCCGAGGCGGAGGGCTACACCCTCACCCAGAAGGACCAGGCCTATCTGGAGAGCGAGCTGGCCACCCTGGACAGCACTTGGCGCTCCAGCGGCTCCTATGACAGTCTGTCCAGCTACCTGAAACTGAACTACGGCAGCTATATGGACGAGGATACCTTCCATTCCCTCTACGCCGACCAGGTGCTGGCCGACTCCTACCGGCAGCACTATCAGGACAGCCTGACCTACACCGATGAGGAGACCGAGGCCTACTATAACGAGCACACCAACGACCTGGACACCTTCGGCTACACGGTCTTCACGGTCCAGGCCACCGTGGAGGAGCAGACCGATGAAGAGGGCAACACGGTGGAGATGACCGACGAGGAGAAGACCGCCGCCCTGGAGACCGCCAAGGCCGACGCTCTGGCCACCGCCCAGGAGATTCAGAGCCGCCTGACCAACGGCGAGGACGCTCAGGCCCTGGCCGACGAGTACGCCGACGCGCTGTACAGCTCCTCCATCCACACCACCGCCATGGGCTCCACCTTCTCCTCTGCTGCCTATGCCGACTGGCTGTACGACACCGCCCGTCAGAGCGGCGACATCACCCTGGCCGAGCTGGACCGCAGTGAGAGCAGCGCATACAACTACTATGTGGCCCAGTTTGACAGCCGGACCCGGGACGACTCCGCCACCGCCGATGTGCGCCACATTCTGATCGGCGCCGCCGAAGCCAACGCCACCCCCACCCAGGAGGAGTTCGACGCCGCCGAGGCCGAGGCCCAGGCCCTTTTGGACCAGTGGAAGGCCGGGGACGCCACCGAGGACAGCTTCGCCGCCCTGGCCGTCCAGAACACGGACGACAGCGGCTCCCAGTCCACCGGCGGCCAGTACAGCGGCATCTCCAGCACCGACAGCCTGGAGCCCAATTTCCTGAACTGGGCTCTGGACCCCGCCCGTCAGCCGGGGGATACCGGGATCGTCAAAAATGAGAGCAGCTCCATCCAGGGCTGGCACATCATGTACTTTGTGGGCTGGGACGACCCCGCCTGGGAGTACACGGTGAAGTCCACCTGGAAGGAGAGCGACACCAGCGAGTGGCTGGCTTCCCTCACCGAAAACGTGGAGGCGGTTCACGGCTCCGGTCTGGACCTGGTCTCTTAATCTCAATTCCCTGATTTTTTCGGAGCGCCGTTCAGCGGCGCTCCGTTTTTATATCCGCACCTCCCTCCCCGCCCCGGCATAGCATGGAACAAGACAGGCGGGCCCATATTGGAGTCTGCCGGAAGGAGGAACGCTTATGGAAGGAACCGGGACCCTGACGGTCCGTGTTATTACCTCCCGGGCCCAGCTGCCGGTGGAGGGGGCCACCGTGGTGGTCACCCAGAGGGGGAAGGGCGGAAAATACCAGCTGCTGTCCGTCCAGGCCACCGACCGCAGCGGCGCCACAAAGCCCGTCGTCATTTCCACTCCGGCCCTGGGGGAGAGCACCCACCCGGGCAGCACTACCCCTCCCTACGCCGTGTGCGATGTTTGGGCGGAGCATCCGGGCTATGCCATGCTGCTGGTGGAGGGGGTCCAGATTTTCCAGGGAGTGGAGACCCTCCAGCCCATGGAGCTGGAGCCCCTGAACGAGGGGCAGTCCAGTCTGATTCAGAACAACGTCCGGGAGATCACCGGCCAGACTCTGTGAGGTGTCCCCATGCCTGTGCAAGTGACCCCCTACGTGCCCCGCACCATTACGGTGCATCTGGGCCCGCCGGACGAGTGGGCGGAAAATGTGACGGTCTCATTTCCGGACTATGTGAAAAATGTGGCCTCCAGCGAGATCTACCCCACCTGGGAGCCGGCGGCCATCCAGGCCAACATCCTGGCCATCACTTCCTTTGCCCTGAACCGGGTGTACACCGAGTTCTATCCCAGCCGGGGCTATGACTTTCAGATCACCTCCTCCACCGCCTATGACCAGAAGTTTATCCGGGACCGGAACATCTTTGAGAACATCAGCCGGACCGTGGATGAGATGTTCACCGACTACATCCGCAGAGAGGGCTTTGTGGAGCCCCTGGCCGCCAAATTCTGCAACGGCACCACCTCCACCTGCGCCGGGCTCTCCCAGTGGGGCAGCCAGGAGCTGGCCCAGCAGGGCTACGGCCCCATGGAGATCCTGCGGTACTACTACGGGGACGACATCGAGCTGGTGGAAAACGCCCCGGTCCAGTCCCTGGGCCAGTCCTACCCGGGCTATCCCCTGCGGCTGGGCTCCACCGGGCCGGATGTGGTGACCATGAAGACCATGCTCAACCGCATCTCCCAGGGCTATCCGGCCATCCCCAAGCTCTGGCCGGTGACCCGGACCTTTGACGAGAAAACCCAGTCGGCGGTGCGCACCTTCCAGTCGGTCTTCGGTCTGACAGTGGACGGGGTGGTGGGAAAAGCCACCTGGTACAAGATGGTCTATCTGTACGTGGGGCTCAGCCGCCTGTCCGAGCTGGTGAGCATGGGCCAGCAGTTCCAGGGCTTCTCCTTCCAGTACCCCGGCATTCTCCGTCAGGGGGACCGGGGCGGAGACGTGTCGGTGCTCCAGTACATGCTGGCGCTGGCGGCCGAATTCGACCCCACCCTCACCGATCTGGCCGTGGACGGGGTCTATGGGGCCCGCACAACCCAGGCGGTGCGGGCGTACCAGCAGAACCGCGGCCTCCAGGCAGACGGGGTGGTGGGCGAGGAGACCTGGTACTCCATCTACGGGGACTTCACCGGCATCGAGCGGGACCTGCGCAACGACAACATCAACTTTCCCCAGGGGAATGCGGCCCAGGCCATGTCCCGGGAGGACGCCCCGTACCGCTACGGTACCTCCAGCCGCCACGGCCAGTTTCCCGGCCGGGATCTGGAGCTGGGGAGCAGCGATCAGAAAGGAGTGAGGCTGGTATGACTACACCGCAGCAGATGGAGGAGGAGATGCTCTCCAATCCGGTGCGCAGCCTGCAGTATATGCTCCGGCGGCTCGCCGGCAGATACGATTTTCTGCCCCAGCTGGCGCTGGACGGGATCTTCGGCGAGCGGACCCTGGAGGCCGTCATGCTGTTTCAGCGGGAGCTGGCGCCTCCCGTCACCGGCGTGGTGGACCAGCGGACCTGGGACGCCATCCGGGACGCCTGGATCGGCCTGGAGCGGGAGTCCGCGCCCCCCCGCACCCTCCGCATCTTTCCGGGGGAGGGCTATCAGGTGCAGCCGGGCATGTCCGGCGCCTCCATGATTTTGCCCCAGACCATGTTCCAGCTGCTCCGCCAGCGGCTGGAGGGCATCGCCGAGGGGGAGGCCAACGGCGTTCACGGGGACGCCTCGATCCAGAACACCCTGTGGCTTCAAAACCTGGCCCAGCTGGAGGAGACCGGAGTCATGGACCGGCAGACCTGGGATATGCTCAGCCGTCTGTACGAGCTGTTTATCACAGCGGAACCCCTATCGTAAAAATTCCGGGCCGCCTCTTGACACTGAGAGGCGGCCCGGTTTTTAATAATAGAGTGGGAAGAGAACCTTTTACGCAGAGGAGGAGAGCACAATGACAACAGTACGACTGGGCCGCACGGAGCTGGTGGTCGGCAAGCAGAGCTTCGGCTGCCTGCCCATCCAGCGCATCACCAAGGAGGAGGCCGCCGCCCTGCTCCGCCGGGCCTGCGACGGGGGCATAAACTACTTCGACACCGCCCGGGCCTACTCGGACAGCGAGGAGAAGGTGGGGGCCGCCTTTGCCGGCATGCGGGACAAAATCGTCATCTCCACCAAGACCCAGGCGGTGACGGCGGAGGGGATGTGGAAGGACCTGGAGGAGAGCCTGCGCGCCCTTCGGACCGACTATATCGACATCTACCAGTTCCACAACCCAGCCTTCTGCCCCAAGCCCGGCGGAGAGGACGGCCTGTACGAGGCCGCCCTGGAGGCCAAGCGCCAGGGGAAGATCCGGCACATCTCCATCACCAACCACCGCCTGGCCGTGGCCCACGAGGCCATCGACTCCGGGCTGTACGACACCCTCCAGTTCCCCTTCAGCTACCTCTCCGGCCCCCAGGAGCTGGAGCTGGTGGACAAGTGCCGGGCGGCGGACATGGGCTTCATCGCTATGAAGGCCCTGGCCGGCGGCCTCATCCGGGACGGACTGGCGGCGGCCGCCTTCATGGAGACACAGCCCTCCGTGGTCCCCATCTGGGGTGTTCAGTACGACTGGGAGCTGGACCAGTTCCTGGCCTGCGTCAAAAATCCCCCGGAGATGACGGCGGAGCGCCAGGCGGTCATCGACCGGGACCGGAAGGAGCTCTCCGGAGACTTCTGCCGGGGGTGCGGCTACTGCATGCCCTGCCCCGCGGGCATTGAGATCAACAACTGCGCCCGCATGTCCCTCATGCTCCGCCGGGCTCCGGCGGAGGGCTGGCTCACCCCGGAGTGGCAGGAGAAGATGGGCAAAATCCAGGACTGTCTCCACTGCGGTGCCTGCATGTCCAAGTGCCCCTACGGCCTGAACACGCCCCGCCTGCTGGAGGAAAACTACCGGGACTACCAGCAGGTGCTGGCCCGGCAGGGCTGATCCAAAATTTCAAGTCCGGGAGCCGTCCTGCGGGGCGGCTCCCGCTTTTCCCCTTTCCCGGAAATCTTTACTTCTCCCGTTGGGAATGATACAATACAGATACCGTGCAACCCATGTTTACAGGAGGAAATTCCCTTGGTTATTTCTGGATTTCAGGAGCTGAAGACGCAGCTGCGGGAGGCCGCCCCCCAGCCGGCGGTGGTGGCCGCCGCCCACGACGAGCACACCCTGGAGGCCGTGTTCCAGGCCCGGCGGGACGGCCTGATCTCCCCTATTTTGGTGGGCGACGCGGAGCGCATCCGCTCTATCGCCCGCTCCCAGGGGGAGAACGTCCCGCAGGAGGCGCTGGTGCAGGCCGGCGGCGAGGGGGAGTGCGCCCAGTGCGCCGTGGACCTGATCCGCCAGGGCCGGGGCAAGCTGCTCATCAAGGGGATGCTCCAGACCGGCACCCTGCTCCGGGCGGTGGTCCAGCCGGATACGGGCATCCGGGCCTCGGAGCTGCTGTCCCACGTGGCCATTTTAGACGTACCCGCCTACCACAAGCTGATGTTCGTCTCCGACGGGGGCATGGTGATCGCTCCAGACCGAAATCAAAAACGGGAAATATTACGAAACGTATTGTCTCTGTGCCGCTTTCTGGGGTATGAGCAGCCCAAAGCCGCCATTCTGTGCGCCGCGGAGACGGTGAGCCCCCGCATGCCGGAGACGGAGGATGCCGCCGCCTTGAAGGAGGAGGGCGCCCGTGGGGACTTCGGCCCCTGTCTGGTGGAGGGTCCCATCTCCTTCGACCTGGCCACCGACCATGCGGCGGCGGAGATCAAGGGCTACCACAGCCCTGTGGCGGGAGACGCGGACATTTTTCTGGTCCCCTCCATTGCGGCGGGCAACCTGATGTGCAAGGCCCTCTACGGCATGGCCGGGGGAAAGATGGCCGGCGTGGTGCTGGGGGCCTCCGTCCCCATCACTGTCAACTCCCGCAGCGCCGCTCCGGAGGAGAAGTACGACTCCATCGCCATCGCCGCCGCCATGGCCCAGTCCAATCCGTAATCAATCCTATTGTTTTTACCATAAGGAGAACCGATATGTCCTACCGCCTCTTGATTCTGAACCCCGGCTCCACCAGCACCAAGGCCGCCGTCTATGACGACGACCGGCAGGTGGCCATGAAAAGCATTGTCCACACCAACCAGGACCTAGCCCCCTACCCCACCCTGTACGACCAGCTGGACTACCGGGTGGCCCTGGTACGGGGCTGGCTGGGCCAGGAGGGGATCGACCTGTCCACCCTGTCCGCCGTGGTGGGCCGGGGCGGCATCATCCCCAACATCGTGGCCGGGGGCTATGTGGTGGACGACAACCTGGTGGACTGTCTGCGCAACTACCCGGTGTTCGACCACGCCTCCAATCTGGGCGGCCTCATGGCCCGTGCCTTTGCCCAGCCTCTGGGCATCCCCGCCTACATCTATGACGCGGTGACCAGCGACGAGCTGCTCCCCGAGGCCCGGGTCACCGGCTTCAAGGAGGTCACCCGCACCAGCTTCTGCCATGTGCTCAACGCCCGGGCCACCGCCCACAAGTACGCTGAGGCCCTGGGGCGGAAGTATGAGGACATGAATCTGGTAGTGGCCCACCTGGGGGGCGGCATCTCCATCTCCGCCCACAGCCATGGCCGGATCATCGACTCGGTGTCCGACGACGCCGGCCCCTTCTCCCCCGACCGCTCCGGCAGCCTGAACATGCTGTACGTGGTGGACCTGTGCTACTCTGGCAAGTACACCAAGAAGGAGATGCTGAAAAAGCTCCGTGGCGAGGGGGGCATGTCCGCCCTGCTGGGCACCCACGACTGCCAGGAGATCGAGCGGCGCATCGAGAACGGGGACGAGTGGGCCGCCCTGGTCTACAAGGCCCAGGCCCTCCAGATCGCCAAGGGGGTGGGCATCATGCTGGGCTGCTTCACCGAGCTCATCGACGCCGTCATCCTCACCGGCGGGCTGGCCAACTCCAAGAAGCTCACCGGCATGGTTATCGACTACCTCCACAACCTGGTGAAGGTGGTGGTCATCCCCGGGGAGAACGAGATGGAGGCTCTGGCCCTGGGGGCCCTGCGCATCCTCCGGGGGGAGGAGGCGGTCCATACCTTCCACCCCGCCTGCGCCCTGGTCCCTTAACCAGTCCATCGGGCTTCTCCGCCCCAACTTGAGCGGATTCATCTCATCAGAAATTTTTTGACAAGCAAACTGAAACAGCCGGTTCCAAACGGAACCGGCTGTTTCAGTATAAGAAAAGAAGAAGGAAGAATTATTACATATAAAACAGCATGTCGCTGTAAGTGGGGAAGGGCCACGCCTTCCGCTCCACCAGAGTCTCCAGCTGATCGGCCAGCTTCCGGGCGGCGGTCATGTCCTCAAAGACAACCGCGTGGAAGTAGGTCAGCCGGGCCTCGACGGCCTCCGGAGCCCCCTTCAAGTCCGCCTCCAGCTTCTCACAGGCGGCCAGCAGCCCGTCGGTCAGCTCGGAGATCCGGCTCTCTATGGTGGTCTCGTACCGGCAGACGGAACTGCCGGCCCGGCCCAGGGCCCGGCGGGCCAGCTCCCCGGCGTAGGCGGAGGCGGCGGGCAGGATATCCCGCTTGATCATATCCGCCATGGTGTTGGCCTCGATGGAGAGCACATGGCAGTAGTTCTCCATGTGGATCTCCCGGCGGGCCTCCATCTCCTCCCTGGTGAAAATGCCGTGCTTGGTAAACAGGACCACATTCTTCTCGGCGGTGTAGACGGGAAGGGCGTCGGCGGTGGAGGTAAGGTTGGACAGCCCGCGGCGGGCGGCCTCCTGGAGCCAGGCGTCCTCATAGCCGTTGCCGTTGAAGATGATCCGCTGATGCTGGGTGAACACCCGGCGGATGAGGGCGGCCAGGGCCTCGTTGAAGTCGTCCGCCCCCTCCAGCTCATCGGCAAACTGCTCCAGCTCCTCGGCCATGATGGTGTTCAGGGCAATGTTGGGGCCGGCAATAGACTGGGAGGAACCCAGCATCCGGAACTCAAACTTGTTGCCGGTGAAGGCCATGGGAGAGGTGCGGTTCCGGTCGGTGTTGTCCTGGGGAATGGGAGGCATCACGTCCACCCCCACCCGCAGGGACTTCTTGCCGGGGTCGGAGTACTCGGTGCCGTGGATGATGGACTCCACCACGGCGGTGAGCTCGTCGCCCAGGAAGATGGACACCACGGCGGGAGGGGCCTCCTGGGCCCCCAGGCGGTGGTCGTTGCCCGCAAAAGCCACGGTGGCGCGCAGGAAGTCCTGATACTCGTCCACGCCCTTCACAAAGGCGGCCAAAAACAGCAGGAAGCGGGCGTTCTGGCTGGGGGTGCTGCCCGGCTTGAACAGGTTGTCGCCGGAATCGGTGGCCAGGGACCAGTTGTCGTGCTTGCCCGAACCGTTGATGCCGGCAAAGGGCTTCTCATGGAGCAGGCACACCAGGCCGTGCTTCCGGGCCACCTTCTTCATCACATCCATGGTGATCTGGTTGTGGTCGCAGGCGGTGTTGGCGTCGGTGTAGATGGGGGCCATCTCATGCTGACAGGGGGCCACCTCGTTGTGCTTGGTCTTGGACAGGACCCCCAGCTTCCACAGCTCCCGGTCCAGGTCCTGCATGTAGGCGGCCACCCGGGGCCGGATGGCGCCGAAGTAGTGGTCCTCCAGCTCCTGGCCCTTGGGGGCGGAGGCGCCGAACAGAGTGCGGCCGCACATGCGCAGGTCCATGCGCTTGGCGAAGTCCTTCTCGTCAATGAGGAAATACTCCTGCTCTGGGCCCACCTGGGCGGTGACCCGCTTGGTCTCGGTATCCCCAAACAGGCGCAGGATGCGCACCGCCTGGCGGCTCACCTCGTCCATGGACCGCAGCAGGGGGGTCTTTTTATCCAGCACCTGGCCGGAGTAGGAGTAAAACACGGTGGGAATATACAGGGTGTTGTCCCGCAGGAAGGCGTAGGCGGTGGGGTCCCAGGCGGTGTAGCCCCGGGCCTCGAAGGTGGCCCGCAGGCCGCCGGAGGGGAAGGAGGAGGCGTCGGGCTCGCCCCGGACCAGCTCCTTGCCGGAGAACTCCAGCAAAACCTTGCCGCCGGGGGCGGGGGTGATGAAGCTGTCGTGCTTCTCCGCGGTGTAGCCGGTCATGGGCTGGAACCAGTGGGTGAAATGGGTGGCGCCCCGCTCAATGGCCCAGTGCTTCATGGCGTCGGCAATATCGTTGGCGATGGCCAGATCCAGAGCGGTCTGATTTTCAATGCACTCCTTCCAGGCGCTGAAGGAATTGGAGGAGAGGTACTGCCGCATCGCGTCCTCGTTGAAGACCATGCTTCCAAACAGCTCGGTGAGATCTGTGGCTTTCGTTTCCATAGGGCATTCTCCTTTCATTTCATCCCGCAAGCGGGGGAATCGGTATTTTAAAACCCGCTGGCCCCGTAGTTGGCCAGCACCCGGGCAGAGGGATCGTCCACATCGCAGCCCTCCCAGGAGCGGTTGGGCATCCAGAAGTCCTTGACCATTTTGGCCTGGCCGGGGTAGTAGGCCTCAAACAGCTCCCGGTAGAGCAGGCTCTCCTTGGTGAAAGGGGTGGCAAAGTCATATTTGGAGCTGAGCTGCCGGAACTCCTGGTAGGTATATTTTTCCTCGGCGTACTCCTTCAGGTCGTCCACCAGGGAGTGGCCCACCGCGTCGGAGAAGGCCGCCTTCTCCCGCCACAGGATGTCCTCGGGCAGGAGGCGGTCCCCCTCGAAGGCGTGGCGGAGGAGGTACTTGCCCTTGCCGTAGCTGTTCACCTTCAGGGCCGGGTCCACCCCCATGACGTACTTCACAAAGTCCAGGTCGCCGAAGGGCACCCGGGCCTCGATGGAGTGGGCGCTGATGCACCGGTCGGCCCGGAGCACATCGTACATATAGAGCTCATCCACCCGCTTCTTGGCCTCCTCCTGGAAGGCGGCGGGGGAGGGCGCGAAATCGGTATACTTATAGCCGAAGAGCTCGTCGGAGATCTCCCCGGTGAGGAGGACCCGCACGTCGGTCTGCTCATGGATGGCCTTGCACACCAGATACATGCCCATGCTGGCCCGGATGGTGGTGATGTCGTAGGTGCCCAGGGCGGCCACTACCTCGGGGAGGGCCTTGAGCACATCCTCCTTGGTGATGATCACCTCGGTGTGGTCGCTGCCGATGAAGTCGGCCACTTCCCGGGCGTATTTCAGGTCGATGGCGTCCACATCCATGCCGATGGCAAAGGTGCGGATCTTCTTGCCCAGAATTTTTGCAGCGATGGCGCACACCAGGCTGGAGTCCAGGCCGCCGGAGAGGAGGAAGCCCAGAGGGGCGTCCGCATCCAGCCGCTTCTCCACCCCGGCGATGAGCTTCTCCCGGATGTTCCGGCACACGGTCTCCAGGTCGTCCTTCCGGTACACGTCCACGGTGGTCAGGTCGGCGTAGCGGACGAACTCGCCTCCGGCGTAGTAGTGGCCGGGCGGGAAGGGGAACACCTCTTTGCACAGGCCGATGAGGTTCTTGGCCTCGCTGGCAAAGACGATGCCGCCGTCGTAGTCATAGCCGTAGAACAGTGGGCGGATGCCAATGGGGTCCCGGGCGGCCACCAGGGAGTCGGTCCTGCTGTCGTAGAGAATGAGGGCAAACTCCGCGTCCAGCATGGAGAACATATCCAGGCCGTACTCCCGGTACAGGGGGAGGAGCAGCTCGCAGTCGCTGCCGCTCTGGAAGGTGTAGCCCCTGCTCTCCAGCTCGGTCTTGAGCTTCCGCCAGCCGTACAGCTCGCCGTTGCACACCACCATGTCCCCGTCCAGGGAGAAGGGCTGCATGCCGCTCTCGTCCAGGCCCATAATGGCCAGGCGGTGGAAGCACAGCCAGCCCGACGGGGTCTCCACCACGCTGGACATGTCCGGCCCACGGGAGAGAGTCCGGTCGAAGTAGGGGAGGATCTCCTCCCTGGTTCGTGATTTTTTGGTAAAGCCCATAATTGCACACATAATAAAAATACACCTCCGGATGATTTTGCAGCTGCTTCTCCCCTTCGGCCTTCCACCCCTCTTTGTGTCAAAAAGGGGATGAACCTCCTCCGGTTTAGGACGAATGCTGCGCTCCGCGGTGCCACCTAACTTGCCCTCACAACCTGAGGACCACTTTTCCGGCTCTGACAAGCCATTGCGATGTAACGGTCGCCCCCGTCTCCCATACTTGCCTTAGCGTTCTGTTTGAAGCTCAGGAGTGTTCTTCCCGCAGTCTCCTGCGCGGGGCTTCCACCGTCCCCCGCTCTCTGGGGCCGAGCCTCCGCGGTACTTTTCTCCCTCAATGCCTTTGTCCGTATTGGGTGTATCAACCTTCGCAGAAATGCAAAGAGGGCGCCGCGGCTCCCTTGCCGCAGCGCCCTTGCTGTTGATGGCGCTATTATATGCGCCGTTTTTTCCCATGTCAAGGGAAAACTCCAAAAAAATTGTTCTCTCAACCCTTTTTAGAGGCTTCCACAAAAAGATTGACTCCTATTTTTCTTTGCTTTGTGTCTTTGAGAGATTTTGTACCTTTTGTATTTCACAATTTCCTCACTCTAATTCCTGGGCCCTCATTTTCTCCATTTCCGCCTTCACCTGCTCCTCCCGCCGGCTTTTCAGCCAGATCCACCCCAGAGACAAGGTGGGGATGTTGAACACGAACAGGAATCCCCCCACCATACCGGGTGTCAGAGGGTGTTCCGGGTCCGGAAAGTAGGTCACCGTCACCTCATCCGGAGGAGGTTCATAAGAGGATGAGGCACCAACCGGGGTCGTATAGCTCATTTTCGTGATCATGGGGGGGCCATCGTAGTGAAACATGACCACAGACATGGTGACCGTCAGAAATAATCCGTACACCAGAGCGGCCGCCGGCAGGATCAGCCCCACCCATTTGGAATTTCTCCGGCAGAGCCGTTTTTGAACGGCGATCACCGCCATCAGGGGCAGGCCTACAAAAATCAGAATGACGGGGGACAAAATCAGCAGCAGGATAAACATAGTTGTTTCCTCCTCTTTGACCTGGAATCTCCGGAAACCGAATCACTCCAGGTCCTGAATGTTCATTTTGTTTAGCTCGCTCTGAAAGTCCCGGCGGTTTTTGTAGTGGAGCCAGATCCCCCCCAACACCACCGTGGGGATGTTGTTGATCAAAAAGTTTACCCCCATCAGCGCAAAGGTCTCCGCGCCAAAACCGGGATGGGACTCCTCATGGTGTTCCTCCACCACAGTACCATGCTCGTCATAGGAGACGACAGAAGTCCCCACATGGGAAAACACTCCCACACTCAGGAGCATTGCCAGGCTGAACAGCAGGCTCAGCCCCGGCAGGATCAGCCCCAGCCAGCGGTTTTTCCGTTTGCACAGCCACACCTGGAGGGCCACCACCAAGGCCACCGGAAGTAAAACGCCAATCAGTATAATCGGCAGAGCGACCACTCCAAACAGAGATGCGATTGCCATACTATTCCTCTCCCTTCGCTTTTTTATTGATCGGCGGGGCTTCCAAAAAAAGAGCCGCCCTCCTTTCCCGTCCCTCTGGCGGGTCGGGCGAATTTGGAGCTCCTGAGTTTCATATTTTCGTCACCCAAGGTCCTGGATGTTCATTTTCTTGATCTCATCCTGAAAATCCCGGCGGTTCTTGTAGTGGAGCCAGATGCCACCCAGCACCACCGTTGGGATGTTGCACACCAGGAATATCCCGCCTACGGCCAGGAGCCCCTCCATAGAAATCCGGTTCTGCTCCTCCTGGGCGTCAGGGGCCGGGTACTGGTCGAGGATGTTCCCCTCTCCGTCATAGACGGTGGTCATGCCATTCTCCGTGATGGTCTGCTGGATCACCTGGCCGTTCTCCTCCAGGGTCAGGGTGCCGACGCTGCCCCCCTGATTGATTAGGCCAAAGGCGCCGACGCTGAACACCAGTAGAAGACTGAACAAGAAGCTGAGCCCCGGCAGAATCAGGCCCAGCCAGCGGGTCTTTCGCTTGCACAGCCACACCTGGAGGGCCACCACCAGCGCCACCGGCAGAAGAATGGAGATTAAGGCTATCAAAAGGCTGATTACTCCAAATACAGACCACATCGCCATTTATAATTCCTCCTTCGCTTTCTTATAGGCGCTGATGAGCACCTTTGCGGTGTCAAAGTCCAGCTTCTCGTTGACGGTCAGCCGCTTGATGAGGCCGATATATGGGTCGGCGGCGGTGTCCTCACCCAGTTTGATTTTCTGAATCAGCCGGTCCAGCCGCAGCCGCACGGTGGGGTAGGTCACCCCGTACTCCCCTGCCATCTCCTTCAATGACCCGGAGGCCAGCACAAATTTTTTGATGAACACCAGATCCTCGTCCTCCAGCCCGGCCATCCACTCAGGCACGGTCTCGATTGCCATGCAGTCACCGCCTCCTCTCTGTATCTGGAGTATACCATTTAACTTTATTAAAGTCAATCTTTAATTTTATTTTTCTTTTTGTAGGAATAAAATTTTAGCAAATCAGAAGTTTCAAAGAGAATCCCGCAGAATCTTTTGCACTCGTGCAGCTTTCGCGGGACGCAAAAAGCCCCGCATCCAGTTGGATGCGGGGCTGAAATTGCTGTATGGGAGACGAACTTACTTCGCGGCCTTGGCAGCCTTGATGGCCTCGATCAGCATGGGGGTGACCTTGAACAGGTCGCCGCAGA
>ERZ857801.855-NODE-855-length-38438-cov-7.535159_pt1 | contig 38438 bp, 27 predicted proteins | sample MGYA00519762_ERZ857801 | MGnify/ENA primary metagenome ERZ857801 (study PRJEB31778, sample SAMEA3449368) | human gut metagenome | biome: human gut; feature: human-associated habitat; material: faeces | place: United Kingdom | collected 2010/2012 ...
AATGCGGCTCTCAGAAAGTATTGCTTTGAGGTTATGCAGGCACTCAAACTTACACAACCTCAAGATGACCCTGTCTACCTTTTTCTGCTCAAAAAGGAACAGGAAGGGAAACCGTATAATGTAGCTAAAATGGCCGGGGTCAACAAGTTTCTCCGCATCTACTACGCGAGAGCGATGGAAACGCTCAAGCAACAGTAACCACTGACTCCTATTATATAGTTTTTTCAAAAATCCACAACTGCTGTGGGTTCAATTTAATGCGCCCTTTTTCCAAAAGAAAATCGAAAAATCTATAAAAAACTCTTGACAAACACATTAGCAAGATTTGCAAAACCGGGAGCCATCTTAATCAAACAATGTTCTCAGCCATGCCCAATGCCTCAAAATGATAACGCGGTTTACCCACGCTTCTTTTGCCATACTCGATAGCCTCTTTCGGGCAATAGCAAATACAGGCCATGCAATGCGTACAATTTGACCCCCAGACAGGTTTATCCTTATCCAGACAGATGTTATTCAATGGGCACAGCTGCACACATTTTCCACAGCCGATACAGGCATCACTTACCGTAAAAGCGTCCGCCTTGACGATTCCCTTGTAGAAAATGGGATTTACCGCGCTGCTCATAAAGCGGTCATACAAATTATTTCGCGGTGCGGGAAATTCCATCCCATTACGGATACAGTCAATGATGCTTCGGATAGCGGGCTTTGCGTTCTCGACAATCGCTTTTGCTTCCTGCTTGTCCGGTGCCGAGAACAAAGCAATATAATTTTCCGGCATAACGATTTGGGCCGTGCCCATGTAGGTAAGGGCTTTCTGTGCGGCAAGCTCCTGGTTGTACTTTGCTGCATTGCCGATCTCGCTGCCGCAATCCATCACGAACCAGATGCGTTTAGCGCTGACTAAATCCACTTTTTCAAGCCAGTCGGAAACAATATGCGGAATACGCCAAGCATAGGTGGGCGTGACCAATATTACATTTTCCTCTGTCTGAACAGACAAGGTGTCTTCCGCCTTGATGCGCTCATTAAGATTGAGGCAGTCTGTTTCAAGCGCGGACGCGATACATTTTGCAATAAATTTGCTGTTGCCGGTGCCGGAATAATACAGAACCATGTTCAATCTGCCTCCATATCTCCGCACAAACGGTCTGTCACAAGGGCCTTGCAGCGCTCCCTGTGGGCAACATGCAGCGGATGATTTTGGAATGCTTGTAAGGCATCTGCATCCCGCAGCTCGGAATAGAATACGAGATCGTATTCCCTGCCGGCAGTGTTTGTATTGATTTCTGCGCAGCGGAGGCCTTCAATATGACCGACCATTGTCGCAACGGATTTTTGCAGGAACGCCAGTGCTTCCGCTTCTTTGTGTTCCGCTTTAACCGTGTCAGTGTATTTCCAGAATAAAATGTGACGGATCATAGCAATTTCACTCCACAAATTTAGCCATGTACTTCAGATTTCGAACAAAATGTTCCTTGTTCTTTGGAAAACAATCACGAATATCCGTGGTTGGGCTGTCTGCAAACTTGTCTCCTCTACCAGCACTTTTCTAAATCTAACGCAATGTAGGAGTCCACATACGCACCATCTTTCAAAGAAACCATATACAAATTTCCATGAATTCCAATGATCGTTCCCTCTTGACCACGATGCCGAACCCGGACGTGATCGCCGACGCTAAATTGCAAGCCCGACATTTTACCAGAATCTTTATCCGTAAGCGCACCGAAGAATAACGCACTTAAAAGACCGGGGCGCTTATGTTTGCGTTGTGGTGTAATTTCCTCTGATTCTTCATCACACACGCTCTGCAAACGAATCCCCTGATTTTGAGCAATTTCAAGTACCTTTCGGCGAACATTGTCATTACCAGTTTCAAAGTAAATATCATCCAACTGCGTTTGCGAAAAAGTACACGAAGAAGTTTTCAGAATCATATACAGCCCTTCATCGGCTTCGCATTGGGAAAGTTCCAGAATTTGCTCAGCAGTGAATTGGATACCGGCACTGGCAGCTCGTTTCATTAAGCGCCCGGCTGCTTTTTCATCCAAAATATCCCGCGCAACATCTACAATTTCTGCCGGGTTCACATCCGCATTCAGCATTGCATAGGGCAGCCTTTTGATTTGGGTAAAAGTAGCTCAGCCGTAAAATTTACTGTAATGTTCTTCCCATGTCATAATCTGCCCGCTTTCTGCGCTTATTCAACCCCCAGCGCCTTAAACACTGCGTCCTCAGCATTCTGGTATGGAATCAGCTGGAAGGCCGTCATCAGGTCTGCCGGCACCGTGGCGAAGTCCACCATAGACACAGCCGGCAGCAGCACTTTCTTCGCACCGCAGTCTGCACAAGCCTGCAAGGTGTTGGCCAGTTCATCTACTTTAATCAGCGTGCCTCCGATGGAAATATCGCCCAGCACAGCAAGACTGCTCAGCGTCGGGCGTCCGATGGCAATGGAGCACAGTGCGATCACCGTGGGCAATGCCAACTTTTCCGTCATGCCGATACCCTGCAGATCCTGATAGTTGACGATGTAATCCTTTGCCGTGGTGCTGATGTTGCCGCTGATATGCCGTGCATTGGCTTTCAGGAAGTTGAAGGCAGTGTTGGCGGCTTCCTTCGCCTTGCCATCACTGCCAAGGCCGGTCTTATCAAACTTGCCGCTGCCGGGCAGCATCTGACTTTCCAGACGGAACGCGCCGATCATGCCGGACTTGCCGCGAGAAATCGTGTATAACTGGCCCGGCGCACCCATGCCTTCAGGAATCAGCGTATCGCCGCCCTGCTCCGGCACAGAAACATACTTTTCCTCAAAGGTTTCGTTATCAATGTAGGAGAAGTTCACATCATAGAACTCCATGCCGCCCAGCTTCTTCAACTGCTCCTTGACACGACGGCGCATCTCCAGCGAGAGACGCAGCACTTCTTCCAACTCGTCTTTGCTGAACTCGCCGTTGGGGTACATCAGCTTTAAGTAGCCATCCACCATGCGGCGCACGGCAATCGTATCACGCTGGTTCAGGTTCTTGCCCAGCTTGAAATACTTATCCAGCGCATCGCCATATTGCACCTTGCGCAGCTCGCGGATGAATTCCGCCATGTAGTCGCTGATAAAGCCGTAGCTGTTGGTGAAATGCTCCGGACGGAATTTCGGGATTTCCCAGCCGGGCAAGTAGCAGTGAATACGGTCAAGGAATGCCGTGTCGGTGCCCATCTCCGGCGGGAACGGCTCAAACAGCGTGGAGGTTTTCAACACAACGTCCACGCTCTGGTTGATATTGCCCACAAATACCATGGAGGCTGAGGCCGCCTTCTCCTCCTTGCCGCGCGCAAAGGAGCCGGACGCCATGTAGTCCTTCATAATCTGCACGCCGTCTTTGTCCTTGAACTTAATGCCGGCAACCTCGTCAAAGGCAACGCAGTCCCACAAGCCGACCAAACCCACGGTCTTGCGCCCCATGTTATAGAACAGGTTGGCCACGGTGGTCTGACCGCCGGAGACCAAGATACTGTTGGGCGAAATTTCCTTATAGATATGGGATTTACCGGTGCTGCGAGGGCCAAGCTCACACAGGTTGAAGTTATTCTCTATCAACGGAATCATACGGGTCAGCAGCAGCCACTGTTCACGATAGGTAAGCGATTCAGGCTCATAACCGGCAGAACGCAGCATCAGGCCCAGCCATTCTTCCTTGCTGAATGCCTTGCGTCCTTGCCTGATCTCATCCAGATCGACATGGGGCATCTGGATAGGTGTCACGCGGTTGATGCGGATCGGCGCAGACTTTTTATCTTCCTCGATAAATTCATAGCTCAGCTGCACAATGCACCAGATGCCGCCGCAGAGCAGGCGGTCATACTTCTGCGGGTATTCGTCCTCAATAGGAATATCCTTCACGCCCAAGTTCGAGAACTCGGCCAGATACACATCCTTGCGCATATCCAGATGCACCGTAACCATATCAATAATGGTATGGCTGCCGTTCATCTTCAGCAAGGAAAGAATCTTCTGTGCTTCATCCGGGCGTACAAAGTTGTCAGAAAGAATCTTCTTTACCGTTTCAACGCCGGTTTCAATAATAGCCGGGTCATCACTGCTGCAATACTGCCCCAGCAGGAATTCCAGCACATAGACGGGCACATTCGCGCCCTCTTTGATTTTCTTCGTCAAATCCTTGCGGACGATGCGGCCTTGGAACACCGTTTTCAGCCGTTGCTCATAGCTCAGCCCCGCCATGCTGTCGCCGCCAAGATCATACATGGCACGCTGCACTTCATCGAACAGGGTTTCATAGGCATGCTGAATTTTTTTGAACTTCTCGTCTGCATCCGCATCACTGCTTACATCAGGGTGGTACTCCTTTGCCAGGCGGCGGTAAGCGGACTTGATCTCATCCGTCGAGGCCGTTTTGCTGACGCACAGCACCGCATACAGATCCGCATTGTCACTGAAATCCGGCTGCGGTTCCTTTTCTGCACCGGCAGCATTATCCTGTGTGGGTTCGTCGTTGCCAATCTCGCGGCTGAATTCACTGTATTTATCATCCAAATCAGGCATTGTACTATCCTCCGTCAATTTTTCGGTGCTTCAGCAGGCATCAGGTTTTTTAAGTAGGGCAACAGCTTTTCGCGGTCATAGCCGCCGTTCGGGTATTTTTTCATAATCTCCGAAACAAAGCAATAAGCAAAACCCATAAACTCCTGAATCAAATTATCAAGCTCATCCTTGCAGTTGCCCTTGATGGACATAATCTGCGCAATCTGCCAGAACATCGGCGGCTGGTCCCCCTGTGGCGTCATCATCTGGCTGACCAGCTTCCATGCTTCACCATGGTTTGCCATATCCAGCACAAATTCTTTAGCGGTTGTTCCAAGCTCCAGGCGGTTTTCGGCAAAGACCATTTCAACTTCCAACAACTTATCTTTTGCAGGAATGTTCCCGTACATGATAATATCCGTAATCGTTTTCCCTATCAGCATGGATAATAACAGCTGCGGGTCATCAATTTCCCGCCCGCCATCGCTGCTGTTCAAAAGGTGATCCCAGATCACCTTCATTTTCTGGATGTGTTCCATAGAGCTTCCGCTGCCCCAAACATCCACCTTGGGCGGTGGGGCATGCATTGCGCGCTCAACCCCATCTGATGCCCGGCTCAAAAATCGCGTGCCGATGGTTTCTACACTGGATTGCAGCGGCCCGCAGAATGCAAAAGCCGCAATAAATCTTTGCAAGGGCGTGGTCAATTCATCGTATTTGCTTTGCGGAGTCCGGCATTTTTTCAGGCAGCGGCCCAGGCAAGTCCAGAATTCACCACACTCATCAACATCAACCCACCCCAGCGGGATCAGCTTCCTTACGTCTGCATCGGCACCGGTGGCCGCTTTAAAATCAGAAAACCACACACCGTCCGTGCCGCTGTTGATGATGTAATCCACCAAAATTTTCCGGTGGTCGTTCCAGGTATGGTCATTGCGGTAGATCTCCGCACAAACAGCCAACAACACCTGGGTTGCACCGTAATAAAGTTCTTTGGGGTAATGCACCCCATACGAACTTTCAGCAAATTTGCGCACACTCTTAATCCATTGTTCTGCGGCCTTTTGTGCTGCTTTATAGTTCTTTACCTCAAAATTTTGGATTTCCGTTTTTTTCTTTTTCTTTGCCTTAAAGTAATCGTGAACCAGGTGGTAGGTCATATAGTTCCACATGTTAAATCCACGGCTCATAATCGTTCCTTCCTTGCATCAGAAGCCAAATCCGAAGTCGTCCGCCATCGCAATGTCCATGACGACCTGACGGCGCAGCACCTCAACCGAATTTTTATCATCGTAGGCTACCAGATAATACGGCTTTTTGTTGTCGTATTTCTGGTTCTTGAAGCTAAACCGCAGACGGAACATCCGCTCCGCCGCCGTCTCGCCGCGCTTATCAGCCACCACGATATTCTCATTGGAGATGCGCTCGTTATCTTCTCCCACAAAGTACACGCGGAAGGTCGTCTCGCGCACGGTGTCGCTGATTGGCTCGTTCTGCATAAAGTCCAGCGCGGTGATCAGGTTCGTGATCTTCTTCAAAATGCTCACCAGCGTCAGCTGCACAGTCGTGGTCTCCATGCGGCCTTTCTCCATCCGCACGTCCAGCACAGGCACGATCATCTCCTGCGGGCTGGAGCCGCCGTGGACGTAGTTCTCGCCGCCGCCCGCCACCTTGAACACATTGGCCGCTGTCGGGTAGGACACCGTCAGCGTGTTCGTCTTGGTATTCAGCACCGTGGCCATCGGCAGGCTGGCGACACCGGGCTGCGCAATGGGGTCAGCGTCCACAATAAAGCGGCGGTTCACAAACGCCGTCTTGGGGGCAGTGTTGGGAATTTTATCGCTCTCCGCCAGCGCGTGGCGCTTGTACAGGAAGCCGTGATCCGCCGTGACGATAAAGTGCAGCGTGTTCGCGCTGCCCGCAATGCGGCGGATCATGGCAGCGATCTCCTCCACAGCCTCGCGGCAGGCAGCAAAGACTTCGTCCTCGGTGTTGGGCTTGTCGCCGCGCGCGTCAATTTGGTTATGATAGATGTACACGACTTGCTTGCCGGTAAAAACTGCCCGCAGGTCGTCTTTTTTCATGGCTTTCAGGTCGTCAAACTGGATGCACCCGCTCTGCGGCACGCGCTTTTGCAGCACAGCCTGCCGCTGCGTCAGGTTCTCGCAGGGCATATCGTCGATCAGCACCTGATACTCCGGCGTCATCTCCATCCGCGTATGGGGCAGCAACGCTGCCATGCCCAACCGCGTGCAGGACGGCAGCACGCCCAGCCGGGGTGTCAGCTGCACAGTAGACTTCGGGTCCTCGGCCAGCAGGGCGGCAAGCTCCGCGCCCACTTCATAGCGCATGGCATCGGAAATAATCACCACGGTGCGCTCCTTGTTGCCGGCCACACACTCCGAGAAAAAGTTCCGCTGCAGCGCCATTCTGCCCATGCCGGGCTCCTGTGGGAAATCCGTATTCCACGCAGGGATGATTTTTGCCAGATATTCCGTGTTGTAGATATTCTCAACCAGCCCCTGCAATTTGTCGTAGGCGGCTGGCTCGTCCAGCTTGTCGTAGGCCGTGTAAAACGCACGGTACTGCGCGTCAATTTTGTAATCCTCGCGGTAATACTGCGCCCAGACGTGCTCATAATCTGCCGGGGCGCGGTAGTGGGCAGCGCTGACGATATGCCACGCGTTTTCCAGCATGGCATACTGCACCGCCAGTTTGCGGCCAAAGTGGGTCTTGGCGCGGCGCTGGCACAGCTCCGGGATGTTCTCGCCGTTCAGCGCGGCGGTCACGTCCTCGGCTTGCAGGCGCTCGGTCATCCACCCGGTCAGCAGGTCATCCACGCAGGGCAGGCACTCACAGTCGGTCAGCAGGTCATGGGGCAGCTTGGCCAGCGCAGCCTTGGCGTGCAGCGTATCCTGCACAGCGGCGGCCATTGCGTCAAAGGCTTCGCCGTAGTTTACGTTGTTCATCATGCCGTCCATAAAGGCCAGCACACTGCCGGGCTTGGCGGCGGCAAACGGCTGCCATGCGTCCGGGATGACCTTCACGCTGTGGGCAAGGCTTGTCACAAACAGGCTGATTTTCAGCTTGTCCACATTCGGCGCGGGCACGGCAAAGCCAAGCTCGGCTTCGCAGTGTTTCCAAAACACCTCATCCAGCTTGTACTTTGCCAGCTCGTCCAGCTTGGGGTTGGCGTCCGGGGTGTCGGCCAGCAGAATTTCCCGCAGTGCGTCCTCAAACTGCGCGGTGCGGCACTTGCAGACGGTGCAGAGCAGCGCTGTCTCCACGGCATCCGCCGTGTACGCCGCCAGCTTGTAATCACAGAACCGCTGCTTGCGGGTCTGCTCGCCGACGACCTTGGCGTATTTCTGCAAGACGGCCTTGCCCTCGGCCCCAATGCCCAGATCGGAGCACAGCAGCGAGATCGGGTCGGCATGGAACTGCTTGGAGTACAAAATCGTATCCTCCAAGTGGTTCCGCTCCACGGGGGGCTTGGGGAACGGCGCATAGATCAGGTAGTTGCTCTGCGGGTCCTCGCGTTCCAGCAAAATCTTGGTTCTGAACTGGTTGGTAGGCGTCAGATGCCAGATTTTTGCGTTTTGCAGCGGCATAGCGTCCACATCATCGGCAAAATAGCCGTTGTCATCGTACCAGAACACCAGCCTGCGCCCTTCGGACGCAAACTCGGTGTTCAGCTTATCCACGATTTGATTATATTTCAGTTCAGACATAGATTTTTCCTCTTACTGTGTGTATTTTCAGGCGCAGATTTGTCCTTCCTTGCAGCACTCGTAAATATATTCCCGCAACTGATAGTAAACGTCCGTGTTGTAGTTGCAAAGCACGGCATCGATCCATGAGGTATAAACTTCCACAAGGCGGTCAACCACATGGTCGTAGTCGTCATCGCAGACATCCTCGATCAGACTGCAAGTGTAGAACAGGTCATTGTTGTTTTTCATAGTTTCTCTCAAATTTTCGCCAGAATTGCCTGCTTCTTGCCGTCGGCGCCGGTTTGGACTTTGTCGTAGTTGACCTTTACGCCGTCGTCGAGGTCGATGGGGATACGGGCAAGGGCGATGTGGCCGAGGCGATCGTCGTAGTCCTTGCACTCTTTTAACTGCTTGACGAGCTTTTCCTTGCGCTTGGTGGCTTGGGCGACCTCGCGGCTGGCGCCGTGGGCGATGGCATCATCCATGCGGGCGATCTCGCTCTCGTAGACCTGCTCCATCTTGTACAGGTAGTCGGCGCGGACAAGACCGGAGGTGTCGGCGTTGTAGCGGTGCATATAGATCAGCGCCTTGAAGCCGTTCTGCTTGCCGCTGTCGTACAGCCAGTAGATGGGGCGTTTCTGATAGATTTTGACATGGTCGGCGTAGAAGCCGTTCAGGAAATAGTTGCGGATGACGGCGCGGGGGCTGGTGCCCTTGGTGCCGAGGGCCTTGGCGATGAAGGCAAGGTTATCTTCCAGGGTATTGGTACCGTACACGACTTTTACAAACTCCACAAAGCGGCCAACAATATCATCGGTGAAGTATTCTTCGTCGGTGATGGGCAGCACGTTGTCTGCGTCCGGGATAAAGGTTGTATATTTGCTGTCATCCCACTTACCGCCAGCATAGGCAAGGCCGTCCACATCCAGAGAGTAGCGGCCAAACATACAGCCAACCGCGTAAGAAAGCAGGCTTTTGATTTCCCGCGTCAGGTCAGCCCGGCGCACGGTAACGTCCTTATCCTCCACTTCGGGGGTCAGTTCATCCTGCAAGCCGTAAATATCAATAAAGATACGGTTCAGCTCTTCCTCGTTAGCTTTGAGCTGGTTAAAGCGCTGGTTGCACTCTGCTTCCCAAGCGGCGTATTTATCTGCAATCAGTCTGCCCATAAATGCACTTCCTTATATTACCATTTAATTTGAATGGTATGCGTGTCAATCTCTATACACTCAATATCCATCCAATCTGTCATTCCCATAATACCATTATACCATTTTTTGAAATCTTCTTTAGCCTCTTCCATGGATAGTTGGTTCCACATAATGGTAAAACCATTACGATTACAGGCTGCATTTACCTCAATGGAAATTGCATGCAAAATTTCGTATGCAAGCATAGAAGTAAAGCGCTTTGTTGGCTCTATTGTGTCCAGCAAGCAAAGCATAAATTGCAAAGGATATTTGTATATACTCAATTTGTTTTCGGGGTGTTCCTGCCACAGTAGCGGAGTTAGACCATAGGACTTGTAGGTTTCTGCATTTTCGGGGCCTGCCATCCAAAGATTATGGCAGATAACTGCGTCTGCAGCATATGCAGCGAACATAATTAAATCCGTATTCCAAGTCAGTCCCCGTACCGTACCACTGCCCTGCGCATCGAATTTTACATTCTTGGTTTTTTGCAAAAAGTTTTTAACAAAGTGGTCAAAAAACAAATATCCTGCAAGAATACCATGCTCACAAATACCTGCACTGGCGCGATAGTAAAAATAGTTTTCAATCAATTCTTGCGAAAAGCGAATAGGTACATCGGAAGTATGAAACGGATAATTGCCATACAGAGAATACCGCACATTGTTGTTGCCAAGGTGAAAATCAAGGGAGCGGCGGCGTTCCGTGTCATTCGGCAGTATGGTTCCCAATTCCACACAACTGGCATAATCGTGAAACATAGAGGGAAGATACCATGTATATAGCAAATCGCGGTTATGGTCATGCCATGAATTATAGTTTGGAAGGAAACCGGACAATACTCTGTTCAATTCCTTCTCAAAGCAAGGCATAAGAGTTTTACCCAGCAAATAGAGCGATGCCGAATGAACGTGCTTTCCGTTTTTTTCATATTGATTATACAGGTCACTCCGCAGGATGCCTTCCTTTTCCCCTTTCATATAATGATTTTCCAGAAAATTCCTGCACTCGTATGCGTCATTAACAATTGAGTCATCAGAGAAAAGTCTTTTTGCCTCATAATGAATACCATAATATGATTCAGTACTTTTTCCATATAAATCAAATAATGTCATTAGATATTCCTCACACCAGCGGATGCTTTTTGAAGTCCCACGAGGTCTCGAAGGAGTCCCAGTCGGTTTTAGAAGCAGAAATATTCTCGTTGACAATATCGTTTATCTCTGCAGCCATTTGCTTATCGTAAATAACAGGAATATCACCCGCAGCACCGTTGCTGAAATTAATTGTGGGAGCAATAAGAGCTGCAACATTTTCAGCGTATTTTGAGTTTAATAATCCCAGAATATAATTATTGTTATTTTTATTTGTAACAACGATTGGACCAGCATCTCCCATAACATGAAAACTATCAATTATAGCTCGAAAACTTGGTTTATATGATGTAACGAGGCTCCACGTTAGGCATGGCTTGAAAAATAGCTTTTCAACTATATTTCCCGATCCCTTATACGACTTGATATCTTTCCCGCTGTTGCTCCAATCAACAACATAATCGTTATTACCATACCATTTTCTATATTCGCCACCTTTATTATATGGCATAAACTTCTTGCAAAATTCAGTGTTACTAATTTCAAACCAGAATTTCAACCATAAATCATTATTTCCGGTGAACATTCCTTTTCGCGTTGGCGCGATTTTTGCCAAAGATTCTCCGACAACAAAAGATAACAAGAAGTTTTCACTCACCCAATACGCCACCGGGCTGCCCGGAATTTTGGAGAAGTTGTCCTGCTCTGCCACATAGCGGTTTTCGCCACTGACAAACATATCTGCTTTTGCCTTTTCACTGTCACCGTCAATCAAACGGCAATACGTGCCTTTATAACCCTTTGTATGGCTGCTGCGCATGACAAAGCTGGTGGTCTGCACGACCTCACCGCCGATTTCATCAAAGCCGCGTGCGCCGAGGTGCGCCATATTGACCGTGTCAATCAGCTGCAATTTTGCCCGCAGCTTTTCAAAGCTGGAAAGGAACATCCACGCGTGCTGGGTAATCATGGCCTGATACCCGCCGCGCTTGTCCATTTGGGCGCAGCGCTCAATGAACACCGCAAACAAATCGCTCTTGCTGTCGGGGTAAACCTTTTTCACATAATCGGACAGCCGCGCGTTCATGCCGCTGCCGCCCATATACGGCGGGTTCGTCACGACCACATCATATTTTTGCACCAGCATCCGGGCCTGCTCAATCAGCGGATACAGCACATTTACAATCTGCCCGGCCACAAGCTGGTCTGTCAGACTGCCCATGTCGGACGCACCGTCTACTTCCCGCAGCTGCTCCTGCAAGGCGTCCAGCTCTGCCAGCGTAACTTTCGGCTGCAAAATGCTGCCGTACTCTTTCGCGTTCTTAAACCCATCCAGCAGGGCGCGGGCGGTGGATTCCTGTTTACCAAGGCGACCCAGTGCGTCAGCGGTCACTTCTCCGCTCTCCTGTATCGCATAGACATGCGGGTTCAGATGCCGCCGCAGGAAGCGGCTGTCGTAGTGGCAGCCCTTCATCATCACGACAAAATAGGCCATCTGCGCGGCGCGGTCGTCAATGTCCAGACCGTAGAGGTTATGCTCCACAATGCTGGCGGCGGCGTCACGGTCAGTATAGCCCGCGCTGCGGTAAATCTGCATCAGCACATCAAACAGATATGCCAGAATATGCCCGCTGCCCATGCAGGGGTCGATGCACTTTATATCCTCCGGCGTCAGGGCGGCGTACCCCTTGCGCAGCTCGGCCAGCTGTTGCGCCACCTGCGGCTCCTGCGGAGCTTCGTCCAGATAATACTTCCACTCGGATTTGTCAAAATCCGGGTGACCATCGCTCCACAAACGACCAAGGCTGTTTTCGACCATGTACCGCACGATCCAGTCCGGCGTAAACAGCTGCGTGGCGGCGGGGATGTTCTCGGCGCTAATCTTGATGTTCTTTTTGAGGTTGGCGAACACCTGCTCCTTCGGCTCGGTGTTGTAATACTGGTACAGCCAGCCCACGATCTGCACAGCGTCCTGCCAGTCGCTTTCCGGGATGTCGTTTACCAGATGGCAGACCACGCCGTCCTTATCGGTGAAGGAGAGCGCCAGCAGCAGCGGCATATAGTCGTCCACCTGCTCAAACAGGCGGGGCAGGCAGTCGCCCAGCGCGGCGCACTGCTTTAAGAACAGCAGGCGGAACACCTCGTCCAGCTTGTTGTCGTTTTTGAGGGTCACGATCTGCTGCTGTTCTGCCGGGGTGTAGTCCAGCACTGCATCAAACGGGCTGGTGACGATCTGCGGCTCGGCGCGTCCGTCCGCGCTGGACAAAACCCGCGTGCGGCTGGGCAGCAGGTCGTTGACCTCCATATACCGCACCGCAATCAGCCGGTTGAACCATGTGTAGGCAACCTTATCCACCACAGTCTGGTACGCCGCCGTGTAGCTGCCCTGTTTGGCGGTCTCCTTATTCAGCTCCGCCACAAAGCGCTGCCGCTGGGTGACGGCGTCACCCTCGATGCGGTAGGGCTGCGGCAGACCAACGTCAAAGAACTGCACGGTATCATTGGACTGGGGCAGCGGCTCGGCAACAGCGGTTTCCGTCACGCCAACCAGCCCGGCGCGGTATTTGGTATCGGCAATCAGCTTATTGCGCGCCCAGATAGCAAACTTTTTGATTGCGGGTTTGTCCATGTTATACATCTCCTATGTTTTAGGATGGGTTTTGTGGGGTAGCTAGTTCCAAGTTTGCCCCAAGTCGGTTCCAAGTTGCACAAAAAACAGACGCAGGTTCGTTCTAAATCGGTTTCAATCCAATTGCAACTAAGACGCAAGTTGGACGCAAGTTGGACGCAAGTTCAAAATAGGTCATAAGATTTCTCCTTAGTTTAGAACTCCACGTTCACAATCGTGTCGGGGTCAAGTTCGGATTCAAGGCGGCGGCGCAGGGCAGTGAGGTAGGCGTCAATGTCGGCGTCGCTCTCGATGCGCCAGCTGGTGGTCTGGGTCAGGGATTTGATGGCGAGGTTCTTGCGGCGCTTGGGCTGCGGTTTGGGTGGCTGCGGGATGACGGGGTCATCACCACCAGTCGGCGGTGTCGGGGGCGTCGGCGGAGTAAGTTTCTCATCCCGCTTATCCATCTCGTTCAGCAGGCGGATGCGCACAGCATCGGCTTGGTCTGCATAGCTGCGCAGGATGGTGACATTATTGCAGGTTTCCGCCTTTTTCTTCAGCTCGTCAAACTGCGCGGCGTAGGCGTTGCCGTACTGCGCCTTGTAGGGCTTTTCGTCCAGCACTTCCAGCACGCGGGCGCGGTCCGCTGCAATTGTGGAAAGCACCGGTTTGGTGGCCGCTTCCAGCACTTCAACATAGGCTTCGTTGTACTGATCCAGCAGGGCGGGCAGCTTCTGAATTTGCTGGTACGGCTTGGCAGCGCGGAGGATGGCGTAAATCTCTTTGACCGTGTTTTCGACTTTGTCGTTGACGATAAAGCTCTTGCTGTCCTCATAAATGCGCATCAAATCCAGCGCTTTATCAAAGATTTCTTTCTGCACGCCGGCAAAGAACGCCTTGACGGGGTCGTAATCCTCGGCAAAATCGAGGAAGTCGTCCTGCCGCTGGTACATCTGCTTGTAGAACTCCATCGGGTCGTTCCACTGTGCCACGGGGCGCAGCAGTGCAAGGCCGCTGTCGATGACTGCCTTGCCGGGGTAGGGCTTGACGTAATCGTACTGCTTGCGGTTGGCCAGCGTGGCGGCAAGGTCGGCGCAGGCTTTGCGGCAGGCGCGCATCAGGCCGTCCTCGTCCTCGGTGGGGGCGTTGTTACCGAACAGCTCACGCATGATTTCGCGCACCATGCGCACCCATTCGGGCTTCGGGTGCTCCTTGCGGCTCGTCAACAGCTTGTCGAGGAACTCGCGCTTGGTGATATAGCGGGCGATCTCGTCGCCGTTGGCGGCGCTCAGGGTCAGCACTGCGCCGTTCAGCGTCAGGCTGATCTGCCCCTTTTTGAACAGGTGAGCGACGATCCACTCCACGTCATCATCCACAAAGCCGTAGGGCGCTTTGGTGAAGCGGTCTTTCAGCGACTTCATGGAGGTGTTGGCGTGCAGGGCGGAGTTGTTGTCAATGTAGGCCAGCACATCGTCCTGCGCGGGGGCGTTCGGCTCGGCGGAGGTGACGGCGTTCAGGCTCATCTGGTGGTTGGGGCGGAACTCCTTGACGACATCGTCCTCATTAAAGGCGGTATCGATGTAGGTCAGCTTGTGGTAGACCGTGTCCACAAGGCGGGCGAGGGCTTCGCCGATGCGCCCCTGCACGTCCTTGGCGGACAGCTGGGCAATATCGCCGTTGACGTAGATTGTGGCGGATTTCAGCGCATCGACCAAGTAGATTTTGGCGTTGCTCAGGCGGGTGCGCATCTCCTTGGTCTTATTCTCGCAGATGGCCTCGTAGCGCTCAATTTGGGAAGCCGCGTTGGTGCGCAGATACTTCTCGATCTTCATTGCCTGACTGATCTCGTTGAGGAACTCGCGGTCATCGGGCAAGACAACGAGCACTTCCCTGCCCTGCCCGGACATCAGGCGCAGGCGCTGCTCATCGGTGCCATCGCTGTAATAGGGGGTCAGCACGCGGACGCCGATGTCATAATTCTGGTTGACCTTGAACGGCTGGTCGTCCACCTGCTGGTTGTAACTGAACGTATAGCGGCCATTGAACTTGGGGTACTTGTATTTGGATTCGGTCAGGATCTGGGTGTAGATCATGTCCGCCGTGCGGTGGATGATGTCGGTCATTTCCACGTTCTGGCGGTTGATGTCGCGGCCAATTTCCTGCTCTTCCTCGGTCAGGAATACGTAGACATCACCGTTTTTCTGCACAAGCGTTTCGTGGATCAGCACGTCCAGCGCGTCCTGCACCTTCTGGGTCAGGGCAAGGCGATCCTCGTCCATGTCGGAGATGAGCAGCGTCGTCAGGTTGGTGACAGTGGCTTTCTGGAACTCCTTGACATATTTGACGAGGAACAGGGCTTTCAGCACGCTGACGGCAAAGCAATCGTCGCCGCCGTCCGGGTTGATGTTCTTGTTGTCCAGCGCCTGCATGATGACGCGGCGGTGGGCGGCATCGAGGAATTCATCCAGCGCGTCATAGAACAGGCTGAACGGCACGAGTGCGCCGTCAGACTTGTTTTGCAGCGCTTCGGCGGACTCCTTGAACAGCGCCAGCATCGAGCGCTCGCCCTCAGACAGATGCTTGCCGGACGCGCCGTACTGGCGGATGGAGGTCAGCACGCTGCCCAGCAGCTTGAACTGGTAGGGGATGAACGGGTAGACATCCACGAAGTCGCGGGTGTCATCGTAGAGCTTCATCTCCGGCAGATCTTCAAATTTCAGCTTGTTCTTCAGGGGCGTGGCTTTCTGCTCATACAGCACACGCAGGGTCTGGTCGGCGGTGTCGGTCTTGGCAAGGATACGCTTTTTGATGACCTCGTCCACGTTGGCGCTGGACAGCGACAGGCGGGTGTCGAACCGGCCCTGAATCTTGGAGAAGTCGTTGCCCTTGACCTGTGTGATGGAATCTACATCCTGCTGGCTGGTGACGATGACCCACGCCTTGCCCTTGCACTCCTTGCCCAGTTCCTCGCGGATGGTTTGCAGGTTGAGCATCAGGCGGGAATCGTCGCCGATGTACTGGCCGACCTCGTCAACGAGGAAGCAGACGTGATGATTGTGACCCTTTTTCTCGATGTACTCGCGCACCATGCGGGCGAAGTTTTCGATGCTGATCTGGTAAGGCTCGGCGGCCTTTTCGCACCAGTTGCGGGCGGCGGGTTCGCTCATGTAGTCCATATCCACCAGAACATCCACGATGTCATCTTGGATGAAATCGAACTTGCGGCGGGAATCCTCCCAGCTTTTGCCGGTGGTGGCGGCGAACTCCTGCTTGAACTCATTGTAGCGGCCATCCTCGGACAGTTGGCGTTCGAGGTCGGCCACATAGGGCATCGAGCCGTAGAAGCCCTGCATCTCGTTGAACACCTTTAGGAAAACCGTAACGATGGCATCCTTGGACTGCTTGCCGGTCTGCTCGCTCTTGGAGTCGATGTTGAACAGGACAACGTCCGTGGGAGTGTCGGCAGCCAGCTTCATGTCTGCCAGCACCATGGCATCCTCAATCTTATGATCGTCAATGAAATAGTCCACGGCGCGCTTGCCGCCGATGAGCTTTTGCCCGTCCAGCAGGTAGGAGAGGATTTTCAGGAAGTGCGATTTACCACTGCCGAAGAAGCCGGAGATCCAGACGCCGGTTTTGGTGGTCTCGCCCACGATGCCCTTTTTGTAGTTGTCGAAGAATTCGCGGAAGTGCTTGGACAGTTCGCGGGTGACAACGTATTCTTCCAGTTCCTGCTTGGCGTTGCTGTCCTCGCCTTCGCCGACAACGATAACGCCCTTGATGTCACGGTCAATAGGCTTTTTGAACATATCTTTGATTAACACGGGAACTTCCTCCTTACGGTTTTACAAGTCGAAACGCGCGGTAGTAGTTGTCATCTTTCAGTTCATCAAATAGGATCAGGGATTGTTCATCATACGTGCCGGGGAAGAACAGCACCACCGGCACGCGGCCAAAGGATTGGCTGAGATTGTTCAGTACCTTGTGGGAGCGCAGCAGCGGGTAGCACTTGCCGATGCCGGTCAGGAACACGATGGCGTTTTCTGGGGTGTTTTCCTCGATATGGCGGACGATCAGGCTGTCGTCATCGTTGACGCAGAGCAGGTTGCCCACGGCTTTGACGATGCGGTCAATGCCGCGGCGATCCTCAAAACGGTAGCACTGGTCGAGGAAGCCTTCTTTCTCCAGCGTGTCGATGATGTAGTCGTATAAATCAAAGACGACGAGTTTGAAATCGTCGTTGCCTGTGGCATTCTTTTGCTGCATCCGTTCGATGCGGGCGCGGACTTCCAGCTCTTTTTCGGGTGGGTAGTCGAACACCCAGTAGTTGACCTCGTTAGCGCGGCCACGGTTCTTACGGAAAATCGGTTTGCGAATTTCCAGCTCCATGGCATCGAGGCGTTCTTCAAATGTCATATCAGTTTTCCCCCGTCAGCGCGGCATACATAGGCTGCAAGCCGTTGTCTTTCATCCAGTATTCCAGTTCACGGTCAATGATGGGCTTGGCGTAGCGGCGCTCGGTTTTGCCGTGGTCGGTGAGCCCGGCTTCATACAGCAGATTTTTGTAATAGCTGCCAAGGCGCTTGAGCGTGTAGTCAGTCCACTCGGCCACTTTTTCATCCTGTGACTGCTTCTCCTTGAAGAAAAGGCGGATGTCGGCATCCGAAAAAGCGTTGACACCAAGCTGAACTTTCTCGCGGATGACCTCATAGCAGAAATCGAAAAAGAGCGTGTCGTTGCCCATGCAACCCAGCAGACAAAACAGCTTTTGCGTGGCCGGGTCGCCAAAGACGAACATCGGCAGGAAACTGTCCGGCAGCGTTTGCATCCGGGCCGCCACCGTGTTGCAGGTCATCTCGGCGCGGGCCGGCGAAGCGGCAGAAAAGAGGTTTTCCTCACGACTGCGGGTGCGGAGTCCCTCCCACGTTACGCCCTGATCGCGCAGGATGGCGGCTTTTTTGAATTCCAAAAACCAGAACGGGTGCTTGACGCCACCTGCACTGTATTCTTTACGCACCATGGGTGGTCTCTCCTTTGTCATCCGGGATGATTTCCATAATGTCACCCACATCAGCGTCAAGTGCAAAGCAGATGCGCGCCAGCACATCCGTGGTAACATTATCGCCGTGGGTGAGCTTATTCATTGTATAGTGGCTGACCTGTGCAGCCTTTTCCAAATCGCGCTTTTTCATGTCGTGATCAATCAACAGTTTCCATAGTTTTTTATAACTCACAGCCATAGATTGGTCCTCCCTGTTGTGCAAGCTAGTATTGTACCAAGTATACCACATTCTTTCTGGGAATTAAACACAAATGTTTTCTTTCGCTAACATTGTGTTTGGGTTATTTCAGGTGTTCTCTTCATGAGTTTCATCCACAGGTCAACAAGCATATCGACTATACGTTGATTCTCTTTGCGGTTCAAAATCGTTGCTTTCTCTTTCGTCAATCCGCACAACAAGCCAATGAATATTTCTACGTGTTGAACACTGTTAAACAATCGCTTTGATTCATGTAAAAATTCATTTCCGTACTTTTATTCTACATCTAAGCCTATACCATAATTGGTACTTCTTCAGCTTTCAATGAAAATTCATCAGCTTGTCTAAATATGATTCGGTGTAATCGTGCATTATGAACATCTTCTTTACAAAAAAGAATAGAGCTGTCATTCAACAGCCCTATAAATGCTCTATTATCGTGAAGAAGCATACCACCTGTTAGATGCACTCCTGAAACTGTACAACGCATAAGGAAACGATTCTCCGGGGCAGCACTTGCCTCGGAGATTTTTATGTTCTTATACAATTTAACAATTGCCATACCTTTTAACGATTTACTACACATTTTAATGACACCCCTATACCTTTTAACGATGACCCACTAATCGTTAAAAGGTGGTGCATTTTCCCGTTCAAATTTGCCATTGCCTGCTGCTTCTTTTCCTTGGTGGCTTCGGCGTAAATGTTCATTGTGGTGGTGATGTCTGCGTGTCCCATGATGTCCTGAATGACTTTTAGGTTCGTTTCATTCCACGCCCTCGAACTTGTAGTTCACAGGCTGATTGCTCCGCAGCAGATAATCTCTGAACCTGGGTTTGTCGCTTCCGAAACTGGTCAGCGGCAGACCCGCCGCAATGCGCACCGAGCATTTGGGCGGCAAGCCGCGCTGCCGGATTTCTTTTGCAATCGCTGCTAGCGTCAGCAGATAGTAGTTGTCGTTCGCAGTCTTATCTCGCTGGATAGGCTGCTGCCCGGAGCCACAAACAAAAAAGCACCCGCCAAACTCTAAGAGTCCTTGGCGGGTGTAGGGTTCGTGTTCTCCGTAACTGGTAAGCCCTGCCGGGAACGAGCAGTGGGCTGTTTTGATAGCGTAATAGCCGTGGTCGATGCCGATAATGATGCTCATAGTGAAAATCCTCCTTATTGTAAATAGGTATAAAATGGAAACCTTGAAAACAAACTGAAAACTGCCAGAGAATTTGCCCTCAAACAGGGGAGATAGGGCTTTTCCTAGCCATCAATCCGCTCCCGATCATTAACAAATTGTAAACTTTCGCTTTTTTCTTCAAAAAACGCAAAAATCCCGGCTATCGGTGTGGAAAACCGACAGCCGGGATTGAAAACTTTTTGAAAACGACCGAATCTTTTTGAGATTTATCTACAAATGCGCTCATTTTTTCCACAATGCGGGCGCACCGCTGTGGAAAAACGGCAACAAAAAAGCCCAACCGCAGTGTAACGGTTGGACAGCCTTATAAAATACGACCTTGAAAACAGGACGTCGAAATCGCCATTTTTTGGCGTTACAACAAAGAAAAAAGGCTGTGACATCTTTTTTGTCACAGCCTGTTGGTTGCGGGGACAGGACTTGAACCTGCGACCTCCGGGTTATGAGAAATCTAAAAATCGTGCGTTACAGTGATGTTTTGTTGGGTTTGGTGGTATTGCGTACCAAGGCTCAGAACGGATTTTGTCCCATGTGTACAAAAGGGTGCTATACGGTGCTGACCCATTCCAACCCCTTTTGGGGGCAGTTTTGGGGGCAAATCTGCAAGACGAATTCTGACTTGCGCCGCTCAAATAAATGCGCAGCTTTGGTTCCATTGAGAAAAGTGGATACTCATATCACAGGGTTCACGCAAGTGAAAAGCCCAACGAACTGGTGATGAAATTTTACTCTCTAGCAAGAAGTTGTACGCAAGCCAACTCTACACCATCCCTGCACACCGCCCCTGTCACCGCGAGAAACGCCCTTGTTTAGGCGCATTCACACCGCGTCGGAGCGGTGCCCTCCCAGCCAAATATTGCCCCAAATTCCCCGTTTTCCGGGGATTTTTTATTTTACCGCAAAGGCATTTACCTGAACGGGATTTCCCTGTACAGGTAAATCCTGCACAAATAAATAATTAAATAAATAAAATACTAATATACTATCGTATCCTATCCGTAAAACTACAAAAAATTGGATTCATCCCGCTATGGTCTTACGGCCATGCGTACAACTTACCACCGGAGAGTACAACTTACGATTGCAAACCGACCCTGCCAAGTTGTATAATTAAAGCACCGATAGTTCGCGCAAAAGCTGGTGCAAGAGCATGAGCGCTTTTGCGAACACGCTGGGCGGCGCGCTTATTTTCGGCATGGCGGATGACGGGCAGATCGTTGGGCTGACCGAACCCGACAGCGACGCCGAGAAAATCAGCGAGATCATCAAGACGCGCATGGAGCCTATCCAATAGTACGATATACCGTGAAACTGCGCGCCGTCCGGCGCGATTTTATGCGCTGCGCGCAGCCAGCGGTGCGGCGCGGTCACTGCGCCCGCAGGCGCGTTTCGGAGCGCAACCGCCGCACAGCGGCGGCTCTTAGCGCGGAGATAGACACGCGCCCTACATTTCTACCCGAAAAAGGGCTTTTTCGACAAACTGAAGCGGGCGAACATTTCTGTTCGCCCGCTTTTTACGGTCTATAAAACTTTTTTACCCTTTCACGCTGCCCAATGCAACGCCCCGGACAATGTACTTGGAGAGCAGCAGATAGACGATCATAACGGGCAGAATCGCAATGGTAATCATCATATACACCTTACCCATATCGAACTTCAAAAAGTCCGCGCTGCGCAGCTGTGCAACCAGTATGGGCACCGTCTTCCACTTGGCATCGTTGATGATCAGCGCCGGGATAAAGTAGTTGTTCCACGCGCCCACAAAGCTGAATATCGCCTGCACCGCCATGGCGGGCTTCAGGATAGGCAGAATGACCGTGTTAAAGGTATGGAACTCCCCCGAGCCGTCAATGCGCGCCGCGTCAATGATGTCGCGCGGCAGGCTCGAATCCATGTACTGCTTCATGAAGAAGAACACCGTCGGCGCGGCGATGCTCGGCAAAATCAGCGGCCAGAGGGTATTGGTCAGCTTCATCGAGTCCATCAGGTTCAAAAAGCCCAGCGCCGAAACCTGAGTCGGCATCGTCATGATGAGCAGAATAACGGTGAATGCCAGCTTGCGCAGCTTGAAGTCATACGCATAGATGGCGTAGGCCGTCAGTGCGCTGAAATAGACCGACAGCGCCGCGCAGGCGGCCGACACGATCAGGCTGTTGCGCAGACCGGTCAGGATCGGTACATTGGCATCATGGGTGGTGTTGAAGAAGTTGACGCCAAAGCTGCCGCGGGGCAGCGGGTCAAACCCCTGCTGGATGGTAAAGTTGTTGTGCGTGGCGTTGACGATCAGCACATAGAAGAAGAACAGGCAGATAAAGCAGAGGACAAACAGCACGATATAGGCCACTGCACGCTGCAGGGTCAGCATAGGGTCGTGAATTTTGCTTGCCTTTGCGGTAGTGGTGGCTGCGGTTTTGGTCTCGTTCGGCATACTGTTCACGCTCCTTCCTTAGTGATGCTTAGCGGCCGCTTTAGCTGCCTTGATGCGGGCTTTCTCAGCCTTGCGCTGCTCACGGGTCAGGCCGTCATCCTCCTGCGTGAGGGTAAAGTAGATGATGACGCAAAGCACCGCGCAGAGCAGGAACATCAGCACCGAAATAGCACCGGCTGTGCCGTAGTTTTTGCTGTACAGATGCTGGTTCAGGTACATGATAATGGTGTTGGTCGAGCCGTTCGGGTCGCCCTTGCCGTTGGTCAGGACCTGCGGCACATCAAACATCTGCAGGCCGCCGATGAGGCTGGTGATCAGCGTGTAGACGAGCAGCGGGCGGATCAGCGGAATCGTGATGCGCCAAAACATTGTGGTCGAGGATGCACCGTCCAGCTGGGCGGCCTCATACAGGCCGGGGTCCACACCCATGATGGCAGCCATCAGAATGATGGTCGTATTGCCGAACCACATCAGGAAGTTCATCAGCCCAACCAGACCGCGCGCTGTCCAGACATTGGAAAGCCAGCGCACCGGCTCGGCCACGATGCCGAGCTTGAGCAGGATCGAGTTGATCGGCCCTGTCTCCGAGTTTGAAAACAGGGTAAAGAACAGCATGGCGAACGCCGATGCCATGATAAGGTTGGGCATATAAATGACGGTCTTGAAGAAGCCCTGAAACCGCAGCTTCAACCGCAGATCGGTAAACCACGCTGCCAGCACCAGCGATACAATGATCTGCGGGATAAACCCCATCAGCCACATGATCATGGTATTGCTGAAATACTTCGGCACCTCTTGGATCATGGCGGCATAGTTTTTCAGCCCTACAAAGTTAGGGCCGATGATCTTTAGACCGCTGCGGAAATACTCAAAGAAGGAATAGTAGATGGTCGTTGCCAGCGGCCAGAACTGGAAGATGAAAAAGGTAATAAAGAACGGCGCCAGAAATATATAGCCCCATTTGGCGTAGCTCATGCCCTTTCTCTTTGTTTTCATAGGTCTCGCCCTCCTTAGCTGTGTGGGCATTGCCCTGCTGGGGGCAGAGCCTTTCAAAATCTGATAAAAACAAAACCAGGGGCGGGCGTCTCTCCCCGCCCCTGGCATGGCGTTTGCGGTTCAGTTCGTTTTGTCAACGGTCACGCAGGTATTTATGCGGGCCATTCGACGCTGCTCAGCTCAGGATACTTGACCTTGATCTGATCCTCAAAGTTCTTCTTCGCGGTCTCAAGGTCAACCGTGCCGTCAAAGTAATCCTTGAAGCAGCTCTGGAGGGTCTCGTTGCAGCCCTGATCGTACGGACCGGCATTGGACATATCAATGGTAGGTGCAACCTCTGCAAAGAGGGCAATGTGGTTCTGGCCGCCGAGGAATGCGGAGCCGAAGTTCGGGTCAGCAGCAATGGAATCCATAGCACTCTTGCAGTTGGTGTAGTCCTGCGTATCCTCGGTGATCTTGGTCATGATGTCGGCATCACAGGTCAGAGAGTACATGACATCCTTGATCGTGGGGATGTTGTCGGTGCCGGCTGCTGCGCAGATCCAGGTGCCGCCCCAGTAATACGGCTGAGGACCCTGACAGACTGCGTAATCGCCGAAGATACCGTTGCCGACTTCCTGCTTGCCTCCCTCAGACTCAGGCGTGGCCAGAGAGTTGCCCAGCAGCGTGAAGTTGATGCCCCAAGTGGAGTAGAAGAAGCCGAAAACCTTGCCGGCAGGACCCTGATCGGCGGCCCACTGGTCGCTCCACAGGCTGGTCTTGTTGTTGTAGCCGTTATCGGTGTAGGTCTTGGTCTGATCGACCCAGTTCATAATGTTGGGGTCGACCTTGACGGTCGTGCCGTCCACCCAACCGGCGGACACATTGTTGGAGAAGGTGCGGTAGGAATCATCGTAGCCGGAGAGCATCTTGTAGCCCTTGGCAGCGGCCTTCTCAGCCACATCGTTGAACTTATCCCAATCGCTCAGCGCGGCCTGAACCTCGGTCGGGTCATCGGTGCCCAGCACATCCTTGGCGATGGAGCGGCGGTAGGCAAACAAGCCCGGGGTTGCCTGCCATGTGGTGCCCTTCTGCACGCCATCCACGGTGACGATGTCCTTGGTGTACTGGTACTGATCCTTGAGGTCATCATCGGTCAGGCCGACATCCTTCTTGACATCCAGCGTATATTCGGAATCCACATATTTCAGCGCGTAGTCCGCCTCGATCAGGAAGATGTCGATCTTGTCATCGGCAGCGGCGCTGTCCTGCTTGAGCAGGGCCTCGTCCAGCTTATTCTGGTAGTTGTTGTTATCGTTGGGGTTGATGGTCCACTTTACGGTGACACCGTTATCCAGCGTCGTGGTGGACTTGTCGGCGGCAATCTCCTTGACGCCGGGGTAATAGTCATTGAAGCGGGACTGGAATTCATCGTTCCAGCACCAGATGTTCAGGACCTTGCCCTCCTCTGCGGCTGCATCGGCAGCAGGCTCTGCGGCTGTGCTGCTGGCTTCGGTAGAGGTCGAATCAGCGGCAGGGGCTGCGGACGAGCTTGCGGCGCCTCCGCCGCAGCCTGCCAGCAAGGTGGCTGCCATTGCAGTGGCGGTCAATAAACTCATTGCCTTTTTCATAATGTCTTTTCCTCCTTTTAAAAAAGAACTCATGTATGAATCAGATATTGTGACCCGCATCCTCGCGGGTTTGAACCTATGGATTGGGGACATCGACGGACTGCCCTTTCAGCAGGCTGCCGGAGATCAGCTTCTGCTCCGGCAATGCCGTGCGCGGGGATTCTATCTGCTCGATAAGCAGCTCTGCCGCGGCGCGGCCCAGCGCTTCGGTGTCCTGCCGGTAGGTGGTCAGCTGCGGGGACATGATCTGCGAGATCAGGTTGCCGTCATAGCCGGCCACCGAAATATCCCGCGGAATTAGAAGTCCTTCCTCACGGATGGTCTGGATGCCGCCGATGGCGGAGAAGTCATCCGGGAAGAGGATTGCCGTGGGGCGCTGCGGCAGTGCCAGCAGCTGACGGGTCGCAGCGGCGCAGCTTTTCGCATCGCGGTAGGTGCTCGGCACGATGTAGGTATCCGGCACCGTGATCCCATGAGCGGCGCAGGCGCGGTAGAAACCGACCAGACGCTTCTGGGTGACTGCGCTGTGATTCTCACCGTGGATATAGGCGATTCGCTCATGCCCTAAGGCGGCAAGCTGATCCACCAGCTTGTGAACGCCGTCGGTGTTATCGGAAAGTACGGCAGCCCGGTTGTTAAAGACATGGTCGACTGTGACGATCGGCAGGTTGCTGTAGGCCAACTCAATGACCTCCGGGTCATCGAACTTGATACAGGCAGCGATCACACCGTCAACGCCTCTGTAGCGGCAGTGCTCTAAATAGCTGGAGTGGCCGTGGCCAATGTTATGGTTGATAAAGGTGATATCATAGCCTCTGCCCTCGGCGTGGCGTTTGAAGCTGTCCAGAACATCCGCGAAGAATTCATGCGTCAGACCGCTTTGTGCCTCGTCCACAAAAAGGACGCCCAGATTATAGGTACGGTTCGTTTTTAAGGCCCGCGCTGCGGAGTTTGGCATGTAGCCGATCTGCCTTGCAGCCTCACGCACTTTTTCTTTGGTGGCCTGACTGATATCGTTGTGACCGTTCAGAGCCTTGCTCACGGTAGCCACCGAGACCCCGCATGCCTTTGCGATGTCTTTGATGGATGCCATGATATCGCCTCCTTGCATCTTTCTTAATCGTTTTCGCATCTTCACTATACAACATGTCAACCATAAAATCAATGCCCTTTTTGCATTTTTTGTGCATTTCGATTCGATTTGGCGATTTGCAAAAAGCGAAAACACCTGTTTTGGCTATTTCGTTTGGAGTTTCGCTGAAAAAGAGACATAATTTGCGCCTTCTTCTGCCTTTTCCGACCCAGTAATGGCCTGCAAGCCTGACTGCCATCTGCTTTTGGGGTGTCCACAGCCAGAAAGTATCCTTATAAATAATAGGTAGCATCCGCTTTTCGTTACAATTTTCGGCCGCACAAATTGTGAAACCTGCCAAATCATCGTTAAATTCAGCCGCAGCCCTTGCAATTATCCGAAAAACGCGGTATTGTAAGGGTAATAACTTAATCGTTTTCGATTTGAACTTACGATTTTATCTGCTTTCCATAAGTAAGGAGAGGGTCTCTATGAAGTTCGGTCATTTTTCCGATACCGCACGCGAATATGTCATCACCACGCCGCGCACGCCGCTGCCGTGGATCAACTATCTGGGCAGCGAGGCATTCTTCAGCCTTGTTTCCCACACGGCCGGTGGGTACAGCTTTTACAGGGATGCCAAGCTGCGGCGTATCACTCGCTACCGCTACAATAACGTACCTGCGGACTCTAACGGCCGGTATTACTATATTAAGGATGGCGATACCGTCTGGAACCCCGGCTGGCAGCCCACCCAGACCGAGCTGGACAGCTATGAGTGCCGCCACGGCCTCGGGTACAGCATCATTACCGGCAAAAAGAACAGTCTGACCGCGAAGCTGGAGCTGTTTGTGCCGGTAGGCGACAACTGCGAGATCGACCGTCTGGTGCTGACCAACGAGAGTGATGCACCGAAATCGTTTACTGTATTCAGCTATCTGGAGTTCTGCCTCTGGAATGCTGTGGACGATTCCACCAACTTCCAGCGCAATTTCTCTACCGGTGAAGTCGAGGTCGAGGGCAGCACCATCTACCACAAGACCGAGTACCGCGAGCGCCGCAACCATTACGCATTGTTCACCGTCAACACGCCCATTGATGGCTTTGACACGAGCCGGGACGCCTTTTTAGGCGCATGGCGCAGCAATGCGAATCCCGAGGTCGTGGAAAACGGCCGTTGCACCAACTCTGTTGCCCACGGCTGGGCACCCGTTGGCGTGCATCAAGTCAATGTCACCCTGCAGCCCGGCGAAAGCCGCAGCCTGATTTTTGTTTTGGGCTATATAGAAAACCCGGAGGACGAGAAGTGGGCCGCGCCCGGCGTCATCAATAAGACCCGCGCCCAGGCGATGGCTGCCCGCTATGCCACGGATGCGCAGGTCGATGCGGCACTTGCCAAACTGCACGACCACTGGAATACCCTGCTGTCCACCTACTCGGTCAAGAGCAGCGATGAAAAGCTCGACCGCATGGTCAATACCTGGAACCAGTACCAGTGCATGGTCACCTTCAACATGAGCCGCTCTGCCAGCTATTATGAGAGCGGCACCGGCCGCGGCATGGGCTTCCGCGATTCCTGTCAGGATCTGCTCGGCTTTGTGCATCTGATCCCCGCCCGCGCGCGGGAGCGCATTCTGGACATTGCCGCCACCCAGTTCCCCGACGGCAGCGCCTACCACCAGTACCAGCCGCTGACGAAAAAGGGCAACATGGACATCGGCTCCGGCTTCAACGATGACCCGCTGTGGCTGATTGCTGCCGTGTACGCCTATCTGGGCGAGACGGGCGACTACTCGATTCTGGACGAACCGGTGGACTTTGATAACGACCACAGCCTTGCACAGCCGCTGCTTGAGCATCTGCGCCGCAGCTTTGGCTATCTGCGCACCCACAAGGGTCCGCATGGTCTGCCGCTGATTGGCCGCGCCGACTGGAACGACTGCCTGAACCTGAACTGCTTCAGCAAGGAGCCGGGCGAAAGCTTCCAGACCACCGGCCCGAGCGAGGGTCCTGTAGCCGAGAGCGTGTTCATCGCCGGTATGTATGTCAAGTACGGCAACCAGTTTGCCGAAATTCTTGACAGCACCGGCCACACCGACGAAGCTGCCGCCGTGCGCGCCGAGGTTGCAGAGATGGAACATACCGTACTGACTGCCGGTTGGGACGGCAGCTGGTTCCGCCGCGCCTACGATGCCTTTGGCCATGTGATCGGCGGTGAGGAATGCGAGGAAGGCAAGATCTTCATCGAGCCGCAGGGCATGTGCGTCATGGCGGGTATTGGTGTGGACACCGGTGAGGCCGTGACCGCTTTGCAGAGCGTGAAAGACAAGCTCGACACAAAGTACGGCATTGTGCTGCTGCAGCCCGCCTACACGAAGTACCATCTCGAACTGGGCGAAATTTCCAGCTATCCCCCGGGATACAAGGAGAACGCAGGCATCTTCTGCCACAACAACCCATGGGTCAGCTGTGCCGAGACTGTAGTCGGCCATGGTGACCGCGCGTTTGAGATCTACAAAAAGACCTGCCCGGCATACATTGAGGACATCAGTGAGATCCACCGCACCGAGCCGTATGTCTACAGCCAGATGGTGGCTGGCCGCGACGCCGCCACCTTTGGCGAAGCAAAAAACAGCTGGCTGACCGGCACGGCGGCCTGGACCTTTGTGGATGTGAGCCAGTATATCCTGGGCATCCAGCCCACGCTGGCCGGGCTGAAGATCGATCCCTGCATCCCGCACGAGATGGACGGCTTTACCCTGCGCCGTGTCTGGCGCGGGGCAACCTATGAAATCGTTGTGGAGAACCCTGACCATCTGGAAAAGGGCGTCAAAGCCATGACCGTGGACGGCAAGCCTGTAAGCGGTAACATCCTTTCCCCTGTTCCCGCCGGCTCAACCGTAGAGGTCAAGATCGTCATGGGCTGACCGCCCGCCTTTTACCGCAAAGCAGCAGCCCGCAGTGGGCTGCTGCTTTTTCTGTACGGTCTTTATACACCGGCGTGCTGCTTCACGAACCAGAAAACTCCCTTATCCTGCTGCGCGCGCAGCAGAATAAGGGAGTATTTTTTGTGTGCAGCCTGTCAGGTATGGTTATTCCGCGAGCATTTCTCTGCATTGATCGCAAGCACGACCATCAGCGCGCAGAGGGCATCTCTTAGAGGAAACAAACACATAGCGAGGGGCCATACCGTGCCTTTTCACAGATTTTTTCCGTTCGTTTCGGCCACCTTGGCGTACCAGGCAGCACTATCTTTGGGGGTTCGTTTGCCGGTTGCGTAATCGAGATAGATCAGACCAAAGCGCTCGTTATAGCCCTCGCTCCACTCAAAATTATCCAGCAGTGACCAGTGGAAATAGCCGCGCACATCCACGCCACTGTCAATCGCGCGGCGCAGCGCCAGAAGATAGCGGTGGGTGAAGTCAATGCGCGCAGGGTCATGCACCTTGCCGTCCAGATGGATGCTGTCGGTGCAGGAAAGGCCGTTCTCGGTGATGTAGATGGGCAGACCGTACCGTTCCCAGATAAAGCGTGTCCCCCACTCCATCGACTCCGGGGTGATGGGCCAGCCGATGGCTGTGCGCGGATGTCCTGCGGCCCGGGGGCAGAATTCCGGCTTGCCGTTTGCCCCGGCGCGCACCATGACGGAGTTGTAGATGTTCATCCCGATGAAATCCAGCCTGCCCAGCGGCAAAGCGTCCAGCTGCTCCTGCGGGATGGCATCCACCACACGCTGGGCCTGACCGCCCGCGATCACAGGCCAGCCGCGCCCGCACAGCGGATCAAGTGCCGGGGCATAGGTGAAGGTCCAGTCTCCGTCCGCCAGCGCAAAGGTTGCCTCGCGGGCCGCCGCAATATCGGCAGGGTCGTCTGTTGCCGGGGTGCAGATGCGCCCTGTCGGGGCCATGCCGACCCGGGCATCGGGGTCAGCCCTGCGGATCGCATCGGCCGCAAGGCAGTGGGCGTAGATCGTGTTGTGCCACGCTGTAAACACCGAGCCGTCATCCAGACGGAAACCGGGTGCGTGTACACCGCTGCTGTAGCCCAGCCCCACGCTGCACTGCGGCTCATTGAGGGTAAAATAGTACCGCACCCGCCCCTTAAAGTGCGCGGCCACCGCGGCGGCATACCCGGCGAAGGCTTTTGCCGTATCATCATTCAGCCAGCCGCCCTTGTCCTGCAGGGCTTGCGGCAGATCCCAGTGGTAGAGCGTGACATAAGGCTCGATCCCTGCCGCAAGCAGCGCATCGACCAGCCGGTCATACCAGGCAAGACCTGCCGGATTGACTGGTCCCGTGCCCTGCGGGAAGATGCGCGGCCAGGCAATCGAGAACCGGTACGCCTTCAGGTGCATCTCTTTCAGCAGTGCAATATCCTCTGCCCAGCGGTGGTAGCTGTCGCAGGCGATGTCCCCTGTATCACCGTTCCTTGTTTTGCCCGGCGTATGGCTGAAGGTATCCCAGATGGACAGTCCCCTACCATCCTCCTGCACTGCGCCCTCGACCTGATAGGCTGCGGTTGCCGCGCCCCAGACGAAATTTTCCGGAAATGACATCGTATATTCCTCCGTATTTTGTCGTTTGCTTTTTTTGCATAAACACCAAAAAAGGTGCAGCGCAAGCGCACTGCACCTCCGTAAGTGTTATTTTACCCTTTCACGCTGCCGAGCGCAATACCGCGGACAATGTATTTGGAAAGAATCAGATAGACTAACACGGCTCTCTGAAAACGCCATGACTATATTCTTTTTTTCTTGCCATTTAAGAAGGTGCGTTACCCCGTTCCCGGAAAAAAGAGCATCGCCGTGATGACCACGCGCGTGGAGGAAGGGGAATAATAGCAGCACTTTGGAAAGTGAATCAGAACGGATTCACTTTTTCGAGTCAAGATTTTTGGATGAATCAGAAGTGATTCACTCTGAAATATATACGAATTTGTATTGGTGTCCAGTTTGATTGCTCACGCCTTGGGAGAGAATATGTTTTGCTAGCATAGCGTTTGGATATCCACAAACGCATTTCTGGGGTGTTCCCCAGACCCCCTCGCTGCTCTTGTGTGACGATAGTGACGCAGATGACGCTAATGACGCTGTTTTGAGGATATCCCTATACCATATCCCAGATTCAGCGTCATTAGCGTCATCTGCGTCATTCCGATTTTATGTTTTTCGTAATATCATTATTTTTGTTTCGAGCAGTAGTAAACTGCAAGCGTCATTTCGCTATAAGTGTGACGGTGATGACGATGATGACGGTGTTCGTGGGATAGGGTAAAGGGGTATATCAAAAACATCGTCATCACCGTCAGCATCGTCATTCTACAGGCAAGCCGTTTTAATCTGCGGCTTGCCTGTTTTATTTTGAGTAATGTGGCAGGGTTTTTGCCCCATTGTTTGTTAAAATGGATTTAGATATTTTGTAAAAGTGCAAGGGTTTTTAGCACAATGGGTGATATGCTGGTTTTGAAGTGCATTCGGGCATTTAGTCAGATGCGAAATCTTTTAAATATTTTTTCTTTGCGACATATTTGACCGTTTCTCAGCGGCTATATAGTAGAGGTGCTTTTTCAAAAATTTTGAGGACGGTTGCAAAAATTGCAACTTCTTATCTGTATGATATGATTTGGAATCTTTCTAAAAATTTGAACTTTTTCTAAACAGTTTAAAAAACCTCGTAATTTTCGCCGTTCTCAGCGGCTATATAGTAAAGACCTTTTTATAAATTATTTACATAGGAGGAACCCATGAACACGGAATTTCAAAATTTACCCAATGTTGTCAGCCCCAAGGAAGTACAAACTTACTTCGGCATCTCACGCTCGACCACCTACCGCATATTCCATGACGCGAGTTTCCCGGCATTCCACATTGGAAACCGACTGCTGGTGCGGCGGGATGAGTTACTGGACTGGCTGGAACAGCAAAAGGTCAATAAAGCCCAAAACGAGAACCCGAAGATTGTCGGGTCTGATGAATAGCTTTCTCCGCACTCTTGTGGTAGTCTTTGTGTCACGAAAGGAGACGATGCAGCGTGAAAGATACATCCAAAAAAGCCCTGCGCCGTGGGCACAACGAGGGCAACATCCGTCAGCGCGCAGACGGGCGGTGGGAGGTGCGGCTATCTGCCGGAATCGACTACAAGACAGGCAAACCTAGGCGCACATCCACCTGCTGCAACACGCGGCAGGAAGCTATTGCCATTTTACAGCAGCAAGCCCATGAAGTCCGCACACAGGGCTGGCGCGATCCTATGTCGGTGACATTGGGCGAATGGTATGAATACTGGCTGGACACCTATATGAAGGACACCGTCAAGCAATCTACTTACGCCAGCTACCGCAGTTATCTCAACAAGCACTTTTGTGTACTGGGAAAGATTTTATTAAAGAAATTAGAACCGCACATCTTGCAGGAGTTTTACAACTACAAATTCCGCGAGGAAGGGCTGTCGCCCAAGACGCTTCGCAACTACCACATGGCACTGCATAAGTGCTTACAGCAAGCCATGAAAGAGCGTCTGCTGATTTACAACCCCTGCGATGCCGTGACCCTGCCCGGCGGAGAAAAGCCCGAAATCAGTGTATTTACCAACGACCAGCAGCGGGCGCTGGTGCAAGCCAGCTACCGCCACCGCTATGGCGTGTTCATCCGGCTGGACTTGTGTACAGGGCTACGGATGGGAGAATTACTGGCGCTGAAATGGGAAGATATTGATTTCAGCACTGCACAGCTTCATGTCCGCCGTACCATCAACCGTCTTGCCAAGTACGAAGCCCACGACGGCGAGAACAAAACCGAGATCGTATTCGGCACACCCAAAACGAAAAACTCCCGCCGCACGATTCCGCTGACCCGCACAATGGCAGACGAGCTTGCCCGCTGGAAACAACAGCAAGCGCAGGACAAGCAGCGGGTAGGGGATAAGTACACCGACGATGGCTTCATCGTCACCAACGAGTTTGGACACTACTTTGAGCAGAAAACCTTCAAGGATTACTACGACCGATTGTTGAAGGATGCCGACATCGGGCACTTTACCTTCCACGCCCTGCGGCATACCTTTGCCACCCGTGCGCTGGAGCGCGGCATGGACTACAAGACCCTGTCAGCCATCCTCGGTCACTACTCGGTGGCGTTCACAATGGACACCTACGTTCACAGCATGGACGAACACAAGCGCCATGAGATGGACAAGATGAACGATATGTTCGGGATGCAGTACAGTATCTCTGTGGAGAACCAGCCCTACCCTGTACTCTGCACCTTATCCCCGGACGGCTGCACTGCCCATGTGCCGGACTTCCCCAAAGTTACCGCACAAGCCCCCACGCTGGAAGCTGCCCTGCTGGAAGTCAAGCAGCAAATCCAAAAAGCCCTGCGCCAGTACAAGAACCCGCCCATTCCCACCAAACAAGAGCAAATCGTCGTGCCAAACAACAGCGTGCTGGTACTCGTCAAAGCAGGTTGACCGATCCTATATTTACCTGCTAACTCCGCAAAATTTATCCACAAAAAGCGCCCGGACGGTTGAAAAATTCAGCCGTCCGGGCGCAGTCACTTTTCCGTTTTGGGGTCATTTGGGGGTCAAAGTGACCGAAAAGTGACCCCTTTTGCCTCAGACAAAGAAAAAGCTCGCTGAAACTTGTCGTTTCAACGAGCTTTTGTTGGTTGCGGGGACAGGACTTGAACCTGCGACCTCCGGGTTATGAGCCCGACGAGCTACCATCTGCTCTACCCCGCGATATTTAGTTGCTCTCTCTTGAGTGCCTAAATAGTATAGCATCCACATCCCGCAATGTCAATACCCTTTATAAAATATTTTTTGCATCCTGCCCCAAAAACAAAAGCCCGCGCAAATTAGTGGTTGAATCCCCTAGTTAAAACGGGTACTATTATAATAGAAAAGGATCGCCAAAATCCGGTAGATATCCCTTGCCCGGCGGGCGGCGGTGCAAAAAATAAACGGTGCCCCTGGCGCAGCAGCCGGGAACGCTGTGAATGAGGTTAGGAAAGTTATGAAACGTCTGGTCGTTGGGGTTCTGGCACACGTGGACAGCGGAAAAACTACTCTTTCGGAAGCACTGCTCTACCGTGCGGGCAGTATCCGCAAGCTGGGGCGCGTAGACCATCGGGATGCATTTTTGGACACCGATGCGCTGGAAAAAGCCCGCGGCATTACCATTTTTGCCAAACAGGCCGTGCTTACCCTGCCGGCCGGAACGGTGACGGGCACCCCGCTGGAAGAGACCCAGATCACCCTGCTGGATACCCCCGGCCACGTGGACTTTTCGGCGGAGGCCGAGCGCACGCTGCAGGTGCTGGATTATGCGGTGCTGGTCATTTCCGGCACGGACGGCATCCAAAGCCACACGATGACATTGTGGCGGCTGTTGGAGCGCTACCATGTGCCAACCTTTATCTATGTCAACAAAATGGATCTGCCCGGTGCGGACAAAGCCCTGCGCCTGCGGGAGCTGCGGGGCCGCTTTGGGGATGGCTGTGTGGACTTTACCCCCACCGTTCCGGCAGAAGAACGCGCCGAAGCCCTTGGCGTGTGCAGTGAACCGCTGATGGAAGCCGTGTTGGCAACAGGAACGGTGCCGCAGGCGGATCTCATCACGGCAATCACGCGGCGGCAGGTGTTCCCCTGCTATTTTGGCGCAGCTCTGCGGCTGGATGGCATTGACGACCTGCTCAATGGTCTGCAGCGGGATACCCGCATGCCGCCGGACGCCGGCAGCTTTGGCGCGCGCATCTTCAAGATCGGGGCAGACGAATCCGGCGCGCGCATGACCTACCTGAAAGTGACGGACGGCGTGCTGAAAGTCAAATCCAACCTGGTATCCCGCCCAGATGCCCGTGTGGAGTTTGAAGAAAAGGCCGACCAGCTGCGGGTCTACTCCGGCAGCAAATACCGCCTGGTCAGCGAAGCCCCGGCGGGCACCGTCTGTGCGGTGCTGGGCCCCACAAAAACCTATCCCGGACAGGGCCTTGGCGTACAGCCGGATGCCCGCCAGCCGATGCTGGAACCGGTGCTGAACTACCGGGTGGAGCTGCCGGAAGGAGCTGACCCCCACTATGCCCTTCTGGCCCTGCGCACCCTGGAGGACGAGGATCCACAGCTGCATGTGGTGTGGAACGCCGCTCTGGGCGAGATCCACCTGCAGCTGATGGGTGAAATTCAACTGGAAATTTTGCAGAGCGTGCTGCAAAGCCGCTTTGGATTGGAAGTGGCCTTCGGCGAGGGCGGCATTCTATACAAAGAGACCATCTCTGCCCCGGTGGAGGGCGTGGGCCATTATGAACCGCTGCGCCATTATGCGGAGGTTCATCTGCTGCTGGAACCCGGTGAGCCGGGCAGCGGCCTGCAGTTTGCCAGCATTTGCCGCACCGATGCGCTGGACCTGAACTGGCAGCGGTTGATTTTGACCCACCTGGCGGAGCGCAGCCACCCCGGCGTGCTGGCCGGTGCGCCGCTGACCGATGTGAAAATCACCCTGACGGCAGGCCGTGCCCACATCAAGCACACCGAGGGCGGGGACTTTCGCCAGGCAACCTACCGCGCCGTGCGGCAGGGGCTGCGCACCGCGGCGGCCCGGGGGCAGGCGGTTCTGCTGGAACCCTGGTATGACTTCCGGCTGGAAGTCCCGCAGGACTGTGTTGGCCGCGCCATGGCCGATCTGCAGCGCCGCTGCGCGGAATTCAGCACGCCGGAAAACGAGGATGGCCTGGCCGTCATTACCGGCAAAGCCCCGGTTGCCGAAATGCGGGGCTGTGCGCGGGAAGTGACCGCCTACACCCGCGGTGCGGGCCGCCTGAGCTGTATGCCCCGCGGCTATGCGCCCTGCCATAACACCGAAACCGTGCTGGAAGCCATTGGCTACCAGCCGGATGCCGATACTGAAAACCCGGCGGATTCCGTATTTTGCAGCCACGGCGCGGGCTACCTTGTCAAATGGGACGAAGTTCCCGCCCACGCCCATGTGGCCAGCGGCCTGGGGCGCAACGCGCCCGGTGCCCAGCAGGCGAAACAGGAAGAAGCGGATGCCTCCGATGAAGCATCCGATGCCCGCCGCCGTGCTGCCGCTTACTGCGGCACACTGGAGCAGGACAAAGAGCTGCTGGCGATTTTTGAGCGCACCTATGGGCCGATCAAGCGCCGGGGGGAAGCCGCAGGTCAGCATGACCAGCTTGCCGCGCGCAAAGCCTTCCGCAGCGTGGGGCCAAGCCAAAACCGTACCCCCGCTGCACCGCCGCCCAGCGGGCCGGAGTACCTGCTGGTAGACGGCTACAACGTGATTTTTGCGTGGGATGAATTAAAGAAGATCGCGGCAGAAAACCTGGATGCCGCCCGCCGCCGGTTGATGGACATTCTGTGCAACTATGCGGGCTACCGCAAGTGTGTGCCCATCCTGGTGTTTGACGCCTACCGCGTCAAGGGTGCCGGGCGGGAACAAGAAACCTGGCACAACCTGCATGTGATTTATACCCGCGAAGCCGAAACCGCCGATATGTTCATCGAGCGCGCCACCCATGAGCTGGCCAAAAACCACCGCGTGCGGGTGGTCAGCTCCGATGGTGCGGAACAGATCATTATTCTGGGCAACGGTGCGCTACGGGTATCCGCCCGCGCATTTGAGCGCGAGGTGCGTGCCGTGGAAGCCGAGATCCGTGAATTTTTGGACCAGTAAGGGAATACTGCATCCATCCAAGCGCCGATACGGCGGGGATGATGGTAGAGTGTATTGAAAGGCAGGAAAACAATGGATTTTATGCTCAGCCGTGCTACACGGGTCACAGCGCAGTGGGCCAGTGCGCCCGTGCAGCATGCCGTGGCGCGCTTTTGGCGTGATATGGAAATGACTCTTTCCACCACCGGTTTTGTGCCGGATAACCGCCTGATGATCTGCCTTGCCCCCGCCCTGCCGCCGGAAAGTTATACGCTGGATGTGACGGAAAACCAGCTCACCCTCTGCGCGGCGGATGATTTGGGCGCGGTGTACGGCCTGCTGGATATCAGCCGTCATTACCTGGGGGTAGCACCATTCTGGTTCTGGAACCAGCAGCAGTTTGAGCCCAAACCCTTTGCCACTGTGCCGGAGGGCCGCATTACCGGGCCAGCCGCCGCTGTCGGCCTGCGCGGGTGGGATCTTTCGGATGCACCATGGCTGTCCGCCTGGGCGGATGCCACCGAAAACGGCTGGGAGATGATTTTTGAATCCCTGCTGCGCTACCGCGGCAATATGGTGCGCACCGACAAACAGGCGGACCTTGCCGCCGCCATGGGCCTGCGCCCTGTGCAGAACCCGCAGACCCCGCTGGGGGCTGCCCCGCAGCAGGCTGCGGCGGAAAACCCGGAAGAACGCCATAAAATCTGGCAGGATTCTATCCGCACTCTCAAAACCAGCCCGCGCATCTGGGCGCTGGGCATTGACGGGATGGGGGGTGATCCCGATGGCACAGCCAGCACTGCGGCGCTGCAAGAGCAATGGCAGCTGCTGAACGCCACGGTGCCCGGTGCCGCTGCCTATATTCTGCTGCAGGGCGAAACCGTTGCGCTCTACCAGGAGGGAAAACTCAAAATCCCGGATAGCGTTATCCCCGTTTTAACCCCGGCCCCCAGTGCCAGCAGTGCGGGCGGCCCTGGTCCCGGCGCGCAGCACGGGCTGTGGTTCAGCCTTTGCCGCCGCGATAAGTTGACCGGCAACCCCATGACCGCCTACCCCGGCGGCGATACCGCCGTTAACGGAATGCTGCAGGGAGCCTGGCGCGGCGGGGTGCGCAGCTTCTGGATGGTTGGCACCGGGGACCTGCGCCCCTCCCTGATGGAGTTGAACCTGACCGGTGCTTTGTGGTGTACCCCGGATACCGACTGCGCCGCGCAGCGCACGGCTTACCTGCGCAGTACCTACCGTGCGCCGGATGGCTGGGCACTGACGGACAGCGCACTGGAGGATCTTTCGGTCTGCCTGCGCGCCCGTGCCGAAAGCGCCGTGCAGGCGGGCAGTCCGCCGCAGCCGGTGGGCGAAGCGTTCCTGACCCGCAGCACCCGGCTGTTTGCTTCGGCCTGGCTGTGCGGCAAAACACAGGGCCCGATTCAGGAACTTGCCGCTCTGCTGCCCGCAGAAAGCTATGCGGAACAGCTGGCTGCCTATCAGCAGCTCTGCACTTCCGCGCTGGAAAATTATGAAACGCTGCTGCCCGGCTGTTCTTACGCCGGGCGGGCCACCACGCCGCTCTGGCAGGAGCAGGTGGTGTTCAGCGTGCGGCTGTACCTGTACGCCCTGCGCGGGGCAGTGCGCTTTTGCACCGCGCGGGAGCAGTTTTTGGATAAGGACTGGCAGAACTGCTTTTGCACCCTGGGCCGTGCGGCGGATGATTTTGGTGCCATGGCAGCTCTGCTGCAGCCAAAAACTGGGTTCTGGGCCGGCTTTTGCAGCGATACCATGCTGGACGGCGCACTGACCGCCCGCGTTCTGACCGGTCTGATGGCGATTCCCCGCGCGGCCGGGGACGGGCCGGATTATGCCGCCTGGCAGGCTCCACTGCCTGGTGCCCCGGCGGCCCCCGTGCCGGATTTTACCCTGTACCGCGCCCTGGTGCAGGCGGAAACGAAAAAAGTGTAAGGGCCGGGCCGAAAATGCACCGAAAAATCCATGTGTTACCCGCAAAGAATGCAAGGGCAACACCGCACAATTCCCGCCTTACGGCTTAAGCACCGCTCCGGCGGCTGCGG
>ERZ857801.869-NODE-869-length-37856-cov-12.161133_pt1 | contig 37856 bp, 37 predicted proteins | sample MGYA00519762_ERZ857801 | MGnify/ENA primary metagenome ERZ857801 (study PRJEB31778, sample SAMEA3449368) | human gut metagenome | biome: human gut; feature: human-associated habitat; material: faeces | place: United Kingdom | collected 2010/2012 ...
TTATTAAGACATTTTCTCAAATGATTTATTAAGACATTATCACAAATGAATTATAAAACCATAAATTAAACTATAAAAAGTATTGACTTAAAATTTGTATTATTATATAATTTAAAACATAGAAATATAGGAAATATAAAATGGAATAATAAACTTATTAAAAACTATTAACTATGCTTATTTTAACTGTTTTTTTGTATTTAATTTTATAAATATATTTAATATATACTTACATAAGAAAAAGGAGGATTTTTAAAATATGAAAGAGAAGAAAAATAGGATTAAGAAAGATTTGTTTAATGGAATAGTATGTAAAGAAGGTAATCGCCAAACGGCTGGTATTACTTTGATTGCACTTGTTATTACAATTGTAGTGTTAATAATACTTGCAGGAGTTGTAATAAGTTTAAGCTTAGGTGAAAATGGACTATTTAAGAAAGCTAAAATGGGAGCAGAAGAATATAAAAATGCTCAAGTTTATGAAGAAACTCAAATCTCTAAATTTACTAATGATATTGATAGTCAAGTGAATGGTAATAGAGATAATATAACTATATCGGAAGAAGAACTAGAAATACTAATAAATGAAAAAATTATTGAAAAATTAACAACAACCTCATTATTGGATTACGAAAACAAAGTTAATATTTCATCTTATAGATCAGAGAATAATAAATATACATTTTTAACAAATGGAATTATTCAAATATCTGGTACAAGTAGTTCTGGTGGCTGGTGCTATGTATATATAAATGGAACTCATATTGCCTGTCTACAAAACAAAGGACATCATGATGCTTATTCAACAATAGTAAATAAGGGGGATAATATCTATTTTGAAAGTCATACAAGTTCATGGACTATGGAAACTGCTTATTTTATTCCATTTAAATAAAAAAATAAAGTTATAACAATCAATTAAGATTTTATAACTTTTTTCTTTTTAATTTGTTTCTGTATTTGTTGTTTTTGTATATTTCATAGTTAAAATATATTCTTGTCCACTATATATTGATTGGTAATATGCGATATATAAGTTATTATTATCTGTTATAGCATTAAACCATTGCTCATGTCTTCCTATAGAAATTACTCCAGAATGTGAATTATCTGCCCATCCGTGCAGTTCCATTAAATTCTATAACATTTTGAATATTTAAATCAGACAATGAGGCAATATTATCATATCCAGAAGAACCTAATTTGCCTAAAAATGTTTTTTTATATATTGGAGTTGTTCCATCAATCCATGTTCCAACAACCTTTTCATCTGTTGAATATGAATTAGCATTTTTTAGTATATCATATTCATCTTTAGATATTGTTATTGTTTCTCTATTTCCTTCAATATTACCATTTATTTGGTTAGTTAGTTTTGCAATTTCAATTGCTTCTTGTTTCTGTGCATTAGAATAACCTTCTTTTGCATATTTAGTTTTATTTAATAATCCTTCATTTTCTAATATCATACTTATTGATATTCCTACTAATATAATCAATATTATTATTGTTATAACTACTGCTTAATTAGTTATTGTAAAAGCATTAAAAATAAGAGAAAAAATAGCCTATTTTAAAACATTATTATTAGTTTTAAAATGGACTATTTTTTTAATATAATGATTGTAAATAAATTTATTAACTATAGTAATATTTTAAATATTTATATTATTAAATAAATATAAAGCAACTTGATTTTGTTGTTCGTTATTCATTTCAAATATTTTAGCTACTGCAAAGCCAACATTAAAGTATTCTCTAAATGTTGAAAGGGATTTTCTATATTTCTCATCAATTTCTCTTAACATAGTGTCATATTTTTGATTTAATTTCTGCTTATCATATATTAAATGTATATAATCACTTTCTGTTATTCTTATTCCTAATCTTAATTTATCTTTTATATCCATATCATCTATTATTTTAATTACACGTTTTACTTTATCTTCTTCATCTTTTTCCATATCTAAATTCCTCCTAAAATCTAATATCATTATTTTTCTTTTTTATATCTTTAAATTTATTTAATTCTTCTATGGTTCTTATTTTTCTTCCAAAATTATCAGCTATTTCTTTATCATTATCATCAAATATTCCGTTCTTATATAGATCCTCACTAACATGTTTATAATGTTCATCTTTATCATGACCAATCCTAATTTGAAAATGTTTCATTAAGCTATGCCAGAAATCTTTAAATTTATAAAACTCTTGTTTAAATTTATCTCTTTCAGTTTTTAACTTATCAATAATCTTATCTTTACGAGATAGTTCAGTTTTTAGTCTTTCAATTTCATCTGTTTTTAATTCTAATTGATATTCTAAAGAACGATTATGTTCTTCTATTTCAAAAGCAGAATGTTCATAATCTCTAATTGCTAAATTTAAGTCATTTACGCTTCTAATTGTTCTAGTAGTATCATGTACATTTGAAGTATAATTTTTGATTTTTTCAATATCCTCGTTTGAAATTAGCATATTATTTTTGTTTAGCTTAGATGGTTTTAAATTATTTAACATATAATTTATAGTAGTACTTTCGATATCAAGATTTTTAGTTTTGTTATTTGCTTTTTCTAGTTTTTTAGTATTTTGTTCTAATTGCTTTTTAAAGTTTTTGTAATTACTCATGTCTTTAACATTAATATCTTGATTCCTACCTTTTTGTTTTTCTTTTAGTTTTAATTCTACTTCATAAAATTTATTATATGATTTAATACAACTGTTTCTCATTTTATCTTGTGTTTCAGAAAGTAATTCTTTTGTAAATAATTGTGATTTTCCAACTTGTTTTTTCATACCTCTTTTACAATTCTCTATTACAGGAACACCAACAATATGCATATGTGGAGATGTTTCATCAAAATGAATAGTCGCATTTGCTACTTTAAAAGTAGGAAGAATTTTAGATAAAGAGCTTATTTGTTCTCTATAAACATCTATCATTTTATATCTATATTCTTTGTCTTTATCTTTCCAAAAATCCATATCTCCAAGTTCTATAATTATTTCACAAGCCACATCATTTTGTGATTCAGATACTTTTTTGAAATAGTCATCAATTTTTCTATCTTTTTTTGTTTGCTTATTATTATATTCAAAGCGAACTTCTTCAAATTCATTTAAATATACTTGTTTAACATCATTTACTATATTGTCTGTTCCAACTACTGTAAATATAAGTTCTCTTTGATTATCATAATCTCTTAAATTGTGTTTGTTTACTCTCGATAAGTCATTTGCATTTTGAATAGCATTATTTGACAAAGATGTTGTTCCAGATTTATTTTCTTTAGCTATTTTTTTAGCTATTTTACTTTTATTTTTATCACTCCCCAAGTGAAATGAATATGCTAATTCTTGCTCCATTAAAAGTACCTCCTTGAAATTGCTTTTTATACAGGACTTTGGTTAGTCCATAAGTCCTAACCCCCTAGGAGTTATGTCCAAGAACATAACTCCGGGGGCTCTTGCGAGGCATTAAATTTTATCTTCACAGATAAAATTTATCAAATTACCTCATACAAAATTTATATTGCTAACGCAAATATAAATTTGTATTCACTAATTTGTTGTTGCAACAATGCTGAAAGTATAAGATATAGTTGCAACAATTATTCAGCTATTTTTTCGCTGTATTTTACTGGTTTTACGCCTATTTTTCTAGGTGTAGGCTCTTTCATATAGATTACGCTTGTATTTGTTTCATCTGGTATATAGTCAAATGCAGAATCTATATCTTGCATTTGGAATTTATCTTCTTCATTAATATAAAGTATTCCAAATTCATAGGTTGGCATTTTTCCGTCTGGATCTAGTTTATAATAATTTTTTAGAGGGAATACTCTAACAATAGCACTATTATCTTCAACAAAATTAAAATAGAAACATTGCTTATCTACGTAGTAAGTTGCCTCTGTAAAATGAACATCATAATATTGTCTTAATCTCATAATAATTTCTCCAACTTCTTTTTCTGGCAAATAGTTACTAAATCTAACACTTCCTATTACATTACCTAATATCATAGGTTTATTAGTATCAATATAACCATTAGCATATAGCTCTTGGCAAGGTTTAGCAATTGAGTCTCTAAAATTAATTTCATCTACTTTAATATCTGTTCCTATAAAAGAAAGTTTTATTTCATCAATATATTTCATTATAAGTTCAGCTTGTTCTTGTCTTGTATAATCTTTCCAAGTTCGAGTTCTTTCTTTATATTCTTTATTTAATTTAAGCTTATTAATACAATCTATATCACGTTTTAATAATATGTCTTGAGGTGTAAATCTTAATTCCTCACTACATTCTGTGTTATTAAGTTCATTTTCTAATTCTTCAATAGCTTTTTCAACAGTTTTTCTTTCTTCATTATATTCTTTAAGTTCAAATACGCCATTTATATATGCTTTTTTAATTCTATCTAATTTAGATTTTTGTGTATTTATTTCTTTTTGTAATTGTTCTTTTGGTTCATCAAATTTTTGCTTTATCATAGGCAAGAAGAACTGATTTACAACAGAATCATATTCTACTAATTCTTCAATAAAATTATTAAAATACTCATTTATTACATTTTCTTTAAATTGAATTTTACAATCATTACAGTAATAGTAATAATAAACTTTACCATTTTTCTTTGTAGTAGCTTTACCACCTAAAATGCGATTACATTTTGGACACTTTAGTTTCTGCAAGTATAGATATGTTAATGTCCTTTGATAACTTCTTGAATTTTTCTTTTTCTGTACTTGACAATCTTCCCACATTTCTTTTGATACAATAGGCTCTACAACATTTTCATAATAAATTGGATTTTTAGTTCTTTTTCCATGAATAAAATCGCCTTTATATATTTCATTTTCAAGAATGGTTTGTATTGTAGAATCTCTCCAATTATCTTTTCCTAAAACTTTTTCCTCATTAAATAGATTACTTATTTTCTGATAAGAATATCCATCATAATAAAGTTCAAATATTCTAACTACAATGTCTTTAGTAAAATAATCTATTACTAGTTTTTTATCTTCGTGCTTATAACCTAAAGGGGCAATATGCGGAATATGTCCTGATTTTATTGCTCCAGCTAAACCTATTTTAGTTCTTTCACTTGTTCTTTCAATTTCATTTTGACTTACACTCATTAATAGTCTTGAAATCATTTTACCATTTGCAGAAGTAGTATTTATTTCATCATTTGCACAATCTAAATAGGCGTCATTTTCATCTAAAAATGTTATTAAATTTTCCCAATCATAAATACTTCTTGTTATTCTATCTAACTTTAAAGAAACAATAGTATTAATTTTTTTAGATTTAATATCTTCTTTTAATCTTTCAAACTCTGGTCTATGATTACCAGTTTTAGCACTTATTCCAGCATCTTGGTAATAATCAATAATCTCATAGCCTTTAAATTTACAAAATGCTTCTAATCTTTCTTTTTGTTCTGGAAGACTAAAACCTTCACGAGCTTGGTCTTCAGTAGATACTCTCATATATAAACCACATTTTTTCTTTTCTTCACTCAATTCAAAAACCTCCATTTAACAAAAAAGAGACATCAAAAGTACAAACTAATTACTTTTAACATCTCTTAAAATTATTTATTTTAAAGTATAATTCTTTTAAAATCATAATTCATCTCCTAATATTTAATAAACTTTTATATTGTTTACATAAATATTATATCACAATTTCAAGAAATGTCAATATTTTCCATTTTATAGGACTTTTAGATAATTTTCTAATTCTGATAATTTTATCTTTTCAGCTAGATTAGAAATATAAACATCATTAGAATAATTAAAAACTAAAAATGTAATATTTTTAATAATTACTCTATGAGGTTCAATGTATGAAAGATTAGTCTTTTCAATTTTTCTAATACTTCCATTAATAAAAGTTGGAGTGACTTTTGAAAACTCGCATATAAATTCTAGTCTTTTCTTTAGACTTTCTTCAAATTGCAATTCTTCTTTAATTATCTTCATTTTTTGCACCATCCTTTCTTTTAAGATTGGATGACTTTTTTTGCATTAAAAAAAATCAACCATTTCTGATTGATTTCATATTATCTGTTAGTTCGAACAGATACGTCATTGGTGCAGATGGCCGGAATCGAACCGGCACGGTTTATTCAACCGCAGGATTTTAAGTCCTGTGCGTCTACCAGTTCCGCCACATCTGCATATATAATTTGAACTGGTTTGTCCTAACGACAATTGCTATTATAATATTATATTAAAAATTTGTCAATACATTTTTTAAAAATTTTCAAAAATATTTTTCGAATTTTTTAATTATATATTTTTATATAATTTATTAAAAAATTAAAATCAGAAGAAAACATATATTATATGTTTATCTTCTGATTTACATCAATTACAAATTTGTTGAATTATTTGTTCCATCAAATGGAATAAATTTATTTACAATACTATCTTGTTCAACAGTATCTGCTCTGAATGTCATAAATGATGTATTTATTTTATTTTCTATTTGTTCTTCAACTTCATCTTTATTTGCATGTTCTGCTAAAACTAATTCACTTACTAAAATTTGTTTTGCATTGTTTAACATTTTCTTTTCACCTGTTGAAAGTCCTTTTTCTTTTTGTTTAAAACTCAAATTTCTTACAACATCAGCTACTTCGTATATGTCTCCACTCTTCATTTTGTCCATATTATTTCTATATCTTTTATTCCAATTTTTGTCCATTTCTGTTTCATCTTGACCTAATATTTTAAACACTTTTTCTGCTGATTGTTTATCTATTATATTTCTAACACCTACTTCTTCTGCTTTTGCTGTTGGTATCATAACCTTTACATCACTTGGCATTTTTAATATATAATATGATTGTTTTTCTCCTAATATATCTTTTTCCTCTATTGAATCTATTGTCCCTGCACCATGCATTGGGTAAACTATTTTGTCTCCTACACTAAACATGTAAGTCAGCTCCTTTCAGTATTTTTTCAAAATTTTTCAGCAAAAAAATATTATAAAGTTAAGTCAATATGAAATAACTTTATTGGATTTTTTAACCATATTTATTATACACCAAAACACAAAAAAAGTCAAAGCTTTTATTTTGACTTTTTATGTTATTTTGCTATTTTTTCCTTATTTTTCAAGCATTAGAAAATTTTATATTTTTTTCAGCTTGACTATCCATTCTATTTCAGTTTTGAGTTTTAATTTTTTGATGTTGATCCAAATCCTCCTAATCTTTCTCCTGTTGCAATATCATCATCTGTTACTAAATATTTTTGGAAGATTCCTTGTCCTATGCAGTCACCCTTTTTTATTTCTACATCTTCATCTTTTATGTTATAAAATGCAAACATTATATGTCCATCATTGTCTGGATTTCCATAATAATCTTTATCTATAACACCTATACTATTTGCTAATATTAATCCCTTTTTCTTTGGGTTTGAGCTTCTATTTGCTAATATTAAAACTTCATCATCTTGCATGTAAGCTTTTATTCCTGTTTTTACTAATGTTGGATTCATTCCTTTTTTAAAACTTGGAACTATAACATCTTCTGCAGCTTCAATATCATAACCAGCTGAATATTTTGTTTTTCTTACTGGTAAATTTATTCCTTTATCTTCAAAACCTTTTGCTACTTCAAATTTTCTTACTTTTTCCATTTATATTACCTCCATATCTTCTTCCCCTATTTTTACATACCTCATTTTAATTGTCAATAGTTTTTTTACTTTTTCTAAGCATCAAAAAAGCCACATAAAAATGTGACCCCGTAACTTCTATGTTCTTGATTCTACAATCAACTTTATTCCAGTTCTATCTTCACCTTCTACTTCTACATCGGCAAATGCTGGTATACACACTAAATCAACTCCAGCTGGTGCTACAAATCCTCTTGCGATTGCCACTGCTTTTACTGCTTGGTTTAATGCTCCTGCTCCGATTGCTTGCATTTCTGCTTTACTTGATTCTTTTACTAATCCAGCTATTGCTCCTGCTACTGAATTAGGGTTTGATTTTGATGAAATTTTTAAAATTTCCATTTTCTTTTGCCTCCTAATAATTTTATTTTTTGTTGCAACTTTTTATAATGGTATTTTACAATAACTGGAAAAATTTGTAAATAGTTTTCTGGAAATTTCTGGAAGTTTTCATCGCAATAAAATTATTTTTTCGACATTAATCGATTATTATCAATTATTGTATATATATTCTCTTTATTTCTTTTACTTTAGATGTTTTTTCGTCAATATCAAACACTACTGCATTTAATATACAGTCTCCTTCTGCTATTTTATATCTTTCTGGTAATGCTGTTTCAAATCTTTTAATTGATGACTGTATGTTCATTCCTATTACACTATATTTGGGACCTGTCATTCCAATATCTGTTATGTATGCTGTTCCATTTGGTAATATTTTTTCATCTGCTGTTTGTACGTGTGTATGTGTTCCAAATATTGCTGTTGCCTTTCCATCTAAATAATAACCTAATGCTATTTTTTCTGCTGTTGCTTCTGCATGAAAATCTATAAATATCATATCTGCTTCATTTTGAATTTTTTCTATTATCTTTTTTGCTTCTAAAAATGGATTTTCTGTTAATATATTTATATCAACTCTTCCAATTAAATTCATTACTGCTATTTTTTTGCCTTTGCATGTATAAATGTTGTAACCTTTTCCAACAACACCTTCTGGGTAATTGGCCGGTCTTATTATTTTGGGGCTATCTATAAATTTGAATATATCTTTTTTTCCCCAAGTATGATTTCCCATTGTTATACAGTCTACACCCAATGATGTTATATCTTTAAAGTTTTTTTCTGTTATTCCCATTCCTTCTGCTGAATTTTCTGCATTTACTATAACGAAATCTATTTTTTCTTTTTCTGTTATTTGTTTTAAGCTTTGTTTTAATTTATTAATTCCAGCTGTTCCTACTATATCTCCAACTGCTAAAACTTTCATATTTTTTCCTTCTTTCTTTTTTCTTTTTAATTACTTTATTATAATACTATATATTTTAAAATTTATCAAGTTTGCATTTTATTTGATTTTATGTTAATATATATCTATGTTGTTTAATTATTAATTTGCAAAAGGAGGAATTTTCTATATGCAACATCCAGATGAATTATTAGTTTTGGTTAAAACTGATTTATTACTTCAAGAACACGGTTTTAATTCTTTACGGAATTATGTTTTAACTTTAGATCCTTATGAATTGGAATTATATGATGAATTTGACTTTAGTCCTGATGAAAATGAAATTATAACAAAACGTCAGTTATTAAGAGCATCATATTCTTATTTCAATATACTATGTAATAAAGTTAAACATGGCTATATTTTAGTAAGTTTTTCAGACCTGAAAAAAATGCTCAATATTCCTTTAACATCTGTTAAGAATTAAAAAATAAAAAAGTTGTGATTTATTAAGTCACAACTTTTTTATTTTATTTTGCATAGTCTACAATTCTTGTCTCTCTAATAACATTAACTTTTATTTGACCTGGATAATCCATTTCGTTTTCTACTTTTTTAGCTACATCTCTAGCTAAAATTGTCATTTGGTCATCATTAATTTTATCTGGTTTTACAATAATTCTAACTTCACGTCCTGCTTGAATTGCAAATGATTTATCAACTCCATCAAATGAATCTGCTATTTCTTCAAGATTTTGTAGTCTCTTGATATATGCTTCTAATGTTTCTCTTCTAGCTCCTGGTCTTGAAGCACTTATCGCATCTGCTGCTTGAATTAGTACAGCTTCTAATGTTTGTGGTTCTACATCTTCATGATGTGCTTCTACTGCATTTATTACTAATGGATTTTCTTTGTATTTTTTAAGAATTTCTACACCTATTTCTACGTGTGTTCCTTCCATATCATGATCTAATGCCTTTCCTATATCGTGTAATAATCCTGCTCTTCTTGCAAGTTTTGCATCTAATCCTAATTCTTCAGCCATTATTCTTGCTAAATTAGAAACTTCTATTGAATGGTTTAATACATTTTGTCCATAGCTTGTCCTATATTTTAATTTTCCTAATAGTTTTACTATATCTGGATGTAATCCTATTACTCCAGTTTCTAGAACTGCTCTTTCTCCTTCTTCTTTGATTGTTTCTTCTACTTCTTGTTTTGCTTTTTCTACCATTTCTTCTATTTTTGCTGGATGTATTCTTCCATCTTCAATTAGTTTTTCTAATGTTATTTTTGCAACTTCTCTTCTTAATGGGTCAAAACCTGATAATACTACTGCTTCTGGTGTATCATCTATTATTAAGTCTACTCCTGTTAATGTTTCTAGTGCTTTGATATTTCTACCTTCTCTACCTATAATTCTTCCTTTCATTTCATCACTTGGAAGTGCTACTATAGATACTGTAGTTTCTTGAGAATGGTCTGCTGCACATTTTTGAATTGTGTAAGTTAATAATTCTTTTGCTTTTTTATTAACTTCATCCTTAGCTTTTTGTGTTTCTTCTCTTATAATATTAGCTTTTTCGGCTGTTATGTCCTTTTCTACTTCTTTCAATAATATTTGTTTTGCTTCTTCTTTGTTTAAATTAGAAATTTTTTGAAGTTCTTTCATTCTTTCTTCGTGTAATTCTTCTATTTTTTGTTTTTCTTCATCTAGTTGTCTAACTTTCTTTTCTAATTCTTGTTCTTTCTTTTCAAAGCTATCTGAACGCCTTTCTAAGTTTTCTTCCTTTTGTATAAGTCTGTTTTCTTGTCTTTGTACTTCGCCTCTTCTTTCTTTAATCTCTTGGTCTAATTCTCTTCTACTATTTACGATTTCCTCTTTAGCCTTGATTATTTCGGCCTTTTTTAGATTTTCAGCTTCAATTTTAGCCATTTCAACTAATTTTTTAGCTTCTTCCTCTGCACTACTTATTTTAGATTCTGCAATTTTTTTTCTGTATGTTATTCCTATAGGTATTCCTATTGCAAATGAGATTAAGACAGCGGCGATAGTGATTCCAATATTCATGAATCTACACCTCTTTCTTATTTAATTTTCAATGTTCGAATCAAATATATATCTATTTATTTTTATTTAATATATTTTTTTCTACCTATTATATTTTATCTTTATTATGGTAAACTGTCAAGTAGTTTTGAAGATTTTGTATTACTTTTGTTATCTTTAATTATATCAATATTTATAAAAAACTGAAATAAAAAATATTTCAGTTTTCTCATTTTATTTTAAATATATATTAGGATCAACAGCAACATTATCTTTTAATATTTCAAAATGTAAATGTGGTTCATCAGCAATTTCAAAAGCTGCGGTATTTCCAACTGTTCCTAGTGATTGACCTTTTTCAACTTTTTCTCCTTCTACCACAAATTCTGATGTTAATAAATTAGAATATACTGTTTTAAATCCGTTTTCATGTTCTATTACTATTGTCATTCCATATCTTGGGTCATTTTTTATTGATTTTACTGTTCCTGCTTCTGCAGATTTTACAACTGTTGTTTTGTCTGCCTTTATATCAATTCCAGTATGTGTTGTCCATTCTTGTAAAGTTTCTGAATATATTAAACTATCTACTGCAAAGTCTCTTACTATTTCACCATCTACTGGGTTAGAAAATTTAAGTTCTACTGCTGTTTTTTCTGTTTCTTCTTTTTTATTTGGTTGTGTTTGAGTTGTTTGTGCTGATGTTGTAACATTTGTTGTATTTACTGAATTTGTATTTAATATATTTTTATTTGTGTTATTTACTGTATTGGCAGTATTTGTTGTGTTTTTACTTTCGTTTTTTATTTCATTTTTAGCTTCATTTACACTTTTTCCTATTTCTGTACTTGCACTTTGTGTGTTTGTGTTTGAATTCACATTATTTAATATACTTGAAAGTTGTTCACTACTTAAAGTTTCATCTTTTACTCTATCATTAAGACTTTTACTATAAATCAATAGTCCCAACACAATTACGGCTAATATTGAAACTCCTATTATCGCATATTTTATTATTTTCTCATTTAAATCACTATTTTGATTATTTTTTCTAAAATCTCTTCTCATAAAATCCTCCTTAAATTTAATTCTATTACAATTATTTCCGGATTTTATAAATTTATACAATTTAAAGAGAATTTATATCTTTTATTTCTACTCCAGTATAGAAATGTTTTATTATTTCTTCTGCACTGCTTCCTTGTTTTGCCATTGCATCTGCCCCTGTTTGGCTCATCCCAACACCGTGTCCATAACCTTTTACAGAGAATTTTATTTTTCCATTGCTTTTGATTATTTCAAAATTTGTAGATTTTAAACCTAATATTGTTCTTGCTTCAACTCCTGAAATTTGATGATTTCCAAATTTTACTGTTTTTACTCTTTTACTTTCTGTATATTCTAGTATTTTTATTTCATCATCATTTGAAAAATCTATTGACATGTCTGAATATTTTTCTTTCAGTTTGTTTATCAGTTCCTCTTCAGAGAATTCTATTTCTGAGGCATATTGAGTATACCCTTCTTCTCCTGAAGTTTGCACACTTTGTAGGTATGGATACCCTGTTCCTCCCCATACATTTACCGGAATTTCTGTTATTCCTCCACTATTAGAGTGAAAAAAGGCATTTATGGGTTGATTATTATAGGTTATTATTTTTCCTGCAGTATTTTTTACAGCCTTTGATATCTTTTCCCAGTTGCTTTCTCTTTTATCTTCTGTCCATCTTGATAGTCTGTCTTCTTTTGAAATCCAAGCTTGACAACATGTTGAACTATCACATATATCAGCATTTTGGTGTTTTTTATTTAAAATTTTGAAAACTGTATATGTTCTTGCAACTATTGCTTGTGCCTCTAATGCTTTATTGTCAAAGTCTGCTGGCATTTCTGCAGATACTACATTACACAAATAATCATCAATTTTTACTTGTTCTACTTCACCTGTACTGGTATGTAGTAAATTTATAGTTCCATATTTTTGATATTCGTATTCAGAAGTTGATGTATTTTCCGTTGTTTCAACAACAGTCTCACCAGAAGATTTATCTGTTGTTTTTTCTTCTCCTATATCATTTGTAGATGTTTTTGCTGTTCTATTTGTGAATATTGCTGGTAATATAAAACAAATAGTTATAAAACTTATCAAATAAATTAGAATTTTTTTCAATTTGCTCATCTCCATTTTTGTCTATATTTTAAGCAGAGGTTAATTTATTTTTCATTTTATCTAATACTTTTCTTTCTATTCTTGAAACTTGTACTTGGCTTATTCCTAATATTCTAGCAACTTCTGTTTGTGTCTTTTCTTTAAAAAATCTTAGTAAAATTATTTCTCTGTCTCTTTCATCTAATTCTTTTAGTAATTGTTTTATAACTATTTTATTGGTTATTATTTCTTCTTCATTTTTTCCTGTTGATATTTTATCTAAAATGCTTAATTTTTTTCCTTCTTTATCACTTTGGTTTGAAGTGCCTTCTATGGATTCTATTGAATTATTTGATTCCATTGCAATTATGATGTCATCTTTATCAACTTTTAGTTCTTTTGCAATTTCTTCTATTGTTATTTCTCTTCCTTTTGTTATTAAGTAATGTTTTTTTAATTCTTGTATTTTTACATTTAGTTCTTTTATACTTCTGCTTACTTTTATTGGTCCATCATCTCTTATAAATCTTTTTATTTCTCCTAATATATATGGCACTGAGTAGGTTGATAATTTTACTTCAAAATTTGTGTCAAATCTTTTTATAGATTTTATAAATCCTATACATCCTATTTGATACAAGTCTTCTACTTCATAACCTCTGTTCATAAATCTTTTTACTATACTCCAAATTAGTCCGATTATTATCTCTTATTAATCTCTCCATTTCAAATTTATTTCCGTTGCTGAGCTTGTTTTATTGAATTAATATCATTTTCATACATATAGCTCTACTCCTATTTTATTCTTTTGTTATAAATTCAAAACTATCTTCTTCTTGAATTTCTTTTTCTTTTTTTATCTTTTTGGTTAATGTTATTTTAGTTCCTAATCCAACTATTGATTCAACTTTCATCGTATCCATAAAACTTTCCATTATTGTAAATCCCATTCCTGATCTTTCTAGATTTGGTTTTGTGGTATATAATGGTTCTTTTGCAATATCTATATTTTCAATTCCTTTTCCATTGTCTGAAATTTCTATTATTATTTCGTTTGAAGTTTCTTCATTCATTTTTAATTTTGCATTTATTTTTATTATTCCTTGTCTATTTTCATATGCATGTATTATACAGTTTGTAACTGCTTCTGAAACTGCAGTTTTTATGTCTGCCAATTCTTCTATTGTTGGGTCTAATTGAGAAGCAAATGCTGCTACTGTAATTCTTGCAAATGCTTCATTAGCGGCTTTACTTATAAATTCTAATTTCATTTCATTTTCAAATTGTTCTTTCATAATACTTTCCTTTTATATGTATATTTAGGTTTTTTGTGTTTTACCTATAAACACTTTTTAGTTTTCGTATGTTTCTAATTTGGCTATTGGTATTAATTTTAATATTCCGCTCATTTCAAATATTTTCTTTACACTTTGTGTTAAATTTGCTACTTCTAATTTTCCGCCTAACATATTTGTAAATTTATATCTTCCTATTATTAAGCCTATTCCTGCACTGTCCATGAAAGTAACACTATCAAAATCAAATATAACTTTTCTAGGCATATATCTTTCAATTTCATAATCAGCTCTCCTCCTTATCTTTTGTACACTGCAATCATCAATTTCTTCTTTTATTTTTAAAACTAAAAGCTTGTCCTTATCATAAAATTTAGATTCCATTTTTGCACTCTCCTTTTTTCTATTCTTGAGCTATTATAAAACTTTTTCCATATTTTTCCAAGAGTAAAAAAATAGAAGTTTTGTCGAATATACAGAAGTTTTCGACAAAACTTTTTTATTACTCATCTTCTATGCTTTCATCATACTCAAATTCATAGTTTTCTTCTTGTTCTTTATGCTCTTTAGCTTTTTTCTCCTTATTGTTCTTTTTTTGCATTTCTTTTAGAACTTTTTCTGTTTCTTGTTTTTTGTTATTTACCATTTTATTCATCATATTATTTGTTCTTTCAATTAAGTCTGGTACATAATCTAGTAATTTATCAATACTTGAAGAATGTGTTACAGGCATTAATTTCACTGAATTTGCTTGTATTACTAAAAATGCTACTGGATTTATTGTTACACCTGCTCCTGAACCACCACCAAATGGTAATCTATATTGTATTTGTTCTTCTTTTTCTACTTTTTTGTACTCATCTATTGTTTCTCCTTTAAATTCACTACCTCCTGCTGCAAATCCAAATGATACTTTTGATATTGGTATTATAACAATATTGTTTGATGTTTCTATAGGTTCTCCTATTATTGTGTTTACATCTATCATATCTTGTATACTATTCATAGCCGTAGTCATAAGACCTTCTATTGGATGTTCGCTCATTTTTATCACCTTTCCTTTTTTTATTTACTATACATATTGTATTTATAATATGTATCATTTTTATTTCAAATATACCTGAACCTTCTATATTTATTAAATTTTGGTCTATATAAACTGGTGTGACTAAAAATGATTGTTTATTATTGTATTTATTTATTTGTTTGCTTAAAATTATCGCTAATAATGTACTTATTACTGGAATTACAAATGCTGTTAACGATGCATTTTCTGTTCCTATTGAAATTTTTAAGTTTATTTCTTTTATTTCGGTTCGTATATTTTTTAATGATGTTATTAATTCTTTGTTTATATTTGCTTTATTTTCTATTATTTTTGTTTGTTGTTCTTTTATTTTTTCTTTAACTTTTTGATTTTTTAATATTTTATTTATTGTTTTATTGTTTATTTTTATATTAAAAATTGGTAGTATTCCAAATGTATATATTTTTATTTTTATTTGATATTTGTTATTTAAATGTGGCTTTGTAATTGTTGAAAATTTTAAATTTTGAATTTCAAATTTTATTTTTGTGGTTATTATGATTAATATTATTATTAGAAATATAAAAAGAAAAACCAATATATCACCTTCTTTTTTTATGGTGTTATTAGTTTTTCCTTTTTTTTTATATTTAAACTATTTTCTTTTCTTCTACTGTAATATCTCCAAAAATTTCTTCTTGACTAGTCTCTACTTTGCTTCTTCTTGATAATTCAAGTAATCCACTAAATGCTGTTACAACTTCTTGTTTTTCACGTTTTTTTAATGAGAATAACTTATTAAATACAAATTTCTTTTGTTTTGTTAATACTTTATACATTTCCTTTACTTTATCTGCAACTGTATATTTATCAACTAAAGCTATTTTTTCAATATTTTTTGCATTTTGATTTATCTTAACACTATTTCTTTCAACTAATGCCTTATATATCTCTGGTATTTTTTCTGATTCATAGTCTTTTTCTAGTTTTTGCTTTGGAAGTTTTATTTGTTCTTGTTCTTTATAAAATCTATTTGCATAGATTAGATAATTTTCTTTAAATACTTTACTAATTTCTTTAAATTTTTTATATTCAATAATTCTTCTTATTAACTCTTCCTCTGTTATTTCTTCTTCTTCCTCTTCTTGTTTTGGTAATAAATTTTTTGATTTCAAGTACAATAATGTAGATGCCATAACAAGAAATTCACTTGCTATTTCTAAATTCATTTCTTCCATAGCATTTAAGAATTCTATATATTGGTCTGTTATATCACTTAAATTCACATCATATATATTCATTTTATTTTTGTCTATTAAATAACATAGTAAGTCTATTGGACCTTCAAAATTATCTATTTTTATTGAATATTTTTTTGTTTCTAATGTTAGTATTGACATTGTTTTCTCCTTGTTTTTATTTATTGTTCTTCCATAGCTCTGTTTATATTTTCTATTTTATAGCCTTTTTTTAATAAGTATTGTTTTATTTCTTCCATATCTACCGAAGTTGATTTTTTGTATATAATATTACTTGCTGATTTTTTTTCATACTCTTCTAGTTCTTCTTTATTTTCGTAGATATAGTCTTCTACATCATTTTTATTTAGACCTTTTGCTAGAAGTTTATATTTTAATTCTTTGATTGATAAATTCTTTAAAACTATAAAGTTATTTATTGTTTTTCTTATATATTCTCTGTCATCTATGTATTTGGCTTCTTTTAAGTATTCTATTATATCTTCTAATAAGTTTTCTTCCATTTCTTTGGAGAATTTTGTGCGTATTTCACTCTCTGTTCTTTTTTTGTATAAGATATATTTTAATACTTTAGTTTTTCCTTTATCAAATTCATCTATGGTATACATTTATTATTCCTCATCCTCAAATTCGCCATCTTCATTTACTTCTGGTAATTCTTCTCCTAAGCTATCTTCAAATGCTTTTGCAAAATTTGCTCTAACTTTTTCTTCTACTTCTTCTAGAATTTTTGGATTATCTTTTAAATATTTTTTAACATTTTCTCTACCTTGTCCAATTCTATCTCCATCATAGCTGAACCATGATCCACTCTTTTCTATTATGTCCATATTTACAGCCATATCTAAGATATTTCCAGCTTTTGAAATTCCTTCTCCATATACTATATCAAATTCTGCTTCTCTAAATGGTGGAGCTACTTTATTTTTGATTACTTTTACTCTAACTCGGTTTCCTTTTACTTCTCCATCTTGTTTTATGTTTTCTATTTTTCTTATGTCTAATCTTACTGATGCATAAAATTTTAATGCTCTACCACCTGTTGTTGTTTCAGGATTTCCAAACATTACTCCTATTTTTTCTCTTAATTGGTTTATGAATATTAATACTGTTTTTGATTTATTTATTGCTCCTGCTAATTTTCTTAGGGCTTGTGACATAAGTCTTGCTTGAAGTCCCATATGTGAGTCTCCCATGTCTCCATCTATTTCAGCTTTTGGTACTAATGCTGCAACAGAGTCTACTACTACTACATCTAATGCTCCACTTCTTACTAGGCTTTCTGTTATTTCTAAGGCTTGTTCTCCTGTGTCTGGTTGAGATACTATTAAGTTGTCTATGTCTACTCCTAATTTTTTAGCATATACTGGGTCTAATGCGTGTTCTGCATCTATGAAAGCTGCTTCTCCACCCATTTTTTGTGCTTCTGCTATTACATGTAATGCAAGTGTTGTTTTACCAGATGATTCTGGTCCAAATACTTCTATAATTCTTCCTCTTGGAACTCCTCCTATTCCTAATGCCATATCTAAGCTTAAAGCTCCTGTTGGAATAGCTTCTATTTCCATTGCTTTAAATTCTCCAAGTTTCATTACTGAACCTTTTCCAAATTGTTTTTCTATTTGGCTCATTGCTGCCTCTAAGGCTTTTTTCTTTTCTACATTTTCTGCCATTTTTTGTTCCTCCTTAATTTGAACTTTTGTTTGATAAATACTTTATATCATCAAATATTTGTTTTGTCAATATCTTTTTTTAAAAATTTTTATTTGTACCAATCTTTTATATTATAAAACTGATAAAACCAGTTTGGTTCTAAGCTTCCACGTAAGTTTGAATTATATGCAACTGTATATTTATTATTATACAAACTTAAATATGGAATTTCAATTTTATATATTTCTCCTAGTCTCTTATAATTTTGTTTTATTTTATTTTCATCTGTTGTATTTTTAGCTTCATTTATTAAATTTTTTACTTCATCATTTGAATAATTAGCTAGATTATTGTCTCCAAAAAATGTTGATAAATCTGGACTTATTGAAAGATTCATACTACACAAAATCATATCATAATTTTTATTTTGCAAATAATTATTATATTGTTCATTATTTGCTTTTATTATATTTATTCTTATTCCTTGATTTTCTAGTTGTGTTTTTATGTGTTCTGCCACACTTACTCTAGTTGTATCTGTTGATTTTACTACAAAATTTAATGTTATTCTTTGAGTTTTATAATTTACTGTTTTTTGCCAGTATTTATATTTATAACTCCAACCATCATCTACTAATATTTGTTTTGCTTGTTCTAAATTATACCCTGAACTTGAATCTTGTTCTTTATAAACCCAAGAACCATAATCAAGTGGAAAACTTGATTGATAATATTTGTCTCCATATATACTTGATACTATGTTAGATTTATCTATAGAATAAGCTATAGCTTTTCTTATATTTAAATTTGATAGCAATGCACTTTGAGTATTAAATGCTATAAAGTCGTGTTCTCTTCCTTTCATTTCCTTAGCAGTATAGCCAATTACGCCTATATAATCTGATAAATTGCTATTTTGGGTACTAACTAAATCTATATTTCCAACTTTAAATGCATTATATAATTCTCCTGCTGTTGAATATAAATTTATTGTTATTTTTTCTAAGGTTAATTTCTCATCTGTTTTCCAATAATATTCGTTTTTTTCTAATATGATTGCAGAAGATTGCACTTCTGTTACTTTATACATTCCTGTTCCAAGTGGTACTATATTAGGTGTAAATTCTTTATCACTATAATACTTACTTGATAATATTGGAAATGTTAAATTATATTCAAAAAACGGAACTTCTTGATCTAATATTATTTTTACTGTTGAATTATCTACTGTTTCAACTTTTATAACGTGTGCAACATTTGCTGAATAAATTGTATCTGAATCTTTTAATCTATCTATTGTAAATCTTACATCATCTGCAGTAAATTTTTCTCCATCTGACCATTTTACATCTTCCCTTAGTTTTATTAAATATTCTGTATCAGACTGTTTTGCCCATTCTTTTGCCAAACTTAGCTCTGCTTTATAATCTGTTGATATTGTTACTAAAGAATCGAATATAATCTTTGATATATCTTGTATATTTTTGTTTTTGCTTAATATTGGATTAATACTGTCAAAAGATGCAACACCTAATTTTAATTCTTTTGTTATTTCTTCTGTTTTTTCTTCTATTTGTACTTGTTGAGTATCATTTTTTTTCTCATCATTTTTTATTTTTATAATTGCAAATATCATTATTCCTATAGCAAATATTATAAAAATGTATTTAGAAAAATTCGATTTCATAATCCACCTCTATCTTATGTTGTTATCATACATTAATTTTGTTATTTTTTCAAGTTCTTTATTAATATTTTTGAATTAATGTTTCTAAATAAAAAAATACTACTATTAAAATTATAATAGTAGTATGCCGATATTTAACATAATTATCAAGCTATTTGGTTTAATAAATTGGCTAAAAAAATCATTGAATTGTCTTCATTCAAGATAGTTATTGTAAAATATATACCTTTAACTTCTTTAATCTTGCAATAAACCAATCCAACTTTTCTAGCTTCATCTTCTACAATTCTTACTATGTTTTCTTTACTTCTCAATTTAGTTGTATAAAATGTAATTTTATATATTTCATTTACTTTTCTACAATCACATATTGGATTATATACTTTTTTACCTCTTATACATCCATGTAAATTTTCCTTTATCTTCTTTTCCATTCTACTGATATAAGATTGAGAGAAACCTAAATCTTTACCTATTTCATGCTGTTTTACTCCTGCACTTTTCAGCAATAATACCGTTCTTTCTTTTGCATCATTTAAATTTAAAATCCAATTTAATGCATTTTCTAGTACTTCATTTACGTCTCTATCTTCATTATAATTACTTTTATCAGCTATTATTTCTGATAACACTAATGTATTTCCATCATTATCTTCTGATAATATATCATCAATTGATTTTACATCTAAATGCTTATTTTCCTTCCGTAAATACATTAAAATTTCATTTCTTATACACTGTGATGAATAAGTTGAAAATTTAACATTTTTTGTTTCATCAAATGAAGATGCTGCTTTTATTAGTCCCATTGTTCCCTCAGATACTAAATCATCAAAATCAACATTTGATGAAGAAAATTGCTTTGCTACATACCGTACTAACCCTAAATTATTAGTAACTAATTTTTCTACTTTTTCTTGCATTTTTCTTTCCCCCTCAGCTTTTATTAAATATCTAATTAAATAGTTACAACGATATATTTTAGTCTTTTTTATTGTTATATACATATATTATTTGTAAAAAACTGGAAATGTTTTACAAAAATTAGGAAACTATTTTTTCGTAAATAATATTAATTTATTAACAATATTACATTATATGCTAAAGTTGTGCACATACATAAAATTATTCCACAAAGTGTTGGTAATAAAAACGCTATTCCAGTCCATTTCCAACTATTAGTTTCTTTTTTTATTGTAAGTAGCGTTGTAGCACATGGAAAATGTAATATTGTAAATAACATTACATTCATTGCGGTCAGCATATTCCATCCATTTTGAATTAAAATTTGCCCTATTTGAATTGTATCTTCTATTTTTACCAACGCCTCACCTTTTAAGTAACACATTAATATTATTGGTAAAACTATTTCATTTGCTGGAATACCTAATATAAAAGCTGTTAAAATGTAACCATCTAACCCCATTAATTTTGCAAATGGATTTAAAAAATTTGCAATTATTGTAAGTAGACTTTCTCCATTTATTCCTATATTTGCTAATAACCATATTACTAATCCTGCTGGTGCAGCAACTGATATTGCCCTTCCTAATATGAATAATGTTCTATCAAATATGGAACGTACTAATATTTTTCCAAATTGTGGTTTTCTATATGGTGGTAATTCTAATACTATTGATGATGGCATTCCTTTTAATATTGTATTTGATAATATTTTTGATATTATTAATGTCAAAAATATTCCAAATATTATAACAATAATAACTGCTAGTGTTGATAATATTGATGATAAAAATCCATTTCCTGCCGAATATGCCCCTGCAATAAATATTGTAGCTATTGATATTAAAAATGGAAATCTTCCATTACATGGTACAAAATTATTTGTTAGAATTGCTATTAATCTTTCTCTTGGTGAATCTATTATTCTACATCCTGTTACACCGCAAGCATTACAGCCAAATCCCATACACATAGTTATCATTTGTTTTCCACTACAACATGCTTTTTTAAAAAATCCATCCATGTTAAATGCAATTCTTGGAAGATACCCCAAATCTTCTAATATTGTGAATAATGGGAAAAAAATTGCCATTGGTGGTAACATTACTGCTATAATCCAAGTTAAAGTCTGATATATTCCATTTATTAGCATGTCTGATAACCATTGTGGACAATGTATATAATTTGCAAAATTTATTAGTTTGATTTGTATTGAATTAAATAAATTAAATAATAATTCCGATGGATAATTTGCCCCTACTATTGTTAACCAAAATATCAATCCTAAAAATAAAATCATTATAGGAATTCCAAATTTTTTTGAAGTTAATATTTTATCTATTTTTCTATCTCTTCCACTATAATCTCTATCTTCAAAACAACATACTTCTTGACTGACTTCCTCTGCTTTTTTTACTATGTTACTTACAATTTTATCTTTAAAGTTTTTATTTGTTATTCCTGATTTTTCTAGATTATTTTTTATATGTGTTGTACATTCTTTTATATTTTCTGCTTCCAAATTGATATTAAATTTTTGTTGAATTGTTTCTAAGATTTTTTCTTCTCCATCTATTATTTTTATTGAAATCCATCTATACAATTTTTCTGATATTTTATTTTCTTCTAAAGCTAATGGAATTCCTCTATAATTTTCTTGTTCATTTTCTTCATATGTATTAATTAACTCTTGTTCAAGTATATCTATATTTTCTTCAATTTGACTGGTATATTTTATTTTTTTAGGATTTGGTATTATCTCTTTTTTACATACTTTATATATTGTATTTTTTAAATTTTCTAAAGTACGTTTGTCTCTAGCTGTTGTTCCTACTACTGGAACTCCTAAAAGTTCTTCTAATTTTTTTAGATTTATATGTATTTTTTTCTTTTTTGCTTCATCTAATAAATTGACACATACAATGATATTATCTGTTATTTCCATTATTTGAAATACTAAATTTAAGTTTCTTTCTAAGCAAGTGCTATCTACTACAATTATTGTTGTGTCTGGCTTTTCGAAGCATATATAGTCTCTCGCTATTTCCTCTTCTTGCGAATTTGACATTATTGAGTATGTACCTGGAATATCTACAAGATTAAATTTTTCATCTTTTATCATAAGATTTCCTGTTGCATTTGCAACTGTTTTTCCTGTCCAGTTTCCTGTGTGTTGATGCATTCCTGTTAAATTATTGAATATTGTTGATTTTCCTACGTTTGGGTTTCCTGCTAGTGCTACTGTATATGTGTTTTCCACAATATCACCACCTTTATTTTGTTATTTAAATATATGTCAATTTGTTTAAATAATTACAATATTAAAAGAGCTTTCACACATTTTATGTATGAAAGCTCCCCATAATCTTTAATTAACGATTGATAATCGATGAGATATACTTGTAATCAATCCCATCAGCTTTAACAATCCATTCATCTCCATTCCGGACTTTTCCTCCCAAACTCTTTAAGACATTAGCTATGCTTGCATTGATATCATTCATTTCTGGTTTATCTTCCTGATACGAATGAACTACCATTAATGCTTTTGCCTTTTCATTTGGTGCGGTTGAATAAAGATAATGATTGTCTTTTATAAGCCATAAAATTGCACAAACGACTAAATCCTCCAAAGCTCTTGTTCCGCCTTTGACTGGTGAAATCCAATCAATTGTAGGACAATCAAAACTTACACGTATCTCATTGCTACTCTCTGAATAACTTGGGTCATAGTTATATCTTACCTGACCCCGAAACTTAGAGCTACCATCGTGTTCTACCTCGAGAATATCAAGATAGCAAGTTGGAATACTACCTGCGCTTATTGAAGCGACCCTTAAAAAGACTTTTCCTGAATGATGTAACATAAGTTATTCCTCCTTTTTATATAAAAGATATTTTTATTATAGCACCTTATTTATGTAAAGTCAAATTTTATAATAAAAAAAGAACCATTTAAAATGATTCTTGGTACCAATGGTGGGACTCGAACCCACATGGTTTCCCGCACGATTTTGAGTCGTGTGCGTCTACCGATTCCGCCACATTGGCATATATGATATATGCTAATATATATTAGCATATATCTAAATAAATGTCTAGTACTTTCAAAGCTTTATTTTGATTTTCTTGTTCTAGTTTTTTCCTTCTTTTCTATTTCTTCATCAAATACTACAATTTCATATTCATATACTTCAACATCTTTTACAAGAACTTCTGAAAAATCATCCTTTTCATCTTCTAATTTAGCAACTTTAAACGTTTTTTTACTTAAAAGATTTAAATGTAATTTTGCTGTGTTTAATATTAATTTTGTTGATAAATCCATTCCAAGTGGTAATGTTTTATTTTGATTATCATAGAAAATAATATTAGTAAATGCAACTCCATTTGTGCCTTCTTTTACATTTATTTTGTATAAATTAATTTTATTTCCATCTTCTATCATTGCATCTTTGATTTCTTCTTCTGGATTTATGTTAAAAACATTAATTTCTTTGTTGTTTAATTTATCATCTAATACTGCTTTGTATACTGGTAAATTTTCTGGAATTACACCTTTTTCTAAAGCACTTGTTACATTTTTTATTATAGATTGTAAAGTAAGTTTATAACCGATTTGTTTTGTATTTTTGTTTACATCTAAAATATTATATTTGTCTCTTGGTAATTCTCTATGTTTTTTATTTTTTATCTTTTTAACTTTTATATTGTCTTCTATTAAATTACCAAAAATATCATACTCTTCTGCTAAAGATTTTTCATCTATAGCTTCTTTTTTGATTTCTTTTAAACTTTTTTCTATGTCTTCTGGCATAATATCATTTGTTTTTATTTTGTTTAAAATTCCGACTACATTCGTTGATGCTATAAAGGTAGCATCTATTTCTTCTTTGCTTAAATTTTTTCTTTGCATTCTGTCTAATTTTTTTCCAAGTTCTTCAAAGTCTTCTTCATAGTCAAATATTTTTTCTATTCTTTTTATTACATTTACTTCTTCTAATTCCCCTTCAGGAAGTACTGCCATTTCATCTTTATTGCTATATTTCCAAAATTCAAATATGCTTTTTTTATGGCTATCTATTTCTTCTATGAATTTTGCCGCATTTTGAATTTTCTTTTCCATGTTTTTGTTTTTCAATTTTAAAGCATTTACATCCATTAAAAGATTTTTCATTTCTGTTTCTAATTTTTCTAGTTCTTTATAATTTTCTATTAATTCTTCTAATGTGTATACCTTTTTAATTGGTATTTTTTTCTTTTCTTTTTTTGCTTCTTGCATTGCTTTTGGTAGTTCTTCTTGATTATTTTCTTCTATTTCTTCATATTCTTGTTCTTCTGCTTCTTTTCTTACTTTGTTACTTTTTTTACTGTATTTGAAGAAATATTTAACTTTTCCAAAGAATGATTTTTTACATTCTAAAAATGTTGATATTTGTTTTTCTTTGGCTATATATTCTATATCTTTCTCTGCTGCAATTTGTTTTAATTCTTCTAATTTCTTTTTATAAAAACGTATTTTACTTCTAATTTCTTTTCTTGATTTTAGCGCAACTTTATATTGGTCTCTTATAAAACTTGTCATGTATTTATATTGGATTTTTTGGTCTTCTAAATAAAATTCCAAACTACAATTTTCATCTATGTTTGTTGTAAAATTAAAGTAATGTGGTAATTCTGTTTGTAATATAAATAATGCTTTTATTAATTTATAGAATTCGTTTGCTTCTTTAGCTGTTTTTAATTCTATTTTATATGGCGTTTTTATTTTTCCATATACATTTGTTTCACCTATTATTTGAATTGATAATTCTTCATTTTTGTCATATACTTCATATATTAAAGGCCAGTCTTTTGTAAACATCCATAAGTAATTTTCCATGTCTTCGAAGGCTGATTTTGTCCAAAATTTATTAGAATATTTTACATTACTTACTGGTACAAATATTTTTGCATTTTTCTTATTTTCAATTTTCTTCTTTAATATGTAGAAAAATGTTGAGTAATCTGTGTCTTCTGTTGGAACTATCATGAAATATTTGTCTGTATTTTCTGAGTAATATATTTGCCATAGGTAATTTCCTTGATATTTTATTTTGAATGGTATTTCTCTATTTAAGTTGTTTTGCTCTTTTTCTACATTTTCTACATCTTCTATATTAAAGTTTTTTAACATATTTAAAAATGTTGTATATTTTAAAATGTTTTCTTCTTTTTCATTATCTAAGTATTCATATAAAGGACTTGCTTTTTTGTATTTTTCTCCTAATTCTTCTAGTCTATTTGTTGGAGATAACAGTATTTGTAAATCTTGTATAGGAATATAACGATATTGCCTATATTGTTTTTCATCATAAAATCTAGAAACTCTAAATTCTAGTGGCTCAAATTCTTTTAGTTTTTTTGGTATGTTATCTAGTTCTAATCCTAAATATTCTAATTTATCTTCTATTCCCTCTATTTTTTCTTTTTTCTTTCTAGGCAATTTCAATATCTCCTTCCATTATTTTATTATTGAATAAAAATTTTCAAACTGATATCCTTGTTGTTGGAAAAATTCTATTAGTTTTGGTAAAAATTCTACTGTTACTCTTTTTGCTTGTGCATCATGCATTAGAATAACTATACTGTTTTTGTTTTGAGTTGTTTTTTGTAAATTATTCATTAGATATTCTTCATCTGGACTACTTTTTTCTGCATCACCTGTTAATGCATTCCAGTCAACATGCATTATATTATTTTGTTCTAATAGTGTTACTGCTTCTGCTTTTAGGTTTGCATATTTTCCACCAACTGATCCACCAGGGAATCTAAATAAGTGTGAATTATATTCTGGTACATCTATTGCTTTTGCAACAGCTGAATTACATTGGTTAAATTCTTGTAATACAGTTTCTGGCGAAGAATATATTTGTGAATATTGATGAGAATACCCATGGTTTGCAATATAATGCCCTTCTTGATATGCTCTTTTTACCATTTCTGGCATTTTTTCTACTTGTGTTCCTAGTACAAAAAATGTAGCTTTTATATCATTTGATTTTAATATATCTAATACATCTGCTGTATTAACTGATGGCCCATCATCAAAAGTAAGAAATACTCTTTTTGTTTCTGATTTATATATTCCTTTTATATTTTGTTTTCCTTCATCAGTTAATTTTGGAATTTTAGCTTGTCTTTCTCTTTCTTGTTTTTGTAATTCTTCTTGCTTGCTTTCATATTCTATTAATTTTTGTTCAAATCTTTTTGCATTTTTTAGTCTTATAGTTGTATCAACACTATAATATATAATAAAACCTAATGTGATAATTATTAAAATTACTATTATTGTAGTAAAAATTATTCTTTTTTTATCAACATATTTTTTCATACTATATATATTATAGCCCTGATATTGATCCTTTTTATGAAATAAGTTCATTATTACATCCTCTTATATTATTATTTTTTCATAACTTGTTTTATATATTCAATTTCTTCTTCTGCATTTAATCTCATAAATATTGGTTCACCTTTTTCAATTACTTTTATTCCTTTTAAGTTTTTGTAATTGTTTAGGCTTTCCCAAGTTTTTAAGTTTTCGTTTTCTATTCCTATTTGTCTTAATATATTTTCAGATGTTTCATTCATAAATGGTTTTATTAATATTGCTATTTGTCTTAAGTTTTCAATTAGATGGTACATTGATGATTCTAATTTTTCTTTTTGTTCTTCTTTTGCTAATGCCCATGGCATTGTTTCATCAATATATTTATTTGTTCTTGATACTAAATTCCATATTTCTTGTAATGAATTTGCTATTTCAAAGTTTTCAAAAAGTTTTACAAATTTTTCTTTTTGTTCTTCACAAGCTTTTTCTATACTTTCATCAGCTTCATTTGGTGTTCCTTTGTATTCTGGTACTTGTCCACCAAAATATTTATTTACCATTGATACTGTTCTGTTTAATAAGTTACTTAAGTCATTGCATAAATCAAAATTGTATCTTTCAACAAAAGCTTCTGGTGAGAATAGTCCATCTTGTGATGTTGGCATTTCTCTTAATAAGAAGTATTTTGTTGCATCTAATCCATATCTATTTATTAAATCTTCTGGATATATTACATTTCCCTTAGATTTACTCATTTTTCCATCTTTCATTGTTATCCAGTTATGAACAAATATTGTTTTTGGTAATGGTAAATCTAATGCCATTAAGAATATTGGCCAATATATTAAGTGGAATCTTGCTATATCTTTTCCTACTACGTGAACATCTGCTGGCCAGAATTTTTTGAATAATGTGTCATCATCTGACATATATCCTAAGGCTGTTATATAGTTTGTTAATGCGTCTAACCATACATATACTACGTGTTTTGGGTCTTTTAATACTTTTATTCCCCAGTCAAATGATGTTCTTGTTACACATAGGTCTTCTAGTCCTGGTTTGATAAAGTTATTTATCATTTCTTGTTTTCTATATTCTGGTTTTATAAAATCTGGATGTTCATCATAGTATTTTAATAATCTATCTGTATATTTTTTCATATTGAAGAAGTATGCTTCTTCTTTCATTGTTACTACTTCTCTTCCACAATCTGGACATTTTCCATCTACTAATTGAGTTTCTGTAAAGAATGTTTCGCAAGGTATGCAGTATTTTCCTTCATACTCTCCTTTATAAATGTCTCCTTGTTCCATGAATTTGTCAAATATTTTTTGAACTATTTTTGTGTGTCTTTCTTCTGTTGTTTGAATGTAATCATCATATTGTATGTCCATTTTTTTCCATAGTTCTTTTGCTATTACTGCCATTTCATCCACATATTCTTTTGGTGTTTTTCCTGCTTCTTTGGCTTTTATTTCTATTTTTTGTCCATGTTCATCTGTTCCTGTTAACATGTAACATTCTTTTCCTTTTAATTGGTTATATCTTTTTAAACTATCTGCTACTACTGTTGAATATGCTGTTCCTATATGGAATTTTCCACTTGGATAGTATATTGGTGTTGTTACGTAAAATGTTTCTTTCATTTTTTGTCACCCTCTCTTCTTTTTTTCCTCCTTATGTTATCACATTTTGTAGGTTTTGTCTAGAAAATTTTAGATTTATGTTTGTTTTTTATTATTATCTATTGTAGCCACAATTTCATTGTGATATAATTCAAAAAAAACATTAGGAGATACAATTATGAAAAACTTTTTTATTATATTGGCAATGAAAATACTAAATCTTATACTAAAAATATGTCATAAAAATGGAGGGAACTTTTTAGGAAAAATTGCATACGATTGGAACCCAAAGATATTCAAATATTTTAAAGTAAATTGTCCAGTAATTGCAGTTTCAGCAACAAATGGTAAAACAATGACAAATAATTGCATAGGTTATACTTTAAAAACTGCAGGTTATAAAGTCGTAAGTAATATCGAAGGAAATAATATGGAAACTGGTATTCTTTCAACTATCTTAAAGAATTGTACTTTAACTGGAAAAATAAAAGCTGATTATCTTGTATTTGAAGTTGATGAAAGCTACATTCCTGTTGTTTTTAAAGATTTTAGATTAGATACCTTAGTAATTTTGAACTTTTTCCGTGACCAATTAGATAGAAATGGAGAAGTTGAGTCTTTAATTTTAAGAATAAATGAATTTTTAAAAACTTATAATGGAAATTTAATTTTAAATAATGATGACCCAAATGTTTCAAGACTTGGACAAGCTAATCCTTCAAATGAAAACATTTATTATTTTAGTGTTGATAGATATAATTTTGCAACAGATACAATTAAAGAAGCTGGAGAAGGCAAATTCTGTCCTTTCTGTAAAACACGTTTGGAATATGAATATTATCAATATTCTCATGTTGGAAAATTCAAATGTCCAAATTGTAATTTTGGTGATAACAAAATATATAAATCAGCATCAAATGTTGATTTAAAAAATAGATGTTTTGATATTGATGGAACTACTTATAAAATAAATGGAAATAGTATTTATTTAATTTATAATTACACTGCTGTATATTCTATTTGCTCTTTATATAACATTTCCAAAGAAGCAATTCAAAAGGCTTTTGCTAATTTTAAACTTAATAATGGTAGACTTGAAGAAATAGAAATTAATGGTGTAAAAACAATAATCAATCTAGCTAAAAACCCTACTGGAAGTAATGTAAGTCTTCGTATATTAAATGAAGATGATGATGAAAAAGAATTATTATTTGTCTTAAATGACAATATTGCAGATGGTTTTGATGTTTCTTGGATTTGGGACATTAATTTCAATAATTTAAATAATGTTACAAGAATTGTAACTTCTGGAACTAGAGCATATGATATTGCAATTAGAATAAAAACTAGTGGGTTCCCAGCTGAAAAAATAGAACCTTATTTAAATTTAAAAGAAGCTGTTAAAAGTTTATATAAAACTTCAACAAAAAAATATGTTATTGCAAATTACACTGCTTTGCAACCAACAAGACATGCTTTGAAAGAGCATAATACTTCAAAGGAGATTTAAAGTTTGAAAAATAATTGTAAAATACAATATTTTTAATCAAATTTTGTGCCTTGTAAGAAAGGAATGTTAGTAAAAATGAAAGAAATTAAGATTTTATATTTATACCCTGATATGTTGGAATTATATGGAGATTATGGAAATATTCAAGTTTTAAAATATAGAATTGAAGCCCGTGGCTATAAAGCTATTATTGATAGATATTCTATAGGTGATAATGCTCCAAACTTTAATGATTATGATATTGTTTTTGCTGGTGGTGGTGCTGACAATGAACAAAGTATTTTAGCTGATGATTTAGTTAAATATAAAGATAATATTAAAGATGCTGTAAATAATGGTGTGTTTTTCTTACTTATTTGTGGTGCTTATCAATTATTTGGAAAGTATTACAAAGGTGTTGAAGGAAATATTATTCCTGGTCTTGAAGTTTTTGATTATTATACAGTTGCTAATCCTGATAGAAAGAAAAGATGTATTGGAAATATTGTTATTGAGGCTACTTTAAATGGTGTAGAGACTAAGGTTATTGGTTTTGAAAATCATGGTGGACAAACTTTTGATATTTCTAATTCTTTTGGTAAAGTTCTTTTTGGAAATGGTAATAAATTCGGTGATTCAGAAGAAGGATTTTTTAAATCTAATGTTATTGCAACTTATTTACATGGTCCACTTCTTTCTAAAAATCCCGAACTTGCTGATTATATTATTAAATATTGCTTAGATAGAAAATATGATGAAAATGTTGTTTTAGAACCAATGAATGATGAGTTTGAAAATTTATGTAGAGAACAGTTATTAAATAGATTTTTAAATCAAAACTAAAAAAGTTCAATAGAGAATTACTCTATTGAACTTTTTTAATCACAAAATTTTTCCATTAAAAACAATTTCTCTTGAGGTTTTATTATAATAACCTTTTTCTAAAACTTGCTCTTGTTTCCAATTATATTTTTTTATAATACTTGAAAATTGTTGAATCTTATTTTCTGAAATACTAATTAACGGTTTATTTGTTTTCAAATAATCAAAAGATTTTTCTAATAAAGCTGTTGCAATTCCTTTGTTTCTTTGCTCTTTTATAACAAAAATTGAACAAATTTTTTTCTCATCTTTTTTTCTTTTCAATATTGCAACTCCAACTATTTTTTTGTTAATAGTAGCTATAAAAATTTCTCTTGTCCCATTTAATATATCAGGTACAACTTTTTTCCAATACCATAAAAAGAAGTTTCGATATTCTTCTGAAATATCATCCATAAAATTATATATTTCTAAAACAATATTAGAAAATTTTTTATGATTTTCTTCTATATAATTAGAAAGTTTCAAAATTTGATACATCATATCAAATCTCCTTTTTGCGCTTACATTATCACTTCTACATTTTCTAATTCAATTGCTGGTAAACTTGCTATTAAATTATTCTTTGCAAAAATAACAGAATAGAATCCATCTAAAAGAAATCCGTTTTTGTCTACTATAATAGGTTTCGGAATATGGTAGTATTTTTCATAACATTCTACTACTTTTTTATATTTAGCATTTTGTGTACAATCTCCTAACCGTATTTCTGTTATAATAGTCGATATTTCTCTTTTTGATATCCATTCTTTTGGAATTTCAAACTCTTCCCATTTTTTTATAAATTCTTTATAGCCTCTTAAATCTTTCAAATATTCTTTAAAATTTTTTCCAACTATTTCTAAATGTTTATATTTTTCGTATTGTTCTCTAGTCATATCTGACTTTTCACTATTACAATTTTGACATGATGGTAATAAATTATTAGTAATAGTCGGGCCGCCCATATCTTGTGGATACATATGGTCCATTGTCATTTTTTTGTCACTAAAATATTTTCCACAATATCTGCAAATATGTTTTCCTCCTTTTAATTTAAAAGTCAATTCATAAATTACAAAACGGTATGAAGCATCCTTCCGTATTTTCAAGATTCCATCCTCAATAAAAGCATCGTTTTTCTGCCAAGCATTTCCTATAGAAAATTCTTCCGGTAAATCCATAATCATAGAACACTACCTCCTTTGCTTTTTTTACATTATATAAGCAAATTAAAAAAATAGCAAGCTATATGCTAACTATTTTTTACTTATATTGAATTTCTTTTACAATTTGTCCTGTTTGTAATGATTTTTTTACATCTACAATTTTTTGATTTGAAGAACCTCTAAATTGTAATTTCAAATCTCTCTTATCTTCTTCAAATTTACCATCAACTATGACATCAATATATTTTAGTAATTCTCTTGTTGTTTCATTATCTTTAGCCATTTTTCCTACAACATCTTTCTCAAAGTCGAATCCCGTATAACACCAAATATTTTTATTAGGAAATTTTTCCTTTACCTTCTTTACTAATGGTAATAATCCCTCTTGATTTCTAGGTTCTAATGGTTCTCCACCTAAAAGAGAAAGTCCTGATATGTAATCATGATTCATGTAATCTATTATTTGTTGTTCTTCTTTTTCAGAGAATTCTTTTCCATAATTAAAATCCCATGCACATTGATTAAAACACCCTTTGCAATGATGATTGCATCCACTAACAAATACTGATACTCTAACACCTTCACCATTTGCTACATCTATCTTTTTTATATCTGCATAATTCATATCATACCTCCAATCTTTTTCTTACATATGTAGAACTCTTTGCTTTATTTCTTTAGTTTTTCCTGTATTCCAGAAATTTTCTCCTAAATATCCACATGTTCTTCTAACTACTGTCATTTTGCTATGATCTTTGTTTCCACAATTTGGACATTCCCATTCGTTATTATCATTTATTATTATTTCTCCATCAAATCCGCAAACATGGCAATAGTCTGATTTTGTATTAAATTCTGCATATTGTATATTTTCATATATAAATTTCACGGCTTCTTCTAATGCTTTTATATTTTTTTGCATATTTGGTATTTCAACATAGGAAATTGCACCACCTAAAGAGATTTTTTGGAATTCGCTTTCAAATTCTAATTTTTCAAATGCATCTATTTTTTCTCTAACATCTACATGATATGAATTTGTATAATACCCTTTGTCTGTTATATCTTTTATTGTTCCAAATTTTTCTTTGTCTATTCTTGCAAATTTATAACATAAACTCTCTGCTGGTGTTCCATATAATGCAAATCCTATGTTTGTTTCTTTTTTCCATTCTGCTGCCTTATCTCTTAAATGTTCCATTACTTTTATTGCAAAATCATGTCCTTCTGGATTTGTGTGTGATACGCCTTTCATCAGTTTTGTCATTTCATAAATTCCTATGTAACCAAGTGACATTGTTGAATAGCCACCATATAATAGTTTATCTATTTTTTCCCCTTTTGCTAATCTTGATATTGCTCCATATTGCCAATGAATTGGGCTTATATCTGATTTTGTTCCAAGTAATGCATAATGTCTACACATTAATGCTTCTTTGCATAATTCTAATCTTTCATCTAATAATTTCCAGAATTTTTCTTCATCTCCATCTGCAATTATTGCAATTTGTGGTAGATTAATACTTACAACCCCTTGATTAAATCTTCCTTCAAACTTGTAGTTTCCATTTTCATCTTTCCAAGGAGATAAAAAGCTTCTGCATCCCATTGGGCTAAATACATTTCCTTCATAATTTTCACGCATTTTCTTTGCAGATATATAATCTGGATACATTCTCTTTGCTGAACATTTTACTGCTAATTTTGTTAAATAATCATATTTTCCACCTTTTAGACAATTATTTTCATCTAGTACATATACAAGTTTTGGAAATGCTGGTGTAACATAAACTCCTGCTTCATTTTTTATTCCTTCATATCTTTGTCTTAGAATTTCTTCTATTATCATTGCATTTTCTTTTATATATGGATCATCATCTTCCAAATGTAAAAATAGTGTTACAAAAGGTGCTTGTCCATTTGTTGTCATTAATGTATTTATTTGATATTGGATGGTTTGAACACCTGCTTTTAGCTCTGCTTTTAACCTATCTTGAACTAAATCTTCTATTGTATCTTCTGGCAATTTTCCTTTATATTTTTTTTCTATTTCTGTTTTAAATTTATCATAACTTTTTCTCAAATATTTTCCTAAATGTTTTATATCAACAGATTGTCCACCATATTGATTACTTGCAACTGTTGCTATAATTTGAGTCATTACAATACACGCAACTTGAAAACTTTTTGGACTTTCTATCATTTTTCCATTCATTACAGTACCATTGTCTAACATATCACCAATATTAACTAAACAACAATTAAAAATTGGTTGTACAAAATAATCTGCATCGTGAAAATGTAAAATTCCATCTTGGTCAGCTTTTATTATTTTTTCTGGTAACAATAATCTTCTTGTTAAATCTCTAGAAACTTCCCCTGCTATATAATCCCTTTGAGTAGAAGCAAGCATTGTATTTTTATTAGAATTTTCCTCAGCTAATTCTTGGTTTTCATTTCTAATTAATCCCAAAATAGTTTCATCTATTGTATTTGATTTTCTTACTAATGCTCTATTATAACGATATACAATATATTTTTTGGCTAATTCGTATTTTCCTATTTTCATCAATTGTTCTTCTATAATGTCTTGAATATCTTCAACTAGCATTCTTTTTTTGTCTAAATCTTCTATATGTTGAATAATATCTTTTATATCTTCCTTAGATGCTATCTCTTTTCCTTTTACTTCTCTGTTTGCTTTTTCTATTGCTACTGCTATTTTTTGTCTATCATAATCTACAACTCTTCCATCTCTTTTTATTATTTTCATTTGCTTTTCCTCCTAGTTTTTATGTGTTAATTATATACCAAGTTTATTGTTTTTCTATTGCAAAAGCAACAAATAATATTTTTTTCTTTGTTAATTCGTTTAATTTTAAAAATTCCATATTTTCCTTCTTTCTGCACATAAAAATATAGTGCATAAATTTTATTGCTTTTTAAAATTTACACACTATATAATACAACATCATCTTGATTTATATAAAGTGCTTGCCTATATTCTGACAAGTTACATTAATTGGTTCATCGCCTGTAAGCGTTCAGGTCTACTTGATATAAAGTACTGGACGGAACCCGTAGAGCGTGCCAGTATAAGGGGCACAATCGTATGCACGGTAACAAGCAGGGTAGCTCGCGTATGCGTTGTAGAAGGACCCGCCACGAAGGTTATATGTGTTATATGTTGTATTATAGCCTAAATTTGCTACATATGAAGCCTCTTGTGTCCATTCCCATAAGTTTCCTGCTACATCATATAAACCTTTTCTTAGTACTTGACTTGTTGAACCTGTTGTTAGTATTACCCATGAACTTGTTCCTGAATTTGTTGTAAAACTACTTGCATCTTTAAATCCATCTGTTGAAGCATTTGATGTATTTACATTTGTGTAATACCCTCTTAGATTTGATAATGATACATTGTCATAATTTCCCCAGTTTGTGCTTTTCATGTCTGAATAATCTGAACTCTCACTTAAAAATTTCATCATCATATCCCATTGTGTTCCTGTTATTAATCCACTTTGTACATATGAATTATTGTCATATAATCTTCTACTCATCTCTACTGCTGTATAATAATCTGCATGATAATATGGTATACTATTTGCTTTTTCTACTATATTTCCTGTTGCTTTATTGGGGTAACTTGCATCTGGTACTGTTTTTCCTCTTGCTATATAATCATAGTTTTGCAATCCCCATCCATTTATTCCTGATTGTATTCCTACTGCACTAAATAATGATTTATTGTTCGTGAATGTTACACTTTCTTTAAATGTGTTTGTTTCTTCATCTAATGTTGATACTCCGGCTTCATATCTTCCTACATAAAATCCACCATATTTTGAGATTTGTTCTTCTTCTGCGGTATTTGTTTCCATATCCCATGATGCCATATTTTGCATTCCGAAATTTATTTTTTTATATTCATCTTTTGTACATGGTATCCATACGAATTGATTTCCTTTTAATTTTGTTGCATATTCGTGTGTTGTTTTATCTGTTTTTCCGTCATATTTATCTGTTTCATTGTCTGAGATTATTACTCCTGTATCTATTGTTCCACCCACATAGAAAAATCCTTTTGGTACTGGGATTGTTTCTCCATTTCCTACTGATACTGCATATACTGTTGATACTTTTGTTAGTCCTGTTACTTCTGTTCCATCTGATGTTTTTACTATTGTTGCTGTTTCTTCTCCCCATCCTTCTTTCAATTCTACTTCTTTTCCTGCATCTTGTGGATTATCTTTATTATTTTCTGGTAATTTTTCTTGTTCTTTTCTTCCTACACATGTTACTGTTCCATATTCTGTTATTGTGAATTCATAACCATCTACATTTACTTTTAAGTCCCATTCTACTTCTGTTACTTGGGGATTTATTCCGTCTATTTTATTTAAGCTGTCTTTTAATAAATTCTTATTTAAACTTGCGTTTTCGTCATATGATGCCATTACTGCCATTTTCACTTTTTCTTCTGCATTTGCATATTTGCTTTCTTCTGCTGCTTTTTTGGCATTTTCAAATAGTCCTGTATTGGTTATTGCTTGGATGCTTATTCCTGCCAATATTAGTAAAATTACTATTGTTATTACTAATGCTACTAAGGTTATTCCTTTGTTTTTTCTTGTTTTTTCCATTGTACTTTTTTCTCCTTTTTTCTTATTTTAATTAAGCTTAAAACTTAATAAAATTATAAATTGCTAGAAGTATATATTTTCTAACGGATTTTAAATTGAGACAATGAAAAATTTTTTTAAACACATCTTGCATTTTTACTTTTACTATGATATATAATAAGAAAAAATATTAATTAAGTTTTAAGCTTAATTAATATTTTTCTTTTTGCAATTTAAATGTTAGAGATTATAAAAAGTAGAGATTGCTTTCTCTACTTTTTACTTTTATTTTAGTTTTTCAATTTCTTCTTTACTTAAATTTGTTGCTTCTAAAATTTGTTCTAATGTAAGCCCCATCTTTAACATTTTTTTTGCAATTTCAATAGAATTTTCTTTTATTCCATCTTCTTTTCCGTTTTTCCAATCCCGCTTTATAGAAATTATGCTGACTTGTTAATCTATTGTATTCTGCCATTACTATTGAATTATGTTTTTCTCTTTCTTTTGGGTCTTCACTTATGAAATCTAATGTATTTATTGCTCTTTCGATTTCCTTATTCTCCTTCTTTGCCAACATAATCCCCCCTTCATTTTGTGTGAATACACACATCCATTGGTCTAATTTTGTAAAATCCTTAGGATTTTTATTTTTATATTTTGGTAATTCTATATAATGATATTCTATGTATTCTG
>ERZ857801.870-NODE-870-length-37818-cov-6.788709_pt1 | contig 37818 bp, 44 predicted proteins | sample MGYA00519762_ERZ857801 | MGnify/ENA primary metagenome ERZ857801 (study PRJEB31778, sample SAMEA3449368) | human gut metagenome | biome: human gut; feature: human-associated habitat; material: faeces | place: United Kingdom | collected 2010/2012 ...
GCTTATCAATACATTCGTGAACGCTGTTTATCTCTATGATGAAAAAGTTTTGATTACATTCAACTACAAAGACGGCACAAAAACCATCACTTTCGATGAAATTGCCGCCAAAGATGCCCCAGAGGGCAATGGTTCGGATTTGGGTTGCTTCGCTCCACCAAGATAAAACACCTAGAGACGTAAGTTCCTGGGTGTTTTTCTTTTGCTGTAACCCACAGTCAAACCCACTTTCTGCGGAAAACTATGCAAAAATCAACAAAAATAGGCTGCCACGCATCACACTCGCATGGCAGCCTTTTCGTTACCCTCTCACCACGGCATTGTAAAGCATCTCCAGGAACTGCACCGCGCTGGGTGCGCCGGTCAGCGGGTAGCCAGCCAATTGCTGAACGCCCTCGGGGTTCAGCGCCCAGGCTTTCTCTGCTGCACGCCGGACGGCACTTTGAATGGCGGACCACTTGCAGCGCCGCTGGTCTGAGATGGGGGTATAGATCTCCTTCTGTACGGCTTCCAGCCGGTCCTCCTGCTCACAGATCAGAGCCACACATTCGCAGAGAACACGGTAATTCCTTGAGCTCCGGGTAATCCCCAGCGGCCTGAGAATTTGATCCAGCTGGGCAGGGGAGTCCGAAATTTTCATGTCAGGCATAGTTTGCACATCCTTTCCATCCAACTTTAACCGGAAAATGTCAGAATGTGCCGGATAATGCAGAATGCGTCGGAATATGCCGAAACGTGCCAAAAGAAAACAGCCCCGAGGAACCGTCAGGCTCCCCGGGGCTGTTGCTATGTACTCTTACTTGATTTTTCCCTGCATCTGATCCAGCAACTCATCGGCGTGGATGGCCTCGGGAGTAAAGCTGTTGTTCTCCCACCATGCCCAGATGGCGGCAGCGGTGGTCAGGCCAGCCGTCACCCACTGTTCCACGCTGGCGCTGTCGATGGGCAGCACCGGCTTGCCTGCTGCACTCAGCAGCTGATTGACGAGGGCCAGTGCCAGCACAACAGTGCGGGCGATGGTCGCGGCGGGGATTTTTCTGTTCGTCATAGGTCAATTCCTTTCTCTTTCGTATTCATGTTCTTCCAGATCGGCAATGCGGTGATTTGCCACTTTCAGCTGCTCCTCGATCACCGGCACCCGCTGGGCGAAGTTGTTGTGCATCCGCACCTCTCGGGTCAGTTCCTCCAGCTTGGTCTCGGTCACGGCCTGCGTCTTGCCGTTGGCAATCAGCACACCGATCAGCGTCACGCCGCCGGTGATCACAGCGGCCAGAATCGTCTCCATCGGTCTCACCCCCTGACCTGCCCCAGCCCGGCCCGCTGGATGATGGCAGCATAGTCCTTGTAAGCATGGCTCAGGTCTACCGGGCCGCTCACGCCGGGGATGGTGCCCTTTGCGGTGTACTGCCACATGCCGTGCTTGCGGGTGGGGCGCGTGCCGCGGTAGTCCGCGATCCACAGATCGTAAGCAGCGAGGGCTGCCATGTCGAGAGCGGTGTCCGCGAAATCGGTGTAGGTGTACACCATTGCATACAGCCCCCACGCTTCGAGTTGGGCAGCGGCTTCGGCCACGCGGGCGGACAGCTTGGCCGGGGTCAGACCGCGCAGCTTCGGGTCTTCTGCATCCACCGCAATGGGCAGTTGGAAGTTCTTGTCCGCCAGTGCAGCACGCAGGGCGGCCAGTTCTGCGGCCGTTTGCTGGGTCGTGGTGGCGCAGGTGTAGTAGTAACCGCCCACCGGGATGCCCCGCGCCGTGCACGCGGCATAGTTGCGCTCGAAGACCGGGTCAACGTAGGGCTTGCCGCCCTTGCTGCCCAGCACCCGCAGCATCACGCCGTCGATTTTGCCGCTGCGCTTCACCGCGTCCCAGTCGATGCTCCCCTGCCAGCGGGAGACATCCATAATTTCAGCCATAGCGTCCTCCTTACTGTGTGATTTCCTCAAAGCCGCTCTTGATAAGAATCGCCTTGACCTTCTCCTTCAGCAAGCGGGGGCAGCGCTCATACAGAGCCTTTGCCTCCTCCATAGTCTTAGCAGACATAATTTCCTGTGCCCATAACATAGCCATCATAATTACCAACCTTTCGATTTTTTGTGTGATTTTACGCATAGACAGTCTCGCTCATTTCCAGCAAGCACTGCTTCAGCATTTCGTTTTCGTTTTTCAGGGCTTCCAGTGTCTCCGGCATCTGCGCCATCTTGGTCTCATGCTCCTGCTGCCGGGCCTGTTCGTCCAGTTCGTCCTGCGTGTACTTGATATACCGCTGGATTGGCACTGTCTCATCCCAGGCGGGCTTCGGTTCAACACCGGGAACATCGATAACCTCTTCTACAATGGTGCTGCCATTGGCAAGATGTTCGATAGGGACGTAATGGCTGACCTGCTGAACCCCAGCAATCGCGTCATGGTGCACGATCTCCACATCATCCACCAGCCGTCCCAGTGTCAGGTCGGGTTCACCGGTCAACTCAACGCCGTTTTCATCAATAATTTTCATATTCATCACCCGATTCTTCTCCACATATTTACTGCGTAATAACTGTTTAAGATGCTGAAAGATTGCCCACTACCTACGGAACCAAGGGTCCCGGTGTGGCCGTGTGCACCTGCTGCCGAAGTGGTAACAGCGACCGTGTCGCCCTTGCAGTTTGAGCTTTCATAAACACGGCCCTCACCCTCTCCCCGAATGACAGCCTGAATCGTATGGGTATGCCCACCATTTTTAGATGTGCTTCCCGTGTGGGAGTGAGATGGGAGCTGCGATACCGCGAGGCTGGTATTGACGGCTCCGCCTGTGCTTCCTACGGAAAAGGTGTCGCCAGCAGCAAAAAGTAATCGGTCTTTCAGCTTCAGCCATGTGGTGTCAGCATAGATTTCTGCCGGGCTGGTATCAGAACTCATCTCAAGAACGAAGTCTACAGGGGGAACCCACGCCGTGTCTTCGCTTCTGACCAATGCGCCTATCATAAAGTCCTCCTATCCTATCCGTTCCCACATAAAAACTGTGGAATATGGATTTAAAATACTGAAGGATTGTCCGCCTCCAGAAGATCCAACAGTCACGGTATGCGTATGCTCCCCCGCATAAGATGTCGTAACGGTCTTTTCTTTTACAACGTTTCCTTCCTTGTAGAGATAATAGCTGTCCCCGCCAATTGCGCCTGTCGAGGCTGTATGGGTGTGTGCTCCATCGCTCGAGGTACTGCCATTATGGGAATGCCCGGGAATCTGAGCCGTTGTCAAAGTCACCTCCCGAGATCCTCCGGTAGCCCCTAACGAAAAGGTCTTCCCTGCCGCCATGATGGCCCTGTCCTTGATTCGACTCCACGATGTGTGCTCATAGATTTCTGCCGGGCTGGCAGAGCTATAGCTTTTCCATACAAAACCTATCGGAGGAACCCACTTGGAACATCTAAGTCCATGTACATTTCCAATCGCCATTGTAGCCTCCGTTTCATGCAATGCGCCGCCAGATGTATTTGACGGCATAGGGGTTAAGGGTGCTGAATGGACTGTTTCCACCGGTTGAGCCGCAACTGATTGTGTGAGTGTGCGATCCATTGCTGCTAGTGGTATTGGTCTTATCATAGGGATACCACCAGTAAGAATTGGAAGCGTAGACGGTCTTTTTTCCTTGTGCGCACGATATGGTGTGGGTATGCGCACCAACGCCCGTAATAGTAACGGTGTGGGTATGCGCAGGCATTTCTTCGGTGGTGAGAGTGTGAGAAAAACTGCCACCTGTGCTGCCCAGCGCGTAGCTCCCACCTGCACCGATGAGAAAACGATCTTTGATCTGTGTCCAGCTGGTGCCGTCATACAGCGCCGCCGGGCTGGTCGAACTTCCGGTAGTGATAATCATGCCCACAGGCGGCACCCATGTTTTGCTTGGTGTACTTACAGCTCCAATCGCCATGACTCATCCCTCCTTACGCAGGCGTTCTGTTAATCAGAAGAAGCCGCAGGCTGATTGATGCAGAGGGGACTTTTTCGGCATAGAACCGGCAGAACCCCGCACCAGTGCTGCAAATCGATCCAAGGCCAGCTTTCTGGGCCACGACCACGCTCTCGAGGCTGACCGTTGCACTGGGCTCCAGCGCTGCGGTGCAGCCGCTGACGGTCGCGTCGCACTGGTAGGCCCAGCCCGCATTCTTGGCTGCTGTGTCAGAAGTGGCTTTCCAGCTGGCAGCGGAAAGGGCGATATCGTAGGCCTTGATAATGCTTGCAAAAGCCTTTCCGACCGCTGCTGCGTCCGCAGGAGCGTTTTCTGTGTTCAGGGCCTTGTCCGTACCTGCCCGCGTTCCCGCCAGCGCTGCGGCATTCTCTGCGGCTTTCTGTGCCTTTTCGGCTGCCTGACGGCTGGCGGATGCCGCCCCCGCACTGGTGGATGCCTCTCCGGCCTTGGTGGTGGCGGTGGAAGCGCTCTCTGCAGCAGCATTCATATCGTCGGTGACCGTTTTTACCGCGTTCTGCGTATCCGTCAGGATTCGCTGGGCGGCGGTCTCACTAGTCTTGGCGTTCTTCTCGCTGGCGGCGGACTTGGTCTCGCTACTCTTGGCTGCCTCCGCGCTGTCCTTGGCGGCAGCGGCACTGGTGGTGGCTTTCTCCTCCAGTGCGCCGATGCGCTCTCTGGCAGCGGCCAGCAGTTCGTCGGTGGGGATGCCGGTCACACTGTCCCGCACGATGCCGCAGAGCGCCTCATCCAGCCGGGTGTCGGTGATCTGGCCCGTGGTGATGCTTGCAGCCGCTGCCGGGCGGGTGATCTCGGCAAGGCAGAGGTCGTAGATCAGCTCGGTGCGGGAGATGGCGGGGGCCGTGGGTGTGCTGGATGCTGTGCCCTGCAACACATGCAGGCTGGCGGCTCTGGCACCGGCATCATAGCGCAAGACGATGCGGTCGATGCGGGGGCGAGACTGGTCGGCCAGCGGCATGGTCAGGGTGTCGGCCTCCCGCTTGGTGATGGAATAGCCGGTGAATCGGCTGGGGTGCACCCAGCCACGTCCCGCCCCCACGGTGACCTTCAGCCCGCCTGCGGCTGTCACCGGGAAGTCCTCATCTCCGCTGAACACGCCGCTGGTGAGGCCCGCAAGATATGCCGCCACATCTGCGGCATCGAAGTCGCAGCCGTTGGCGGGGTATAAAACGATTTTGCTCATCAAAAGATCATCTCCTTACAACTTGCGCCAGACCGGCGTACCCAGCCGCACGGTGCGGGTGGTGCTGTCGCTCTGGCTTTGGGTGATGACATCGGCCACCCGGACGGTGGCCTTGTAGCCCAGCTCCGGGATGGTGCAAAAGGCCACGTCACCAGGGGAGAGCCCCTCGGCATCAATGGTCAACTCAATGGAGCCGGTACGGAGCTGTTCCAGCAGCTTGTTGGTGCCTCGGGCCATGAGCCGCTCGAGGTAGGCTTGGCTCTTGCTGGTCTCGCCCTTTTCCTCGTCCGGCTGCACGTCCCGGGCATCGACGTAAAGCTCCCGCCGGTCGGCACCGGTGGTGTCCGTCAGGCCCACGGTCACGGTGGCCCGGTTCTCGCCCTCGCCAGCGCCCTGCACCACGGCGACGTTTGCGTAGTCGGAATCCCCGAAGGCCCACGCGGCCTGCTGCAGGTTGCCCCACTTTGTGCTGAACCTGTTGTTTGGATCAGCGGTGGGCCGATAGACCTCGAACGTTAGTTTTTTCTGGTCATTTTTACCACTGAGCCGCACCCGGAAGCCCAGGTCGCAGGCCGCGCCGATGGTCATCAGGTAGTCCATGATGCTGCCGCCGGAGGTCTGTGCAGTGTAGGTGGTGTCGAAGCCCACAGCAGCACCCAGCTCCAGCTTGGGCCATGGTTGCATGGCGCTGACCAGCCTGCGCATGGCGGCTTCGGCGTTCTCGTTCTTCACGATGGCGGTACCGGCTCGCTTTGTGAAGATCCACGTCCCCGGGAAGCCGGTGACCACCAGATTGCTGTCGGTGTTCTCGTTGCTCCGGTGGCAGATGCGCATGGGCACATCGCTGTCGCTGCGGCGCAGCCAGCGGCCCTCCCGGAGCAGGGACAGGTTCTCCTCGGTGGGTCTGACTTCCAGCGTGAACGCTCCCTCGGTGTTGTAGGGCTCGTCCCAGTAAAGGCTCACCCACACCTCCACCCGACCCAGCCGGGCGAGGGTCAGTTCATCCAAGACATCCAGTGTCACGAGATCACCTCCGGCAGAATACCGCTCACCATGGGATAGAAGCGCACTGTCACCTGCAGGCTGGTCTCGCCGCTGTCGGCGGTGGCCTTGAGCAGGTTGTCCCCGGGGGCCAGCTCCAGCAGGTCAGAATCTTCATCCAGCAAAGAAAAGATGTTCTCCTCCGTGCCGTCCTCTGTCCGCTTGACGGCCAGCTTGTCGGTGGTGGTGCGGTAGATCTCGATGACCTGCCCGGGGGTCAGGGTGGTCAGGATGCGGATGCTTTGGCCCGTGACGATGTTCAGCACGCACGGGTTGGCCACAGCGCCATCGCTCTTGAGGGTGGCCGTAAAGGGCACCGCCAGCGCCCCGGGGTTATAGGCATTCAGCCAGCCGATGGAGGTGCGCACGCCGAACCGATGGGGCGTGCTGTAATTGATGGGCAGCCTGAACGATGGCACAAAGCCGTTGATGCAGAAGCTCTGAGCCTGCAAGTTGTACCAGAAGGGTTTCGGGCAGAAGAGCATGAAGTCCAGCACCGGGTAGGGGTGGATGCTCTTTGTGTAGGGGGTCTTGGAGAGCACGAACCGGCAGAAATACTTGTCCTCAAAATACATTGTGCCGCTGGTGAAGTAGGGCAGCTTTTCCAGCAGTAATTCCGCATCCGCGTCGCCGTGGGAGCTGTGGCAGTGGATAATGAGTTCACGGCTCACCCCGGCCACGCTCTGGCGCTCCACCGTTTCACCGATCTGGTTCACTCCCTGCGCCTTTTGCAGATTTACATCTACGCCATTGATGGGGTCGAGGGAGTAGGGCGTGCCGTAGTCCCACCCGATGTCGAGAGTGGCCCCGGCATCCGTGACCAGCTGCAAATGGTCTTTTCTGAATGGCATTGTGGAGCCCTCCTTTCATCGTTTCTGGGCCTTGGCCCGGTCGGCTTCCCAGCGTGCTTCCCGCTGGAGGTCTGCCGCCGTCTGGGCCTGGGAGTAGATATTTTGGGTGATGTTGGTATCGCCCTCTCGGTGGTACTGGTTGGCAGCTGCGGCCACCTGTGCCGTGCCGGAAGCGGCCACAGACCGGCTGATGGTCATGTTGTCCGACAGCACCAGAGAATTGGCCTGCCGCACCATCTCGGCCAGCTTTGCGTTTGCGGCCAGCAGGGCTTCGGTGTTGGCCTCCACAGCGTCGGTCAGGTCTTTGTCCGGGGTGGGGGCCGTCGGCGTGGTGGAGCTGCTGGCCTTGATGTCATCCAGACTGCGCTCCACCTTTGTCTGGATGCCGTCCACATAGGTGGTCACGGTCTTGTAGGAGCGCTCCACGCCGTCCACCAGCTTGGTACCTGCCTCGGTGACGGTCTTGGTCACCCTCTGGGTGATCTTGCCGGTCTCATCCTGCAGCTTCTCGGTGAGCACTTTGGTGGTCACGGTGCTGCCGTCTGCTCTGGTGGTCTTGCTGGTGTCGGTCATGCTCTCGATGACCTTCTGGGATTTGGTGGAAGTGCCGGAGCCGCTGGGGTTGTTGGCAGCTTCCTGCTGCTTTTTTCGCTCAGCCTGCCGGGCCTTGCGGTCGGCAGCGATCTTGTTGGCGTAGTCCCAGGCCGGGTTGCTGATGTAATCCACATGGTCGCCCCAGAGCCACGCCACGGAGTTGTACATGCCGATGAGGCCGTTGATGAGGATGACAAAGCCCTCGATGCCCGCCGCCACAATGCGCATCAGGCCCTCGAAGATGTAGCTCATAAAGTCCTCAACGCCCGCCCAGACGGACTGGAAGCCGTTGGCGACCTCTTTGTTTTTGCCGGAGAAGTTCAGCAGGGCACCCACCAGCATCCCGATGAGGGAGATGACGAACAAAATCGGGTTTGCATCCATGGCGGTGTTCAGGGCGATCTGGCTCGTGGTGGCGCTGGCTGCGGCGGGCACGAACTGCGCCACCAGCCCCATGGCCAGCTGAGAGAGGTTCCCGAACACGCCGCCCAAAGCGCTGCCCAGCTGGTTCAGGGCCCCCAGAGCAATGCTGTTGATCTGGGTCTGCTGCTCCTTGGTGCAGGCCTGCCAGAAGTAGCTGGCCGCCCACAGACCCAGGCTCTCGAGGTCTCCATCCTTGAGGGCCGTTGCCAGCGTCTCGATGGCACCCAGCGCATCCGTCTGGATGTCAGACTGAATCTGTTCCCAGCCCTCGGTGAGCTTGGTGCGGAACTGCTCCGTGATAGTGGCCCCTACGGTGGCAAAATCCGGGCCGTAGTTGTTGAGGGTTTGTGCAATGTTCTGGATGGCTTCCTGTGCTGCCGGAGCCCCGGTGTTGATGCCATTGACAAGGCCCTGCGTGACGTTCTCGCCGATCTCGGTGAACACCTTCGAGGGCGAGTGGATGCCCAGCACATTCTTGACGGTGCTCACCATGCCGTTGACTTTGCCCTTGACTGTGGACACCAGCGTGTCCCACATCCCGGTGATGCCGTTCAGCAGGCCGGTGACGATGTTCTCGCCGATGTGGCCCCACTCATCCATACTGCCGTCCCACACGCCGGTCAGCTTGGCGATGCAGGCAAGGGCGGCTTCGCCCAGATTCTCAATGCTGCGGAGAATGCCGTCCACCAGTGTGGTCAGAAGAGCCGCACCGCAGTTCAGAAGGTCGGGCAGATGGGAGATCAGCGCGGCAGAGAACTTTGCAATCAATTCCGCTGCTGCTGTGATCAGCTGGGGCAGGTTGTCGGTGATGCCGATGATGAGCTGTTCCAGCAGCTGGATGCCTGCATCGAAGATCTCGTCCTGATGGTCAGCCAGATACTGCACCAGCTTGGTGATGACCTGAGTTGCTGCCGATGCCAGCCCTGGAATCTTCTGAACAACACCTGCGGTCAGATTTTCCAGAATGCCGCTGGCTGCGTCTAGCATGGCCGCCGGGCCGCCCTCATTCAGAGCGCTCGTCAGGGTATTCAGGCAGTCGGTGCCCCAGTTGGCGGCTTCCTTCAGGCCCGGCTCCATGGCCTCGAACAGGTCAATACTCAGGTTCTCTGCCGTTGTCTGGAGGCTTTCCATGCTGTGCTGGAAGGTGTCTGTCATGGTCTGGTAGGCGGTGTCGGTCGCTCCGGCACTGTCCACCATCTGGGCCAGCACGCCGTTGAATTTATCCGCACCGCCGGACACCAGGGAAAGGGCTCCCGTGCCAGCTTCTACGCTGGACCACAGACCGGCAAAGGCGGTGCCATCATCGCCCACGCTGTCATACAGAACTTGCAGCACATCGCCCAGGCTCTTGCCGTCAGAACTCAGCTGGGCAAAGCTCTTGCCGGTCTGCTGCTGTAAAATCTTGCCTACGGTCGAGCCGGTGTCTCCCAGCTCGTTCAGCATGGATTTTGTGTAAGTGGTCGCCTCGGCAGTGGCGATACCGTTGGCGGTCATCACGGCCAGACCACTGGACAGGTTTTCTACGCTGACGTTGTAAGCAGCAGCCAGCGGGATGACACGGCCCATGCTGGAAGAAAGCTCGTCCACGCTGGTTTTGCCCAGGTTCTGGGTGGTCAGCAGTACATCCGAAACGTGGGTCGCCTGGTCGGCGCTCAAGCCGTAGGCGTTCAGGGCAGTGGTCAGGATATCCACGGCGGAGGTCGTGGAGGTAAAACCGGCGGTTGCCAGTTTCGCTGCCTGGCCTGCAAATTCCACAGCGTTGGCCGTGTCCTGCCCGGCGCTGATGGCCTGGTAGGTAGCCTCGGCAATATCCGTGGCCGCAATGCCCATGGTGTTGGACATGTCCGTGATCTGACTGCCCAGCTTCTGGATCGAAAGCTTGCCAAGATCGGCGATGGTCCCGACTTTGGCAAGCGATGTCTCGTAGACGGAGCCGTTCCGGATCGCGCTCTGGGCGAGATTCGTCAGCTGGCTGCTAGCCGTCTTTACCAGGTCTGCGATCAGCGTTCCGGCGGCGACGGTCATGCTGCTGACACCCTGCGTGAAGCCGCTGGTGTCCAACTTGGTGTTGCCGGTAACGCTAAAATCAAATGCCACTGTGTCCACCTCTCATTCGGAGCGCGGGCACAGGGGCACAGGCTGCTATAACTTGATTTCTACCTCCCGCTTACATGCGGGGTTTTTGCATTTTACCCACAGGCCGTGGGCGTAGGCCTCGGGAGCCGCCCACACTGGCAGCGCTCTGCCGCAGAAGGGGCAGGGCACCGGGGCGCGGGAATCAGCCGAAGCGGTCGAGGAAAGCGTCCTCGTGCTCTTGCAGGGTTTCGTTCCGCTTCACCCCCTTCAGCCCACCCGGCAGGGCAAAGCGCTCTTTCAGGGTCTCGTAGTAGTCCCGGTCGGCCCTGTCCATACTGGAGGTGTCCTTGCCCCGGATCTCCACGATCTTGCCCAGTGGCGTTTCCGGCGGCAGGGCATGAAGCAGTGCTTTGAAGCGCCACCAGTGCACCTTGTCGGCGGTCAGGTCGATGCCGTAGGCCTGCTGAAAGGCCCCCACGATGTAGTCGGCATCGCACCGGTAGTCCAACACAGGCTCGTCCTGTGGGTCGCTGCTGCTGCCAGTCCCGGTGTGCTCCTCGTCCTCGGGGCCGCCGCCCTGGCAGAAGCGCACCAGAGATTCAAAGGCTTCCTGGTACTGCACTCCGGGCACCGGCTCTACAAAGAACCGCTGAACGGCTTCACAAATCATCCGGGCGCTGTCCTCGTCAGTCTTGGCACGGCGGGTGCGGATCAGCAGCCAGATCATAGGCCGGAAGTCGGGGTCGATGGCGCGGCCCTCCCACTCGGTGGGCAGGGTGTCCGTCAGCAGGTCATGCATTGTCCAGTGCCTCAAGCTCTGCCTTCAGCTGGGCACGGCGGGCGGCCTTTGCCGCTTCCTGTGCCCGGAAATCCACCACGGCGGGATGTGCCTTGGCTGCGGCCCGGCGCTGCTCACGGTTCATGGGGGCAGGGATGGCCTGTGCTGCCGAAACCTGTGCTGCCGAAACCTGTGCCCGCTCCTCGGCGGGGTGGATCAGCGCGCAGGCACTGGCCTTTTCTGCGGCCATGGCCTCGGCAAAGACCTTGCTGACCGTCAGGCAGGCGTTGAAGTTGCTGCCGTCCAACCCCAGTTTCTCAGAAGCACCCTCGCCCAGAACTTCGTCCAGGTAGTCCATAAAGATGCGGCACTGGAAGCGCAGCCAGGCAGGGTAATCGCTCTCGGGAGTGTAGCGGCTGCCCTCCGTCCGAGCACGTTCCTGCTGCCGGGTCTGCGCAGCCAGCATCCGATCCACGTCGTTGGCGTTCAGGGTGGAAAAATCAAATTCAATGCCGTTGATGATCATAGAAGTCCTCCTGTTACAAAAAGGGCCCCCGTTCACCGGGGAACGAGGGCTGTGTGGTGTTGTTATCAGACCTTGGCAGCCTTGGCGGACTGCGTGTCGGCCTGAGTCAGGGTCAGGTAGTTGAACTCAGCCGGAACGCCAACACCCTTCACGTCGCAGGCAAAACCTGCGGAGTTGCTGGCGGAGCCGCTTGCATCGGCAGCGACAATAAAGGCAGCTGCGCCCTTCTCGCCCTTGCCGGTCTTTGCGCTGAAGTAGATATAGGGGAACACCACATCAGTGCCGGAGCCGAACTTGACCTTGTGGGAGAGCAGGAAATCCTGCGCGGGGTCGCCCACGCAGCGGTTTCCGTTCAGGGAGAAGGTGCGCTGGGTCTCACCCTTCTCGGTGACAGTGCCTGCGCGGATATAGGCCACGTCCTCGGTGGAAGCGTTCAGTGCACCGGAGTGCTCCTTGACACGCTCTGCAAACACGATCCAGTCGCTCTCCTTGGTCTGGGTGGAGGCATCGGTCTGAATTGCAAAGATGAAATCATCGGCCTTTTCGGTGCCGGTGTAGTCCGCGCTGGGCACGATGCCCTTCTTGGTCTTGAGCGCGGCCAGGGTTTCGGAAACAGTCATAGGATGGTCTCCTTTCAAAGTTTGGGTTGATAGTAGACGAGCCGGAGCTGCATCTGCATTTTGCAGCTTCCGGAGCCGTCGGTGACGATGTAGCCGGTGGAGGTGACTTCAATGCTCTGGGCTTCCTTGCTGTGCCCGCATTTGCTCAGATCAGGCAGGATGCCGCAGTCATTTTGTTCCATTACCCAGTCGGCCAGCTGTTCAAAGAAGCCGCTGTTCTCAATGGTGAGCACATCAGTCTCCCCGAACTCCCTTCGGGACAGGAAGAGGTAGTTCTTCGCCAAATCCCGCCCGGAGATGTAACTCTCCACAATGGGGTCGGTGGGGCCGTCCTCAATGGAAAAAGCGGTGGCTTCCTCTTCCAGCCCTGCAATGCGGAAGGCCGCACCGGTGGCATCCTGCTCCTCGGCGATGAGTGGACAGGTCTTGAGCCAGTCCCGCAGGGCGGCAATGGTGGGCTTTACGGTTTCGCTCATTTGTTCCCTCCCAGAAACTGCTTTGCGGCATCGTGGGCGAACTTTTCCAGCTCGTCCTTGTGGTCAGCAATGGCCCGCTGGCCCCAGTAGGAGCCGTGCAGGTGGTTCTCTCCATGCAGCCCCTGTCCCTGCGTGTGCAGGTAATACTGCCGCCGGGCATACGGGGTGTTATAGACCAGCTTGCCGCCTTTGAAGTCGGATGCCTGGTTGACGCTGTTCTTCAGCGTGCCGGTATCGAAGGGCACATAAGGGTCCACAGCTTTGGCCACTTGCTGGGAGAACGCATACTGGACCTTCTGAAAGCCCTTGTCCATTTCGGCCTGAAAGCCGGGCCGGAACCTGAGCTTCAGGTCAATAACGGGTGCACTCATCCTCTCAGCTCCCCTCTACATGAAAATGCGGCAGCAGCGGTTCCCGGTTGTCGGAGACCGCCGCCACCGTGCAGCAGATATGAGTTTTCTCGAGGGCAGCATACTCGGCCTCGGTCAGGCTGCGGACTGCGCCGCAGATGAGTTTGCCGCCCCGCTTGAGCGTCCAGTGTGCCGCCTTTTCCCCGGGAGGGAGCTTTGCCCACTGGAAATAGGGCAGGTAGCCCGCCGCAGGGGGCAGCCGGACGTGCACCGTCCGCTGGGGGTCGCCGCCGGAGGTGTCCAGCTTCTCCCGCCAGCTGCTCCCGGGGATGGCATGGCAGACAGGCCGGTCGGTCTCAGTGGCGGTGTCGTGGATGAGGTTCACAACGGTAACGCTGCACTGCATCAGAAACACCCCCGATACAGCAGGCCGTGGGGGTCATTACCCAGCGCGTTGGAGAGGATGCCCCGCGCTTCCGCTGCAAGCCGCTCGGAAAGCGCCCCGCTGGCGAAGGTGACAGAGTAGCCATCGTTGGACACGCTGGAAGCCCCGGGCACGGCACAGGCGCTCTGTGCGGCGCTCATGGCATCGACGATCTGGACACAGGCATCGGCCAGCAGGGCGGCGCACCCGGCACAGGCCCTGGCGTGGGGCTCTGCCCGGCCAAAGGTGTGCCGGTCGATGAGCCGGGAAGCCCGGGCGCACAGCGTATCAAAGGCGGCCTCGTCCAGCGTGCCGCCCGCTGTCTGGTACTGTTCGTAGGTGCAGTAAAGCATGGGAGCCTCCTTATGCTGCGACAGCCGCAGCGGTCAGGAATGCGAACGGAACCTTGGAGCGGTCGGCGTTCATGCGGGTGGCGGGGTTGGGCAGTGCCCAGCCCATACGCATCACAACGCGCAGGGCCACCATATCCTGCTGGGCCAGATTGTAGACGATCTCCTTGGTGGAGGGATCCTGAATCACGCCCTGATCCAGCAGCTTCACGGTGACATCCTGACGGATGGAGTACACCAGCTTCTTGAAGTTGCCTGCAATCAGCTGGGCCTTGGAAGCGTCGAAGCCGCCGTTCTCGGGGAAGTACATGGGCGCACCGTCCAGCGCGTAGGTGGTTGCACCCTGCATATCGGAGCGGAACAGCGGGCGGCCATTGGTATCCAGCAGGCCGCGCAGCTCTGCCTTGGCGGTCAGGTCGCCCACCACGGCATCAACGCCGAAGCCGCCAGCTTCGACCTTGGAGAACAGACCATCCTTGCCCAGCAGCTTGGTGTAGTCGATGGGGCCGGTGACCTTGTTCTTTGCGGCAAGGGTCAGCACGTCGGTCGTCCACTCGGTGGGACGGTCACCGCCAAACAGGATGGCGTTGTCGATCTTTGCGCCCATGGCCTCACGGACGCGGGGCTGTACCTCGCCCATGATGTCAAAGGAGGAATCTGCCAGAACTGCCTCGGGCACAGGAACGATGACAGCCAGCTCTGCGGCGGTCATGTAGACGTTGTCCCATTCCTGCTTGCTGGTTTTCTTCATGCCGGTGTCACCGTTGACCCAGTATGCCAGAGGCAGCATGGACAGGACGGGGATCTTGGTCTGGTTGGAGGTCATGTTGGCAAGGCGGGTGCCAAGCTGCATCACGATGGAGCTCTTGGGCACATCCTGCTGGATGGTGTTCACCAGCTGCTCCCGGATCAGGGCTTCAGCCTTATTGCGGGCGATTGCATCAATAGCCATAATAATCAACCTTTCTGGCCGAACGCTGCGCGGAATGCAGCATTTGCGGCCTCATGTGCGTTTGCGGGCTGGCGGTTGCCGCCCGGTGCGGATGTAGAAAACTGTACCATACCGCCGTCCGGCAGAATGGCGCTGGGGTCTGCGGCCTTGAAGGTCTTGACATAGTCATCAAAGCCCAGAATCTCGCCGTCCTTCATAGCAAAATTCTGGGCCTTTGCCTCGGCAAGGAATGCCTTGCGGGCGCTCTCGCTGGAAAACTTCAACCCAGCGGCCTTGCGTTCCAGTGCATAGCCCTTTTCGAGGGCGGCTACCTGGCTGGCAGCGTCAGTCTTGGCTTGTTCTGCCTTAACCTTCCACTCGGGGTCGTAGCCCTCCAGTTTGCCGTTTGCAGTGTTCAGCTGCTCGGTCAGGGTGGTCTTTTCGGCCTTGAGGGTCGTAATCTCGTTGGCCTTTGCCGTGATGTCAGCACCGTGCAGGTTCATAATGCTGTCCAGCTGTTCCTGCGTAATGCCGGGGATGATCTTACTCACATCTTCACGTTTCAATGTTGAGTGCTCCTTTCTGGTCAATATGAAAAATAGAATCCGTTCGGTTTTGTAACGCGGTTCGCCTTCCGCATGGATCCCGGGCAGGGTACGCACTGCCCTCTGCGATGGTGCTCACTTCGTCCTCATGCGGGCAAAATGGGCATGAAAAAAGCGCCCCTGCCCGGACGGGCAAAGACGCTTGCGGTATTAGGTTTGGTCAGTCCCAGTCGGCATAACGGGGACAATTAAGGCAGGTTTTATGGGCTTCTGCCCAATTGCAAGGTGGCTTATCGTCACCCTTCAGGCAAAGAGTATCATCGCCAATATTGGAGACCTCAAAGCACAAACCGCAGTCGATTTTGCGGTTATAGATAGGGCAAAACCATTCTTCCGGCTTTGCTGTATCGTTAGTGCGGAATACCATGCTTCTTAACCACCTCCATCAATTTTTGACCGCCCTCATCCAGCGGCCCGATACTGGAAACATTGCCATTCTGCCCAATGGCAACAAAACCATACTCGGAATAGTAACAGGTCTGTGTTCCGTTACGCTGGGACATTGCGACTTTGGAAGAGCGGATAATGCGTTCGGCATCCATCGGCCCCATGCCACGTTCTGCCCAGCGCTGCAGAACGTGTTCGCTCGCAAAGTTGATTTCATTGGGTGCAGGCGGCGATTCAATCAACTTGCCTTTCGCCTTTATTGTACCAGCTTCACGCATCCGTTGCAATTCCACATTTGCAGAATCAAAACGTTCCTGCTTTCGGGCTGTATAACTGGCCTTGCCCGCCTCGCTCCTGCCAAAGCCTGCCACGCTGGTGCGGGCACTGTCGGCCCTGCCGCCGGTGGCGCTGATAAAGTCAGCCAGCTCCTGACGGGCCTGCCTCAGCTTCACCGCGCTGGCGGTGGTGTCGGCCCCGGCGGCATCCTCGGCCAGATACCGGCGCTTGTACTTGCGCACGGTGCGCTCCCGGGCCCGCTGCATCTGGCTGATCTCGTACCGGGTGTATCTGCCGCCGTTGTACTCGATGTCCCGGGCGTTGAGGGCTTCCAAGCTCTCCTGCGTCCATGCAGGCGGTGCACCCAGCTCCGGGAAGATGGCAAAGAAGGTATGACGGCAGTTCCAGCCGCACAGCCCTGCTCCGGTGCCGTAGCCGGTGGCGGCCTCGAAGTCTGGGTAATGTTTGCCCATGTAGTCCACAGCGCCGCCCCGGTGGAACTGCCTGCCCTGCCACTCAGCGTGGGAAGGCCGGGCCCCGCCATGGGCCGTGGTCTCGAAGAACTCCACCCCCATCTCGTCGGCCCGGGCCACCTGCAGCTTTGCACCGGTCTGATTCACACCAGTCAGCACCGCCCGGCGGGCGGCAACTTCCAGCGTGTCGGTGTGGCCGGTGGGGTAGGTGACGTACTTCATGGTGTCGGCCAGACTGTCCACCGCGCTCTTGACGGCGCTCTTGTAGTCGAACGCACCGCTGCTCACCTTGAGATGGGCGCGGTCGAGGGCGGCTTCAAACTGGCCGCTGACGGTGTTGGCCGTGGTGGCAGTTAAGTTGTGGAAGGTTCCCGCCGTCTGCTGGTAGCCAGCGTTGAGCAGGGCCTGCAGGGTGGCATTGTCGGCAAAGGGCGTGGGCTCTTTGCCGTAGTGGTAGTAGATCTCGTCCTCGGCTTCCATGGCCCGGGTGACCGCTTCCTGCATGAGCCGCCGGATCTCGGCTTCGCTTTTGCCGGTGTAGCGGGCCAGCTTCTTTACCACGTCCTGCCGGACAGCTTCCACCTGCTGGTATCGCCACAGCTGCCAGTGGGCCGTGGGGGTCATGGTGTCCATTTTGGAGATGCGCCGGGCCACGTCCCGCAGGATATCGTCCTCGACCTGCTGCCAGAGCAGCACCAGCCGGTCGGGTGCGTGGTCGAGATAGTCCGGGGCCAGCATCAGCCGCCACCGCCGAAGCTCAGCTCAGGCTGCCGGTTCTCGTCAGCGACTTCCTGCGCCAGCTTGCGGGCTTCGTCCTCGCTGTATCCCTCAAACTCCACCAGATACCGCCAGAACGGGAACTTCCCGGCGGTAACGTATCCCCAGAACATCTGCTTGCGCTCCTTGGGGTCTGAGATGATGGAATCATCGAAGTCAAAGGTCACAGTGCACTCACCCGGCAGAGGAACCGGGATGCCGCTGCGCCATGCGGCATCCAGCAGGATGTTCACAGCATAGACCAGATCAGTGATGGCTGTACCGAGGGCACGCTGCAGGTCTTTGACGGTGGTATAGCTGCGCTGCTTGCTGGAGCGGATCTCCTCGGCGGTCTTGTCAACGTTCTGCGGGTCAGACAGGGTACCGTAGGCAAGGCCACACTGAAATTCGATGCGCTTGAGCATGGAATCCAGCCCTTTGCGGTAGCTCTCATCCCGCAGGGTGGGGGCAAACACCTCGTAAAGGTTCCGACCACCGGAGACGCTGCCATTGATCCAGTTGCGGTAGAGCCGCTGTTCCCGCAGAGGCATCGTGGAACTACCGTCAGGACCCGGGCGCAGGGCAGTCTGGTCTACATCGAGGGCCAGCTGGCCGCCGCTGTACTCCCAGAGCAGTGCGCCATACTGTTCGTCTGCATCCCGGATGATGTCCACTGCCGGAGCGTACACACTGACACCCAGCGGGGAGTGCCGGTCAGCGGCGTTTCCTTTGGGGGCCTTGAAGTATCCCCACAGCGGCCTGTCCACGCCAGTGAACTCCGTATGCGGGGCCAGTGCAGCCCACTCGGCAACGTCAGTCAGGGGGACTTCAACGCCGATATCAGCGCTTGTCATGGAACGGAACGCCTTGACGGTGACGGTATACTTTCCGCTGGAAAACTCGTGATTTTCCAGCCGGGTGTAGATACGTCCGCCCCGCACCAGATGATCGTAAAAAATAGCCCCGGTCATACGTCCGGAGCTGTCAAAGCGGGTGGGGCAGAAGCAATCTCCCTGCACCACATCGATCTGGATGTGACCCTCAGGGTCGAGATAGGGCCGGAACAGCACTCCGCCCAGAGCACAGCCGTATTCCACGGGAATGCGCAGGTCGGCAATAAAGGGCTTGAGCAGCTCGTTGATGCTGTCTGCCCGGGCACTGCCGGAGACAAGGCATTCCATTTCCAGCGTGGTCAGCCGGGCCAGCTCGGCGGCAATGCTCTGGGGCAAGCCCAGACTGTGTAGCGGGTCTTTGCCGCCGTGACACCATGGGCCGCCGGTATCGTACATCTGCGCCCAGAGGGTGATGGCACTCTCCATGGGGGCAGACACGCTGACGTTGATGGGAGTGTCCTCCCCAAACCAAAGCCGGGCCTTCTCCCGCAGCCACGAAAGCAGCTTGTCAAACATTACTTGGCTCTCCAATCTGCCCAGCGGATGAGCGGGGCGAATATCGTGTAACAGAAATAGCGGATATCATCCATGGCGTGGTCGTTCTCTTTAACGACCCTGTCCTCTTTGGCCTTGTCGTCCCACGAGTACAGGCCGAACTCCCGGCGGGAATCGGTGCAGCTTTCATGGATCCGGACAAGTCCGGCCTGCATCAGGGAAGCCACGCAGCGGATGCCGTTCAGAACATCGTTGTCTGCGGGGATGACCTGATACCTGCCGTGCCGCCGGATGGTCTCGATAAAAGATGCGGCAGACGGGTCTACGCACACGGCCTGAATGTAATAGCCTTTTGTGAGCCGTTCCAGCTCGGCGTAGTGCTCCTCGTCGGTGCGCTGCACCCGCTGTTTGCGGCTGTCGAAATAACTCTCCCTGATACGCAGGGCCTTTCCTTCATGTATAACCCACAGGCCCATGGAACAGGGGTTGTGGGTGCCGTAGTCGATGGACACATAGAACCGTCCGTCCACACCTGCCGCGCTGCCGTGGAAGAGATAAGGATCCGGGCAGAGCGAAAAGAAGGGATAGATCAAACCAGACGCGTTGCACCAGTTGCCCAAAATGAAGCGGTCGTAATAGACAGTCCCGGCCAGCTCGTGCTTCAAGTGTTCCACGAACTCCTGCGGGAGAAAGGGGTTGTCGTCGATGGTGGAGGTCTGGCAGAAGATGTCCACCTCGGGGTCATCGATGAACTTTTTGAGAAAATGCTCCTGACTGTCCGGGTTCGCTGTGCCGTCGAAGTGGGAATGAGGACAGCGCAGGCGGGTCTTGAGCATCTGGAACACGTCTTCATCCCAGGTGGTCATCTCATCGCCGTAACCGTACTCGATGGTCATGCCCTGAATGCGGGCAACGTGTTTTTTGCTGTCCGCGCCCAGAATGTGGACCCGGCGGCCAAACAGCCGGGCAGTGTTGTCGCTGCTGATGGTTCCCACAAGGGCCTCGCCCCAGATCTCTCGCATGGGGTCCAAAACGTTCCGGCTGATGGTGCCCTGTGTGTTGCCCAGCATTACCGCTGCGCCCTCACCCCGCAGAGCCAGAAGGCGCTGGGGAATGACCACGGCATAGTCCAGCCAGCTCTTACCGGAACCGGTAGCCCCAACTTTCAGGTTCCACCGGTGTGAACAGGAAGCAAGATATTCTTTCTGCTTAGTCGATAACACTGTCTACTCCTCCCAGGATCTTGCGGGCCTCGGCCAGCTGATCAGAGGCATCGCCGGACACGCCGTTGAACATTCCCAGGTGCCGCCCTAACAGATCCAGGGCTTTCAGCTTGTCGGCCAGCTTGACCTCCTGCTCCAGACCGTCCTCTCCGAAGGTCTTGACCTTGACCGACTGCACAGCAGCCAGATCGTCCGGTGCGGCATCGCTTTTCAGGGAAGCCGTCCTAGCATCGATGAGGTCGCCCGCGTTGACGAACGCCACCTTGGCCAGCTCGCGCACCACCCGGTCAGCGGACACGCCGGTGCGGCGGCTCTGCTCGGCCTGAAGCTGTGCGATGCGGTTCTGGATACTAACATTCGCTAACAGCCGTGCCGCCTGCTCGTTGGCCGTCTTTGGGGAGTATCCGGCACGGATGGCCGCCTGGGTCGCGTTCAGGTCGATCATATATTCTTCACAGAACCGCGCCTGCTTGTCGGTCATCCTCACCACCTCTCTCGTCGTCAGGGTACAAAAAAGCCGCCCCGGGACAGCCCGGAACGGCAAGTGTGATCTTTGAAAGCAGCCCGCAAAGCACAAGAAGGAGAAAAATGCTGTTAAGCGGCAAAAGGTCCAAAAGGAGCAATTCATTATGGAGGTACTCAGGAGGCTGCTTTGAAGCGGCGCACCGCTTTGCGCGGTTCCGCTTGTACCCAGAATATCACAAATGGGGTGTTTTGCACATGGATGCAGGATGGATGTGATGTGGAATCATTCCAGTGTATCCCCGAGCAGAGCCAGCCGCTCACAGCCCCGGCGGATGATCTTTGAGACCTCGGAATTTTCGCACAGCCCCAGAGCTTCCACGATGGCGGGCTGGTGCTTGTTCTCGATGTAAAACATCCGGATGCAGTCACCCTGCCGGACGGTCTCGGGGTCTACGGCCCCGGTGTAGGCCCTGCAGGTGGCATTCATCCTCAGCAGTGCAAGGCGCTGCTCCATCTGCTTCAGCTCCCGTTCCTCTGCATCCAGCCGGGCAACGGCATCTCCGACCTTATCACCGGAACTTCCGCCCGTGGGCATTCCGTTCAGGCTCTGGGTGCATTTCTCGGCAGCATCCCGGATGCGTTGGATCTTCTGCTTCTGGGCCTTCACGGCGGCAGCGCCGTCCCGGCACTGCTGGAACCATGCCTTGACCGTTTTGTAATCCGTCATCCCCACACCTCCACACGCACGAACACACCGCAGGGGTCCGACCAGAACTTCTCCACGATCTCGCTGCACACCTGGGCATCATCGTGCCAGAAGTGCAGGCGGGTCATCTCGTCCTTGAGGGCCTTTTCCAGATTGTCAGTGTCAGGTTTGGAGGTGCGCCAGCTGCCGTCCGGGCGGCCCTCGGGGGCAAAGCACCACTTGACCACCAGCCGCACTGGCTTCCCGGCGGGCACGGGCTGATCCGGTGCATGGGGTGCCAGGTAGGCGTGGAGCTTGGCCCGGGCGGCTTTCAGTTCGACGCTGTCGTGGAGCACGGCACAGGGCTTGCCGCCCTTCATGTAGGCGTGCAGCTCCTTGGCGTTGTGGGTGGTGGTGGGCGGCTTCATGGGCAGGAAGAATTGAGCAATGGGCAAAAATTGCACGTTCGTTTCACCTCGTTCTTTCTTTTTTGTTCGGCCAACGTGATGGGGAGGGTTCCCCGGAGGGATGGGGGCTGTGTTCGCCCCATCCTCTGGGAGACCCCATCACACACGGACGGATTTTGTATATTATATATAGGCTATTTTCCGTCCCAGATTCGGAAAAATAGCCGCTATTTTCCGAAATCCGTAAGCGGATGCGGATTTGTGATAGCCGCTATTTTACCGTTTTTGTACTATGTGTAAAGCAAAATATTGCAGGCTGTAATTTACCCGGCGCTGCCGGGTTCTTTGCGGCCGATGTCCGCGCCGTCGATCCAGAAACCGCCGTCCGCTTTCAAACGACGGCGTACAGTATCCGGTTTCAGCCCCATATATTCGGCCATGGAGTAGACCGTTACCTTGCCATCCATCATGCAGGCTTCAAAGGCGGTGTCCAGCTCGGCCTTTTTGTCCTTGCTGACTTTGTCCTTATTGCCCCAGCGCTTGGATGCGCCCCGGGTACCTAGCGACTTGTAATCGCTGTCCGGCTGCAGATCCTCCAGCAGGCCGGTGTCCGGCTTGTGGACGGGGTAGTCGAACCAGAGGTTCACAGGGTCGAAGCGTGCAAACTCGCGTAGGGTGCCCTCAATGCGCCAGGCGGTCATGCTGTCGGCTTTTTTCTGGGCGGCTGCGATCTGGGCATCGATGGCCCGCAAGTCGGCCATGCCAAGGTGTTCTTTGGCAATGGCCAGCATCCGGCTTTTGCTCAGGGCATCGTCCGGGCCGTAGGCATCGGCATGGCCGCGCTTGTCCAGCATTGCCTTGAGCACCCGGCAGGCGGCCTTGTTGTGGAGCTGTTCCAAGATGGCATCGGTGGGGGTGAGCTCTGTCATATCCAGCATGGCATCCGGGTCGCGGGCAAACACGCCGGAGCCGCTGGCGCGGTCCATGCTGCGCTTGCCGCCCTGGGCACCCTTGGAGTGGTGGTGGCAGTAGATCACGGCACAGTCCAGCGCACGGCAGACAAGGTCGAACTGGTTGCAGAACTTTGCCATCTGATCGGCGCTGTTCTCGTCACCGGTGATGACCTTGTAGATGGGGTCGAGGATGACGGCGGTGTAGCCTTTCTTACCCGCCCGGCGGATGAGCTTGGGGGCCAGCTTGTCCATGGGGACGGAAGCACCGCGCAGGTTCCAGATGTCAATGTTCCGCAGGTTCTGCGGGGGCAGGCCGAGGGCAGTATACACATCCTTGAAGCGGTGCAGGCAGGAGGCCCGGTCCAGCTCGAGGTTGATGTACAGCACCTTGCCCTGGGCACAGGAAAAGCGGCCCAGCCAGGGCGTGCCCTCGGCAATGGCGATGCACAGCTCAATGAGGGCGAAGCTCTTGCCCGCCTTGCTTGGGCCTGCCAGCAGCATCTTGTGACCCTTGCGCAGCACCCCGGTGATGAGGGCATCGGCCAGCGGCGGCAGGTCGTCCCAGTCGTCAGCCAGACTTTCGGTTTCAGGCAGCTCATCTGTCTCGGCTTCCAGCCAGTCCCGCCACTCGTCCCAGCAGCTTTTGCCGATGTTGGTCTCCAGCAGGGTCTGCCGCTGACTGCCGCGCAGGATGCCGGGCATCCGGGAAAGGCGGCTGGGGTTGCGGTTCTGCTGGTCGAGGGTCAGACCATTCTTCTGGCAGGCGGCATAGAGGTAATCCACCCGCTTGCGGTATTCGGTGTAATCCGGGGCATCCACCTTGACGATGGCGTGGACGCTCTTGCCGCCGGAGTAGACCAGGGCGGCACAGGGTAGCTCCAGCTGCTTGATGATGGCTTGCTGTCTGCCCAGATCCATGTTGTCGCATTCCACCAGAGCGTAGCGGTAGGCGGTGATATTGGCATCCTTGCGGCCCGTTCCGTCCACCGGGTTGAAGCAGATCCACGCGCCCACCTCGGAGTCGCAGTCGCCCACCACCTTGCCGATGTCCCCGCCGCAGGTGTCCAGCTCTGCGATGAGCTGGCCTGCGGTGCGGTCCCAGCAGCCTCTGGTGGGGCGGCGGCGGTCGTCGGCCATGAAGCTCTCGGTCACATAGGCCACGTGCTCGTCCTGCTCAAAAAGGGCCTGCAGGTAGCGCCTGAGCTGGTCAACTGGGTCCCACTGCTCAGGCAGAGCCAGGTCGTGGGATTCCACCCACCGGGGGTCCACCAGCTGCCCCTCCGTTCTGGAGGAGCCGGTGGTGAGCTCGTCGCCCCAGTCCAGCGCGTGGCCCGCGGGGCCGCTCCATCCGTGGCTGTAGGCCAGCTGGAAAATGCTGCTCTCAGTGACAGGCTTTGTGCTGCCGTGAAAGCTCTCCCACTTCCGGGCACACTCACCCTTGTGGTAGCGGCCCCCGTCCCGGGCGCTCCATGCTTCCCAGACGGTGACGGGCAGGCCCGCTTCCTTGAGGCCCATGCCCACCATCGTCCACTCCTCATAAGTCAGGGAGGCCGGGGAAATGAAGTCCAATGCTTCTTTGAGTTCGATCTCATCATTCATCTGCGTTACCATACATCCCATGCGGGTGTTTCAGGCGGGGCGGGCGGCGTATAGGTGCTTGGGGTAACACCCTTGGGCACACCCCGCCAGCCCTGGGCCGCAATGCGGTCGATCATGTGTTTGGCCTGCTCAAAACTCCATGTGCCCACATGCTGGAAGCCGTATTTTTCCAGACAGCGGATCTGTTTGGGTGTGGTGAGGCCTTCGTCCCGGCGCTTGTGCAGCCGGTCCAGCAAAAGGCTGGCCTTGCCTGCCGACTCCACTGCATCCGGCAGAATGCCCAGCTTTTCGAGGGCGGAGGTCTGCTGTTCGGTGGGCGGCCCGGCTTCCCAGCCAAAAGCCGGCACATAGCCGGACAGATCCTCGGCCTGAATGCTCATTTCGTATTGGAGCGGGTCCACCAGCTTTGCCTTTTTGCGGCGCTGTTCGGCCAGCTGTTTTGCAAGAGCCTCTTCCCGCTGGGCCACCACGTCCTCGCAGGCCTGGGCGGCGGCTTCCTCGATGTCCTCGGGTACACCGGTCTCTGCCAGATTTTCGGTCATCTGCCGGGCCACGGCCCTGTCCTCGCACACGAGGTCTGCCGGGCGGCAGAGCTCGTGCTTGTCGGTCATCCACAAAAAATCGAGGAGCAGCAGGTCAGTCTTGCCCTCGGCCAGACGTGTGCCGCGCCCCACCATCTGGCTGTACAGGCTGCGGACTTTGGTGGGCCGCAGCACCACCACACAGTCCACGCTGGGGCAGTCCCAGCCCTCGGTGAGCAGCATGGAATTGCAGAGCACGTTGTACTTCCCGGCATCGAAGTCGGCCAGCACTTCCTTGCGGTCGGCGCTCTGGCCGTTGACCTCGGCGGCATGGAACCCCTTGGCGTTGAGCAGATCCCGGAACTTCTGGCTGGTTTTGATGAGGGGCAGGAACACCACCGTCTTGCGGCCCCTGCACCGCTGCACCATCTCGGCGGCGATCTGCTCCAGATATGGGTCCAGCGCCGTGCCCAGCTGCCCCAGCGAATAGTCACCGCTGGTGAAGCCAACTTCGGAGATGTCCAGCTGCAGGGGAATGGTCTGGGCCATGATCTTGCACAGATAGCCCTCTTTGATGGCATCGGTCAGCTTGTACTCATAGGCCAGGCTGTCGAACACCTCGCCCAGGTTCCGCATGTCGCCGCGGTCAGGGGTGGCGGTCACACCCAGCACCTTTGCACCCTCGAAGTAGTCCAGGATGCGGCGGTAGCCGTCGGTGATGGCGTGGTGGGCCTCGTCAATGATGATGGTTCCGAAGTAGTCCCGGGGAAAGCGTTCCAGCCGGGCGGAGCGCTGCAGGGTCTGCACGCTGCCCACCACCACCCGGAACCAGCTGTTCAGGCAGGTGGATTCTGCCTTTTCCACGGCGCTGACAAGGCCGGTGGAACGCTGGAGCTTGTCGGCTGCCTGTTCCAGCAGCTCGCCCCGGTGGGCCAGGATAAGTACCCGGTCCCCGGCACGCACCTGATCGGCGGCAACGGAGGCGAACACGATGGTCTTGCCGGTGCCGGTGGGCAGCACCAGCAGCGTGCGCAGACGGCCCTGCTCCCACTGGGCGTGGATGCTGTCCCGGGCGGCCTGCTGATAGGGACGCAGGGATTGGATGTTCGCCATCAGAATGCCCCCTGTGTCCAGCCCTGAGCGGGTGCGGCCTTAGGCTCCGGCGGCGGCAGGAAGCGGGTGACCTCGTTGCTCTGGCCGGTCTTACCTGCGTTGGGGCCGCTCTGCTTGGTGTACTCCCGGATGCCCAGACGGCACCAGCCCCGGGCACCCACCACCTCGTTCCAGCGGGGGCGGAAGGTCTCACCGCGCTTGCACTGGCCGATGCTCTCGAAAAAAGCACCCAGCAGGCCCTGGGTCTTGGTGTGGAGGTAGAGCCGGTCAGTGACGGTGGTGTCACCCTTGGCCCCGCCGAAGATCTTCAGGGTCAGCTTTGCCATGGAGCAGGGCGGCAGCTTGGCGCTGCCCTCAAAGCGGGTTCGTTCCATGCCGATGACCTTAAAGGCATAATCGCCCTCGGGCAGGAGCACGAACTCCTGCTGCTCGTTGGTAAATTCGTCGTCCCAGCTCAGGGCGCGGTCGGTGTTCATGTCATTCATAAGTAAGTTCTCCTTTCAATTGTCAAAACGGCAGGTCACGGCTGTCCAGCACCATCTGGAGCACCTGGGGCCATGCGGCCACCAGACAGCCCTCTACGAAATCGGCCGGATAGTCCCGGATGGGCATATCCTCGGGGAAATAGCCCCGCTTGCCCACCACGGCCTGTAGCTCCTCGGGTGTGACGTTGTTGGCGCTCATCAGGGAAGCCAGCTTCTCCGGGATTCCCAGCGCCACAAGCTCCGGGGTCAGCAGTGCTTTGGGCACCGTCTCGGCGGGCGGTTCCGGCTGCGGGGCGGGCGCGGGCAGGATGTCGGCTTCCGGTTGGGGGTGCGGTTCCGGTCTCGGCTTCGGTGCGGGCGCAGGTGCGGTGCCGGGGATGCAGGCGGCGATGCCGGCGTAATCAAAAGGCATCTCGTCGGGCAGGCCAAAGCGGTTCTTGGCATCCCAGCAGGGGTGATGGGTGGTGTACATGACCCGGCGGCCGCCGGTGACCTTGTTTTTTGCGTTGGGGGCACTGCTGCTCTTTTCCACCACGGTCTGATAGTTGACAAAGAGCAGCATATCGCACCACTCCCGGATCAGCGGCTCTACCTGCTTGGTGGTCTTCATGGTCCAGCGGTCGTAGGAGCCAGCAGCGTCCGGCTGCTCGAACTTGGTGATGGCCGCGTGGGCAAGGACCAGAACATTGTGTCCGGTGTTCAGCACCTCTTCCAGTGCGTCCAGCAGCTTGCCGAACTCCTCTTTCAGGTAGGTGTAGCCCTTGCCGTAGCCAAAGCCCTCCAGCCCGTCCACCTTGGCCTTGGCGCAGACGGCATCAATGGCCAGCCGTTCGGCCCAGTCGGCGGTGTCGATGACCAGCGTGCCGCAGGGGATGTTCCCCCTGCGCACCTCGGCCACCTCGTCCAGCAGCATGGCCCAGCTGGTGGGCTGGGGCAGGCGCTTGATGTTCAGCCGCTTGGTGCCGCCCTCAGTGTCGATGAACAACGGGTCCGGGAAGTGGGAGGCAAAGGTGCTCTTGCCGATGCCCTCGGGGCCATACAGCACGGTCTTGACCGGGGAATCCTGCACCCCGGCGGTGATGGCATACTTGCTCATTTAGAACGCTCCTTTCGTCCAGCTTCTGGGCTGGGGCTTTTCGGTGACAGGCGGCTCGGCATCCTTTACCATGCCGTCCTCAATGATGATCTGGCACTCGCTGCCGGTGGAGACCCGGGTGGCGATGGCCTGCAGGTGCTCTGCTTCCAGCCAGCGGCCAAACTCGGTCAGGGTGGTCATGTCCATCTGCTCCAGCTTGTCCAGCAGCACAAAACCGCAGTCCGGGTTCAGGCGGCGGACGATGGCGGCGGCTACCCGCAGCTGGTCACTGCCGGACATATCCCGCCAGTGCTTTCCTTTATAAGTAAGGGCACCGTCCTCCACACTCAGCTCAGGCAGGGGCAGGTCGGCACCGTTCAGCAGGGCCATGCGGTCAGCCCGCTTCTGGGTGATGGCTTCGGTGAGCTTGTCGTAGTCGCTGGCATACCGGGCCGCTTCATCCTCGGCGCGGGACTTTTCCAGGTTGGCCCGGACCTTGCGGTTGGTCTCCTCGATGCCCCGGATGGATGCCTCCAGCTCTGCGGTGGATTCGTCCTGCAGGTTCTCGGCAGATTTCCGGGCCGTGCAAAGCGATTCATTCACTTCGTCCTGCTCCTTCACCAGCAGCGCAAGGGTTTGTTCCAGCTGCGTGCGGCGATCTGCCAGCACACGGGCTTTCTCTTCCAGCCCGGCAAGGTTCTGCCGCAGGCGCTGGTTCTCGCCGTTGCGGGCCAGGATCTCCTGCTGCTGACGGATGAGGTCGGAGGCGCTGACCGGTTCTTCCGGGGCATCGGGGTAGGAAATCAGCTCCTCGGCAAAGTGCTTTTTCTGCTGGGCCAGCTGGCCGGTGAAGGTGCGCTTGTCGTACAGAGACTTGATCTCCAGATCCCGGACGTGCAGCTCGGTGCCGATGCCGATGATGCGGAGCAGGATGTCCGCTTTCTCCTTGTCGGATGCTTCCATAAAGCGGGGCAGATCAAGGGCCAGCGGCTCGATAAAGGCATTGAGCAGCTGCTGGCCGCTGCGCCGCCCGGTGGGGTCGGTAACGGTCAGGGTGCTGTTTTTGCCCTTGCGCTCCACGATCACGCCATTGGAAAGGGTGACCTTGAGATGGGCGGGAGCCACGGCCCCGTCCCGCTGTGCGGCATTGGGGCGGAAGCGGTCGCCGCCCAGCGCCCAGGCAAGGGCATCCAGCACGCTGGTCTTGCCCTGATTGTTGTTGCCGCCCACGAGGGTGAGCCCGGTGGGGGCGGGGGTGAGCGCAACGGCCTTGATGCGCTTGACGTTTTCGGCCTCAAGGGCCGTGATGGTTACAGACATCTGGATACCTCCCCTTGGATCTGTCCGAGTGTGTGAACGAGCATATTGGTCAGCTGCTCCCGCTGTTCGGGCGGAAGCCTGCGGAGGGACGGAACTACCATTTTGCCGATGTTCTGGAAAGAGCGGTCGGCCAGCAGCACGTTGTCATAGGAGCTGTGGGCATCCTGTTCACTGCCGGAAGCGGCCTGTTCCAGCTGTGCCCGCAGGTCGGCGGTCATCTTGGCGGCCATTTCCCTGGCCTGACGCTCCACCTCTTCCTTGTCCACCACCGTAGTGATGGGTTGCTTCTTGAGTGCATCATTCTCGGCCTTGAGCTTGTCGCCCCGGAGATTGGCCGCTTCGGCCATCTGCCGGGAGCCTGCAAGCTGGTTCTCCGCGTCCTTAGCGCGGGCTTCGGCCCTGTCGCGTTCAGCTTCGGCTTTCTGGCGCTGGAGGTTGGCCGCAATGCGGCTCTCGTCTGCATCGTGGTAGCTCTGCTGGAGCTTGGCGTTCTGCTCGGTCAGGCCCTGAACATCCGCAAGGGCGGCATCCCGCTGGGCTTCGACATCTTGGATGTGGCTTTCCGCCCAAGCAGCCCGATTCTGGGCACCCAGCAGCTTGTCCCGCTCAGTCTCGGCAGCATCGGCGCGCTCTTTCTCGGCTTTGATCTGGGCAAGGGCTTCCTGATACTGCTTGTTGGTGGTGATGTCACCACTCTTAACCTGCTCCACCAGCTCTGCCGGGGCGCTGGGCTTTGCCACGGCATACAACAGAGTGGGAGACAGCTCCTTCAGGATCTTCTGCTGGCGGGGGCTGCTTCCGTCCAGCAGTGCCGAGACCTGCAACAGCCGGTAAGCGGTATCCTTGGTGATGCCGATGGACACGCACCACGCCCGGAAGGTATCTTCTTTTTTGGCGAACTTACCGTTGTCGCATTGTGCGACAACGGTGCCGCACAGCGCATCATGGGCAGCGGCAATGGCATTGCCCATGTGGACAAGGCCGCGTTCGGCCATCTGCTTGCCGTGGCGGTATTCGTTCTCCGCAAAATGCAGGTCTTCCACGGTCTGGTCGGTCAGGCCGGAATAATCAAACGCCGGGCGCATCGCATCCGGCACGGTGGTTAGGGGCTTGTCCTGCATGGCACCAGCTGTTGATACAGAAGAACCGCCCGCCGATGCGGCAGGGGCCGACTCCTCCTCTACCGGGTCAATGGGTGCGTTCTTGCAGGGCTTGGCATCCCTGAGAGCGGCGAGCATCTGCTCCGGAAGTTCGTAGTCGTCCATGGGGATGAACTCGTCGCTGGTCAGAAACGCTTCCGGGGTCAGCCGCTTTTCAGCGGTCTTGGCCTTGTCGAACTTCTGTGCCAGCAGATGGCTTTCCTTCCAGACCCGTGCGGATTCATCCCAGCGCCAGAAGCGCCCACGGGTATAGGCGTAGTAAACATCGTTGCTGTTCTGGCTGATGATCATATCCTCACCTCCGTGCCCTTCAGGCGGTCCAGCATCTCGGTCTGCACATCCTTGTTCATGGGCTGGATGTTGTTGCCCTTCCAGCCGTAGCAGAGGATGGGCCCGTAAAGCTGGCGGCCCCGGTACTTCCGGTTGAGCAGACTGGCGGGCTGGATGGGACCATCGTACCGGCCCACGAACAGCACCGCCGGGGTGCGGGGCATCACGATCATCTCGCAGGGCGTGCCCAGCCGGTTCTCAATGGCCCACAGGCTGTCGGGCAGGGATGCGATCACCGGGGCCTTGCCCGGTTCGGCTAAAATACCTTTCATTTGTAAAATCCTTTCTGATGTGATATCATCAAGGGGATGGGGCTTGTGAATTCCATCACCCTTTGGGCTCGTCCGTGTTACCAGCACGGGCGGGCTCATTTGCTTTTCATGCGCCCCTCCGGTTCTGCCGGTACTCCGGCTCTTCGGTACGGGCGTGATGACGCTGGATGCGGCCATAGCGGCGGGCGTTCTGTTCACGATCCTGGGCGGCAAAGCCCAGCCGCAGGAACGCTACCGCTGCTAGAACCAGGCACAGGGCCGTGACGAACTGGCTGTCAGAGATGGAGCTGCCCAGCTGTGCACCGCCCTCGATGCCCATTCCGTACAGCAGACTTGCGGTACCGCTGGCAGCAGCCAGCCAGTACCAGACGCGGGATTTAATCTTCATTGGGGGATTCCTCCATTCTGTCCATGAGGTCTGCGGCAGTAGTCACTATGCTGAGCAATGCTTCCGGATTTCTTTGATCTATGCAAATCCCGGCAATCAGAGCGGCGCAAAGGGCTTTCTGTTCCATCTCTGTACCGCAGGCATAAATCTTGGGGTTCCCATCCTTCCCCATCTGGATTTTTAACTGAGCGTTCGGGCTGATATTCATGCTCCTACCTCCTGAAGACAATTGACTGCGGGTCTGCAGTCGTCCAATGCCCATCCGATGACCGGGTGCCATTCGCCATCAGCAAAAATCTGCAGCCCGGTGTGGCTTTCATCCTTGATTTGTCCGCCCAGCTGGTAGCAGCCAGATGCCTGACTACCGCCCCAACGGAACCACTTGTTCCAAAACAGCGGTGCGATGTACGCGCATCCAGTGGGCGCTGCGGCCCGCTCGGATGCAAGGGTGTAAGGTTTCATGCGGTCTTTTCCTCCTTTGCGATTGCCGGGAAGAAATACTCCCCGATTTTTTCTTGCGGGATGTGTAGTGCTCTGCAGATGATGACGATTTCGTCACTCCTCCAAGGTTGTGTCCCCTTGAGCCGTGCGGTCATCGTGTTGGAGCTTACCCCAATCAGGGCCGCAAGTGCGCCCTGATTGAGATCCTGGTCTTCTGCCAGACGACTGATTTTGAGATAAGGCTTTTTCACGTTGCTCACCTCCTTGTTGGCGGCTCCCTTCTGCGGTATACTTGGGCGGGAAGGGAGGTGATAAAATATGACAGACTTTGACAAAATCGTACTATCCGACAATGACTTGCAGTATCTTGAATCGGCACGATACGGAGCTGTTCTGCGTTTACACCCAGTCGTTGCAGGACATTTGGTAAAACTCGGTTTTCTGGTGCCGTATGCGCTTTCAAAGTCAGATGACGAATTCGTGGTTACAGAAGATGGAATGCTTTATGCAGACTACATTGACAAGAAGAAAAATGCAGAACGCCTTTTGAAAGAAAAAGAAGATTCTCGCTACCGGCAAGAAAACTTCAGAGAGTGGACGGGCATCATTTTGTCAAATTTAATGGCCCTTGCGGCGCTCATTATCTCAGCCATATCGCTGTGGCTGCAATTGCAGTCGTAATACCCCACAGAATGGCTGGCGTCCAATACAGCCACCAGGGCGGCCGATGGCTACGCATATAATGAATGATCCCCCAGCGTTCCTCTTTCACAGGTTCGCTGGGCTTTTTGTTGTCGTTCACGTTGTTCACCTCCTTTGATGTGACTTCACAGGTTACTCAGTGGCCGAAAAATACAGCCTGCGGATTGTCGATACTTAAAAGCTCTACAATCTTTGAGGCTTCGTCCGTGCCAAAGACACGTTTCTTGAGTTTGCGAGTTAAGGTTTGCTCCGAAATCCCGAGCTCTTGAGCCAATTTTTTCTGGGTGTAACCCGCTCTGACCATGTACGACTTGAGTAAATTGACATTTACCACGTTTTCACCTCCAAACGACCTCGATGTAACTTGTGAGGTTACAAGTATGATAACACCATATCTGTAACCTGTCAAGTTATTTTTGGTAATTCAATTAAAAATATTGTAAACCGTCAGTTTATCTGCTATACTATAGATATTAAAGGAGGTGCTCATGGTGACTGTAGGTGATCGCATTCGACAAGTGCGTCAGGAGCAAGACGTAACCCAGCAGGAGCTTGCTGACTACATTGGCGTATCAAAGCAAGCTGTATATAAGTATGAGAATAACATTGTAACAAACATACCGACAGATAAAGTAGATGCCATTGCAAAACGGCTGAGAGTGTCTCCCGCCTATCTGATGGGCTGGGAGGAGCAGCCTGCCCTGGCTGCATCCAAAGAGCCCACTGTTCCGCCGGGCTTTGAGCCGATGCCAGCCATGGACGTGGTACCGCTGGTGGGACGGATCGCTTGCGGTACGCCCATCACGGCAGAAGAGAACATCGAACAAATGGTGTGCGTGCCTTCCCGCTGGCACTCCACCTTTACACTGACCTGCAAGGGCGACAGCATGGAACCCCGCATCCACGATGGCGATCTGGTGGCGATTCGCAGCCAGCCAGAGGTGGAGAACGGCGAGATCGCTGCTGTGCGGATCGGGGAAGAGGCTACCCTGAAGCATGTCTATCTGCACGAGAACTTCATTGAACTGCGGCCGGAGAATCCGGCTTTCAGCAGCATCATCCTCAGCCGGGAAGATATGAATGCCGTTGTCATTGAAGGCAAGGCCGTTGGGCTCTGCCGGGATATCTGATGTTGGAGGAAGTTAAGATGTCACTGTTTGGCAAGAAAGAAAAAGAAGAAATTGCACGACTGAATGCTGAAATGCAGAGCCTTCGGGAAGCTATGCCGTCAGAAAGCCGCACACTGGACGACATCAATCGAGAAATCAAAGCTTCACGTGAAGAACTCGCTCGTGTCCAAGAAAAACTTGAAAGCCGCAACCGCGAGTTGAAGGATGCCTTGGAAGAACTTCAACAGGCAAAAGACCAGATTATTGAAACGAATGAAGAAATTCTGATGCAGAGTTTTGGGCTTTATACTCCTCGGTACTCTTTTATGAATGCAGACGAGTACAAGGCACATCTTTTGGAAATTCGTACCAAACAGAAAGATATGATTAAAGCGAAAACGGCTGTCAGCGGAAATATGAACTGGACAGTCAATGGAAATGCGTCCAAAGGCAAGAAGATGGTCTCTGATATGCAGAAACTTCTCCTTCGTGCATTCAATTCTGAATGCGATGACGTAATTGAACACGTCAAATACAATAATATCGAAGCCAGTGAAAAGCGTATTACTACCTCTAGGGAAGCGATTTCCAAGCTGGGAACCATTATGGAAGTCAGCATCCAGCCGAAATACTACCGCTTAAAAATCGAGGAACTTCATCTTGCTTTTGAATATGCCCAGAAAAAGCAGCAGGAGAAGGAAGAGCAGAAGGAAGCTAGAGCAAGAATGCGTGAAGAGGCAAAGCTTGCCAAGGAAATCGAAGAGGAACGCAAGAAATTGGAAAAAGAGCAGCAGCATTATCAGAATGCGCTGGATCGTATCAATGCGCAGTTGGTTTCTGCTTCTGAGGTTGACCGTGCAGCAATCGAAGAAAAGAAAGCTGAGCTGTTGGCCCAGCTGGATAAGATTGACAAAGAGTTCAAAGATGTTGATTATCGTGAGGCTAATCAGCGTGCCGGTTATGTTTATGTGATCTCGAATATTGGCGCATTTGGCGAGAACGTTTACAAAATCGGTATGACACGTCGCCTTGATCCACAGGATCGTGTGGACGAGCTGGGCGATGCCTCGGTTCCGTTTGACTTTGATGTACATGCTATGATTTTTTCGGATGATGCTCCTCGGTTGGAAGCTGCACTGCACAATGCCTTTGCGGATCGCAAGCTCAACTTTGTAAACCAGCGGCGAGAGTTCTTCCGTGTTTCCCTGGACGAAATCAAAAAGGTTGTCAAGGAAAACTATGACCGTTCTGTGGAGTTTGTGGAACTTGCTCCGGCAGAACAGTACCGCGAATCCATTAAGTTAAGAGAAGAGGCGCAGAAGGCAAAGCAGGGCACCCAAGGATAATTTGCCCCGGCCCCAGCTGGAAGACGTGCAGATCGAGGGCCGCGCCGTGGGTTGGACGTACTGGGTGGGGTGATTAGGAACCGGAGGAAGTGAATTTATATGGACGTACAAGGAAACAAGTTATCGGATGCAATGGTTTTGCCTCGCAGGCCAAAGCTCACAATCGAACAGCAGGTAGAACACCTCAAAAATAAAGGTGTCGCCTTTACCCTGTGCACAGAAGAACAGGCGGCATCCTTTTTGGCGTACAGTACTTTCTTTTTCAAGGTCAAGGCATTTGATAAGGACTATGAGATCAATCCAAAGACCGGAAAGTATCTGAACCTGGATTTTGCATACCTAATGGAATTGTCTACCCTGGATATGCACCTCCGCAGACTGATCCTACATGCCACCTTGGATCTCGAGCATTACCTTAAGGTCATGCTGATTCGGGAAATCAGCGAGAATCCAGATGAGGACGGCTACGAAATCGTAGATAGATTTTTCAGCGTATATCCAGAGGTCAAAGCCTCTATCAGCGCTAAATCAGAAAATTCTATGTGTTGTGACCTGATTCGGAAATTGGAAAAAGAGGGTTATGCAGTCTGGAACCTGATTGAGGTTCTTTCTTTTGGTGACCTTGTAATGCTGTGTGAGGTATACGATCAGAATACAGGCGGAAAGAACGAGGATCTATTCCGTTGTCTGTTTGCGGTTCGCTGTTTGCGAAATGCAGCCGCCCACAATAACTGCCTGCTGAACAGTATGCGAGCACCTTACACCAGGAAAATAAAGCCCTCCATGTTCTTGAACCATTTTGCAAGCACGATTCCGGGCATCAAGGCAACGTCTCGTGAAAAAAAGATGTCGAACCCTGTTATTCACGACTTCGTGGGGCTGCTTTTCGTTTACGACAAAATCGTAACTTCTCCCCGAACACGGGAGCACTTTGCCGATGAACTCCACCAGCTTTTTGATGAGCGGATGGTGAAACGGAAAGAGTATTTCCAAAAAAATGAGGTTCTGTTGTCCTCGTATTCGTTTGTGATAAAAGCCATCAACCAGTTGTATCCGCTGGAATAATGCAACAATAACACATTTTTGTAAAACAATAGTGCATTGCGCACTGCCTTGCTTTTCTGTAGAATAATACAGACGAACAAAAACGCCACGTGAGTGGAGCTGTTTTTAGAGGGCTGGTGCATGCACCAGCCCTTATTTTTCGTTTCAACCGTCACAAAAGAAAAAACTCCCCCGGTGCTGGAACACCGAAGGAGTTAAAAGAAGCGGCTCACCCAGAAGAGGGCATCGCACACTCGACACTGCGATTATACCTCTTTTGGGCGGGCTTGTCAAAGTGTACCCCAAAGGAGGTATTTTTTATGGGAATGCGAACCAACACCGCCCAGTGGCTGCCGAACCAGAACCGCTGGCAGATCAAGGTGCAGAAGGACGGGGTGCGCAAGACGTTCACCAGTGCAAAGCCGGGCCGTACCGGCCAGCGGGAAGCAAATGCAAAAGCGGATGCCTGGCTGGATGAGGGCATTTGCAGCACCACCAAGCGCTGCTTGGAGGTCTGGAACGAGTATCTGATCTCGGTGCGGGCCACCGCCGGCACAAGCTATGCCCAGCAGGTGGAGAAGTTCGGACAGAACTACATCCTGCCAGTGGTGGGCGACCGCCGGATCGGTGACCTGAATACGGGAATGCTGCAGGATGTGCTGAATCGGGCATACAAGGAAGGCAGCATGAACCCACAGGCCACTCGAAAGAGCAGGGGAAACCTCTCTAAGAAAACATTACAGGGAATCCGGGCGGTTGAAGTCAGCTTTGTGAAATGGGCAAGGCAGCACAAATACACCGCCCTGCGGCCAGAGGACGAGGGCCTCACAGTACCCAGGGGAGCACGTCCAAAGGGCCGAAAGATCCTTCAGCCGGACGCGCTGCGGGTCCTGCTTTCCACGGATACGCGCATCGTCCGTGGCAAGGTTGAACAGGATGCCAATATCCATGCATATCGCTTTGCAGTCCTGACTGGCCTGCGCCCCGGGGAGCTGCTGGGGCTGCGCGTGGGCGACGTGGAGGGCAACCGGCTGCATCTTGCCCGGGCCATCAATACCTTTGATGAGGAAACACACGGCAAGAACGAAAACGCTATCCGCACGGTGGTCCTGCATCCGCTGGCGGCTGCGGAGCTCCACGCACAGCTGCAGCAGCGGGCCTTTGAAGAAGAGCGGCCTCTTCGGGGAGATGATCCAATCTTCCTGTTGGAGAATGAGCACAGCCTCTATAACTACTGGCAGTTCTACCAGCGCAGCAACGGCATTGACCCGCCGGTCAGCCTGTATGAGCTGCGGCACACCTTTGTGAGCATCATCGAGGATGCTGTGTCCCCGGCAGAACTGCGCCGCATGGTAGGGCACAGCAAAAGTATGGATACTTACGGCTGGTACAGTCACGCCGTTGACGGCAGGGCTGACACGGCAGCAATGGCCGTTTCAGATGCTCTGGCAGAGTATTCTCCGCGTGCAAAATAACCCACTTTGTAACCCGTTTTTGTTCCTAAATGGTTGTGATAGCCGATAATTGATTTTTGGTAAAATTCAAAAAATGCGCATGAATCCATCACAATTTCAAAGCGCATCCAGCGAATTGTGATAGTTGAGCTTGTTCGAATCCACCCGCGCCCACCAAGAACTCCAGTATCCGAACCGGGTACTGGAGTTTCTGTTTTGTAATAACCTTCCCGGAGGCTAGGCGGGTGGATTCGAACAGCATCGACCCGCCGAACAGTCCGGCGGGGAAAAAAGCCCCTGCGGGGCTTTTTTAGATGCGCGGCTCGCGACATCCACCCGCGCCCACCAAAAAACCTCAGCGTATGAAAGTACGCTGAGGTTTTTGTTTTGCGATAAGGCTAAACTCATCGGGCGGGTGGATTCGAACAGCTGCGGCACCGTTCAGCAGGACGATCTCCAGCAGTGCAAGGATCAGCAGAACAATAAGAACCGTAGTAACCATAGTGTACCGTGCATCATAATATTTTGCAACGGTATTCAGGTTGGTACTCTGTGCATTGATTTTTTAAATTTTTCTTCAAAAAAATCATTGACAACGCTTTCTGTGCATGATAAAATCACATTTGATTTTGAGAGACAAAGCATGGCAGAGTCTTTTCAAAGCAATTTACCATGGACCGCCCAGCGGGGCTAAGGCCATACGGACAGCCGGGTCCACTGCCGACCGGCGGCACAGCCGCCATTATTGATTGAGCGTAGCAGCTCGAATTTTATAAGTTGGTTCCTTTACAACCATGAAATTGCGCAGTCAGTGTGCAGACTTGTGAAACGGTCAATAAAGAGCAGTAAAAGCAGAATTGCTATATAGACTCTCATAATCCCGTCTTTTTTGAATCATGCGAAGCGGCCTTTGTACTCTGGTGTTTCTTCCGGGGGTCTTTGGCGGCGCATTCAAATGCTTTTCAAAGCGCAAGTCTGCACTTTTTGTGCGGTACTTGCGCTTTTTTGTTTGCATCGGGATCAGGGACGGAGGAAAAACATGAGTGAGAACCGAACACGGTTCCGGCTGAACCAGAACCGTGCGCCCATCTATGAAGCGCTGGAACAGTTCCGCAAAATGCGGGTGGTGCCCTTTGATGTGCCCGGCCACAAGCGGGGCCGCGGCAACCCGGAGCTGACCGCCTTTCTGGGCCAGCAGTGCGTGGGCGTGGATGTGAACAGCATGAAGCCGCTGGATAATCTCT
>ERZ857801.874-NODE-874-length-37655-cov-4.416569_pt1 | contig 37655 bp, 30 predicted proteins | sample MGYA00519762_ERZ857801 | MGnify/ENA primary metagenome ERZ857801 (study PRJEB31778, sample SAMEA3449368) | human gut metagenome | biome: human gut; feature: human-associated habitat; material: faeces | place: United Kingdom | collected 2010/2012 ...
CCGACGAGATCGGCCGGCTGTGCGATTACGCCCACCGTTTCGGGGCCAAGGTCTTCGTCACGATGAACACGCTCGTCTACGAGAGCGAGCTGTCCGAGGCCGAGCGGATCGCCCGCGACATGTACCGGGCCGGAGCCGACGCGCTGATCGTGCAGGATGCCGCTTTTCTGCGTATGGATCTGCCTCCGATCGAGTTGCACGCCTCGACGCAGATGTTCAATATGGACCCGGTCCGCGCCCGCTTCTGGTACGAGGCGGGCTTCACGAGGCTGATCGTGGAACGGGCGGCCTCGCTCGACGAAATGCGGCGGATCGCCGGGGCCGCGCCCGGCCTCGAGATCGAAGCGTTCGTGCATGGGGCGATCTGCGTTTGCTACAGCGGCCGCTGCTTCATGAGCCGTTCGATGGGGCCCCGCAGCGGCAACCGGGGCGATTGCTCGCAGGCGTGCCGGCTGCCGTACGAACTGCTCGACGGCCGGATGCGTTCGCAGGGGCGGGTCCGGCACTGGCTTTCGGTACGCGATCTGAACCTATCGGACCGGCTCGAGGAGATGATCGACGCCGGAGTCGGCTCCTTCAAGATCGAGGGACGGCTGAAGGATATGGCCTATGTGCGCAACGTCGTGGGATGGTACCGTAGCCGGCTGGATGAAATATTCTTCCGGCGGCCGGATTTGAAACGGGCCTCGCAGGGGAGCGTCGCGCTCGATTTCGAGCCCGATCCCGCCAAGAGCTTCTCGCGCGGCTCGACGCATTATTTCCTGGACGGACCGGCGGCCGGGGTCGCTTCGCTCGATACGCCCAAGTCGCTCGGCGAGGCGGTCGGGACGGTTGTCTCGGCGGGTCGGGAGTGGTTCGGGATGAGCGGAAAGATCGCGCTTGCCCCCGGCGACGGCATCTGTTTCGCGGACGAGACGGGCGAGTTGAGGGGGACCTATGTCAACCGGACGGAGGACGGCCGCGTCTATCCGAACCGCATGGACGGAATCGGGTGCGGGACGGCGATTTTCCGCAATTACGACCGTCGTTTTTCGGGGGCGCTGGAGCGCAGCCGTTCCCGTCGGACGCTGCCTGTCGAGGCGGCCGTTGAAGTGACTCGGAACCGGATATCGGTGACGTTCTCGGACGGTTCGTCGCAGGTGACGGCCTCGCGCGATGGCCGTTTCGACGAAGCGCTCGATCCGTTGCGGGCCGAACGGACGGTCCGGGCGCAGACGGCCAAGACCGGCGACACGAGCTATGAAGTATGCCGGATCGAGGTGCGCTGGGACATGCCTCGCTTCGTGCCCGTTTCTTTGCTGAACGAGCTGAGGCGCGAGGCGCTTTCGCGGCTCGATGCCGGGCGGGCGGCATGTTATGTCCGCCGGTCCCGCCGGGAGGAGAATCTTCGGGCTCTTTTCCCGGATACGGAGCTTTCCGCCGAGGAAAACGTCGTCAATTCGCTGGCCGCCGGCTTCTACCGCGAGCACGGTGTGCGTCGGATCGAGCCGGGGTTCGACGCGGGCCCGATTCCCGAGGGTTGCCGCGTCATGCGGATGCGCTATTGCCTGAGACGGGAGACGGGGCAGTGCCTCCGGAAGAACCCGGCCTATCGGGGACGCCTTTTTCTGGCGTCCGGGCGGCATGTGTACGAGCTGCTGTTCGATTGCGCCCGTTGTGAAATGAGCGTCGTATATCGGGGCGAGCGCGGAGAGCCGGCGCGGGAAGAAGGTGCCCGAAGGGAGCGGAAGCCCGGACGGTCCCGGCGATGATCGGGGCGCAGGGTCTTGCGCAGGACGACCCGAGGCATGGCGGCAGAGGACGGTTTGATCCGGACGGGTCGTTTCGGGGGGAAAGTCTCGGAAAGTCGGCCATAGCTTCGCTTCGGTCCCTCGGAGCGGGAGAGGCCCGAAATATTTTATGAAGTGAAACGAAGCATAGCAATCAAGGATTATGGAAAGCGATAAGACTCCGTCCGGGGACGGAATGCGGTCCGAGCTGTTGTCCGCTTCCGGCTGGAAGGACTACGAGCTGCTGGACAGCGGCCGTTTCGAGAAACTCGAGCGTTTCGGACGCTACGTCCTCGCGCGCCCCGAGCCTCAGGCCGTTTGGGACCGCTCGCTCAGCGAGGACGAGTGGAGGGCACGGGCCGACGCCGTGTTCCGTCGTGACGGCCGCAGCGGCGAGCGAGGCGAGTGGACGCTTCGCGCGGGCATGCCCGACCGTTGGTTCGTGGAATACGGAGGAGAAATGAGCCTGAAATTCCGCATGGGGCTTACCTCGTTCAAGCATGTGGGGCTTTTCCCCGAGCAGGCCGAGAACTGGGAGTTCATTTTCTGCGAAGTCCGCCGGCTGGGCGCCGGAGCGCGCGTGCTGAACCTGTTCGCCTATACGGGCGGAGCGTCGCTGGCCGCCCGGGCGGCCGGTGCCGACGTAACGCACGTCGATTCGGTCAAACCGGTGGTGAGTTGGGCCCGGGAGAATATGGAGGCTTCGGGCATGGACGGAATCCGGTGGATCGTGGAGGATGCGCTGAAGTTCGTCCGCCGCGAAGCGAGGCGGGGCCGCCGCTACGACGGCATCGTGCTCGATCCGCCGGCTTACGGCCGGGGAGCGGCCGGCGAGAAATGGGTTCTCGAGGAGCATATCAACGAGATGCTGAGCCTCTGCGGCGAGCTGCTCTCCGCGCGGGGCAGCTTCCTCGTGCTGAACCTTTACTCGATGGGACTCTCCGCACTGCTGGCCCGGACGGCGGTCCGGCAGCTCGTCGGCGAGTGTTCTTCGGAGCAGTTCGGCGAGCTCTACTTCTCCGATCCTTTCGGCAAGTCGCTTCCGCTGGGAGTCTATTACCGGATGTCGAGGCTGTGACGCCCGGTCTTTCGTTTTCCGTGCGGGCTTCGGCTTGCACGCAGGCTTGCGGGTCCGAAACCGGCGGGAGCGGGACGGCGGAAACCGCGGTGATATGCCGAGAAGGGATGTGCCGGAATGCAGGCGGCCAATCTTGCGACGATTATGTGTTTTATGTACCGACTACGACCGGACCTTGTATGTATGCCGTCCGGTTCGGGCGGACCCTGTCCGAACGGAGTCTCGACAGATCGATTCGAAGTCGTGGCAACCGGAACCGACATAGGTACTATGGAGTATATAATTAGCGAATCTTGTTTATATTGTCGAAATCGGTTATGGGGGGAATGGATCGTCATATAGTGATCCGGGAATACGAGCCGGCCGATAAGGAAGCCGTCTTGAGCCTGATCCGGGCCAATACGCCCGAGTATTTCGCGCCGGAGGAGGAGGCCGACCTGAGCCGGTATCTCGACTGCGAGAGGGAGTGGTTCTACGTCCTGCTTTTCGACGGAAAGATCGTCGGTTGCGGCGGAATCAACCTGGCGGACGAGCGAACGACGGGAAAAATCAGTTGGGATATCCTGCATCCCGAGTATCAGGGCCGATCGCTGGGAACCCGGTTGCTCGGATTCCGGATCGAAAAGCTCGGGTCGCTCGGCGGCATCCGAAGGATCACGGTCAGAACCTCGCAACTGGGCTTTCGGATTCTACCGGAAGCAGGGCTTCGTGCTCAAGGAGGTGAAAAAGGATTATTGGGCCGAGGGATTCGACCTGTATGCCATGGAGTACGGAGGCTGGAAATGACAGTTGCGAATGTCCGTTTTCTTAATGTTTCGGCTGGCCGTATCCCTAAAGCTATGTCCCGCCCTTTTTCTTTGCGGGAGGGAGTTGGCCGTTGCTTTAGGTCCGAGATATGCGGCTGCGGTAGCCGGAACATTCGGAAACACGACTCGCCGGTTTGTGCGGAGACGTCCCTGTGAGTACATTTATGAGAGAATTTTCCGGTCTGGACCGGGGCCGGAGAACGAGCGTATCGAGGGCTTCAGATTTGCTGCTCGGCCTCGCTCCTTCTTTTCTTCCACAGTTGCCAGCTGTTGATGACGTTCTGCTATATATTATTTATTGATATTTGTATCTATATGATTATTAACAAATAAGATAATGATTTTCCTACAATGAGTAACAAAATTACGAATAAAATAAACGAAAATTATTTTACGATAGATTTATGTAAATTGATTAAAAATGAACCAAATCCCCATAATCCACCGCCCGAAAGAATCACATTGATGATTCGTGATAATATTGTGGAAAAATTCGTGAATCCCCAAAAAGCAAAACATCCCAATATTATTGCAATTGTCAATCCTATTGCAGCTTTTAACATTGTTTTCTTTTGCTTTTTAAGTAGCATTGATAGTTTTTCAATTTCAGTTTTAGATTGATTTTGATAGTCTTCCAATGCCTTAATACGCTGACTTAATACTGCATTATTATCTGCTTCTTGTTTTTGGGCATCCTGTGCCTCTTTTATCTTTTGAGCTTGTTTAACCTTGCGAGTTTTCTCCTTTTCAACAATACTAATTGCTTGTTGTTTTGCTAAATTCTTGTCTTGCGCTACCAGTTCATTGAAATTCGCAATCTTCTTGGCCGATTGGCAAGCGACCGATTCTAAGAGGATATGGTAATCTTCTTCTGACACACCGTCCAAAGAAGAAATTGCAGCTTCAAATTCTCCGATTAACTCTTTACTTGCAATTTCTTCATTCAATGTAGTGGCCATCAGCTCCCTCAATCCGGCCTTTTTAACCTGAGAGGCTAATTTTGCCGGATCTTTCAACCACAACATACTCGTAAGAGCATCCGGCAAAGCGATTTCTGTTATTCCCTTTACAGGTGCATGTTCCTTATTAAACAGAAGAAGATCGTAGTTCGTGGTCACAAACCAATATTTACCCTTTTGAAAACTGCTGATTGTCGCACCTCGTTGTTCTCTTACAAATAAATATGCAGCAACATCGTGAAAGGCATTACCCTTTCTTTTACGCGTTTCTTTCAACGCTTTTACATCTGGACTTTTTTCAAACTTCTCTAATAAAGATGTTAGGATATTTTCTTTAGATATTTTAAGTGTCTGGCAAACGTATTCTTCAATTTGTCCATTGATATTAATCAACCATGTCTTATTTTTACCTAATCTTAAACACGCATCATTTATTGTTGTAATGGGCTGTTTGTTATTATAGCTATCAACGGCATTAGAAATGACATCACTAAGTTCATTCAAAGTAATGGACAGCACTTTAATTGTTCCGCCTGTGCTCCTAATTAAATTTAACAACTCTAATGCAGGTTCTGTTTCTTCTTCTTTTTGCAGATTTAAGGCGCGAAGAATAAGAGGAGTATCTAAATAATAGACTTCGTTGGACACAAAATTAGTTTCTAAATCAATTCCCGATTCCAAAAATCCGGCTACTATAGTCCCCAAATAGAGTTGCTCTGCTATTTTAAACAACTCGTCGTTAGAAGTATCTAAATATTCGAGAAATTGTACGTGATATATATAGGTTTCTTCAATATCACTCTTTTTAATTGCCCCATTACCCTTGAAAAAAGATGCTATTTGTCGTTTGTTCTTATCCAAAAAATCGGTAAATGCAGGGAGCTTGGTTGCATCAATCTGTTCTGTAGAGAGATAATTGGTAAATGCCAGTTCAAGTTTAGAAGTGTCCCGCAATCCCTTTTTGTACTTTGCTTCTAAATCAGTAAAAGAATATTGTGCTAATTGGAATGAATCTCCGTACTCAAAACTTTGAGCGCCCAATTCCATTTTCTTACGTCGCGACAGAGAAGCAAATACGGATACGATTAATTTTCGGACAATAATAATAGGGACATCAATTCCATATTCCTGTTTGATAATCTCTTGAATGTCTTGGGAAGTACCTTGGGCAGCACCCCGTAAACTATACAAACTCAGTGCTCTTTTGCAAATTGGCACATATACATGATTGTATAAATCATTCTGGTTTTCGGTCAGTGCAGCAAGAAAACAATAGTTTGTTAGCGTATCATTCGAGGTTACCATAGTCGAAATAAATTTTGCAAAAAATTAGGCAAATCAATATCTTATAACAAAGATAAAGATAAATATTTCATAAAGTCCAACAAACGAAAATATTACATCATTTTAAACTCTTGATTATATTGAATGATTATTCTTTTTATTTATTTTTGCGTTAGAATAGAGTTCGCTCGTTCCAGACATATTGAGAAGAAGCGTTATGCTCATCTTGTAACTTGAAAACGTAGGAAATTTTCAGATTGGATGCAAGGATGGCATAGTGGTTCTCACGCTCAAGCGTGGGCTGTTATCACTACATCTGCATCTAAGGTTTCCTACGACCTTCAAGTTAAGACGTGGCACGGCAGTTCCACGCTTTCGTGTTTACAAATAATGTCCTTGTGGGAGCTGGGGGACACAACTATTAACACACTATAATGAAACCGATTCGATTCTTAACGGTAGTTTTAAGTGGGTTCCTAATATTTGGAGCTTGTGCTCCACTGAGAGTCCCGGTAATCGAGAAGAAAGCTCCGATTGAAACATTCAAGTATGCTTATATCAGGCCGACAGAAGAATATACAACCAGTACTGGAATAGCTTACGGCGGACCATACGTGATCTATGGATCATCGACGACCAAAAGTGTTAATCCCGGTGATATAATTGCAGGAATACTTATTTCCAAAGGCTATGTAATATTGCCGGAAATCAAGTCTGAATTAGCAGAAGAAACATTGATTGTAAATTACGGCGAAAGCGGTAGGCGAAATCGCGGATTAGGTTATACAATCGAAGTAACGATACAATTTATATCGGCAGAGACAAATGAAATAATTTGCTTCTGTACAGCAGAGGGACAAGGAGCAACTGAGGCGGACGATATTCGTCAAGCCATAAGACGAGCGTTAGATGGATTATTCCGATAGACTGAAAGATAAAGATCAAAATTCCATTGATCCTAATTACTGTCATGAACAGGAATTTGGTTATGAAAAAAAAATACTTTGTTTTTAGTTTCCTTTCCTCTGTTATTTGGCTGTCTGCCGAGTCGAGAAGAAAAAGCCGTAGCGATTGCCAAATCGGAACTGTTCAAGATACTTTCCCATGCTGATAGTTACGAACCGGTCGAAACGCGAATAGACAGCGCCTATACGTCTGTTTATACGGATTTGGACGTTGTGAGGGCTGTCAACGATTTGATTGAGCTGTATGCAGAAGAAGAGAAGTTGCGACGGCAATATAACTCGGCTAAGTCCTCTGCTGCTCTTTGGAGCGATTCGTGGGGCGCTTATTCTAAGGAGCAATACCGTCAAGCGAAAGAAGAAATGGATGACTATGCGGAGAAACTCGAAGAATTGGCCAAAGAGGTTGATATGCGATCGCGTTCCGTCCGGGACCGCGCAAAAACCATCGAAGAAGGCCGATTTTGCGGCTGGAATATATACCACCGATTCCGGTGTACGAACGGTTTGGGTATGTAGCGGGTCTGCGACGTATTGATTATCGTGGACGAGCGCATGGAACACGTTCGCGGATTTTTTATGTTGGATGATGACAGCGGATATAATTTCGATAGGGAGAGAAAGGTTATAGAGCGGGTATTTACGGAAGTGGGAAATAGTTAGTCGCCTGTGTTGTCCGGTGCTGCAGCTTCGCTTTTCCTCTTTTTCCACAGTTGCCAGCTGTTGATGACGTTCTGCCACACGACGTAGGCGGCCGGGCCGACCGAGGCGATCGGCAGCAGGTAGGTTTGCGCCATCCAGATCGCCAGCACGGTGTTTTTCTGTCCCAGTCCCTGTGCGCCGGAGATTTTCAGGTCGTATTTGCGTCCGATGCGGCGTCCGATAACGAATTGGCATACGCATGCGACGAGCGAGGCGCCGGCCAGCAGCAGCTCGTCTCCGTACCGGGAGGAGTCCTGACGGATCAGGAACGAAGTCGTGTTGCCCATGACGATCGTCAGCGATACGGCCCACAGGTAGAACGAGATCGACTGCCTTTGCCTCAGTGCCCGGTGCGCCCGAGGCCAGAAGCGTTGCAGGGCCAGTGCGGCGACGAACGGCAGGATCAGTAGCGGAATCATCTGCCGTCCGATGCGCAGCAGCGAGTCGAAGAGAGGCAGCGAGACCTGCGAGCCGACGAACGAGAAGACGACCGGGGAGATCAGCGCGACGACCATGTTGCTCAGCAGGCAGTAGGTCGCCAGCGACGCGACGCTGCCGCCCAGCATGCCCGTTACCACGGCCGCCGACGTGGCGGTCGGGGCCAGCACGCAGATGAAAGTGCCCTGAGCCAGCAGCGGGTCGATCGGGGCGAGCGCGAGGTAGAGACCCAGTCCGCCGGCGATCTGGACGAGCAGCAGTCGGACATGGAGCGGAGCGATGCGCAGCTCGCCGAGCGACAGCTTGCAGTAGGGAACCAGCAGCATCAGGAAAATCAGGTAGGGAGTCAGAAAGGCCAGCGATGCGAAAAACGAGTGGAAAACGCCGCCGACGATCATGGCGATCGGCAGCATCCAGTTTTTGAACTGTTGCAATACCACATGGTTCAGGTATTCTACCACTTGTCGGCCCTCCTGATGTTTCTGACGGGGCAAAGTAACGGAGTTCTCCCGTCAATTCAAAAGGCTTTCTGAAAATTTCTGCGGACGGCTCCGGACGTATCCGGATCGATTCGCGGTTGCCGGCACGGTCCGTCTTCCGGTTTTTTCGCCGCCGGTCGGCTGTCGCGATTTTAGAAGTTCCTACCGTGGGGACGTGCAAGGACCGGCGTTGTCTCTCGTTCTCGTGTTCGACCGGTTGAGGATCAGAGGGCATCGTTGCGGAAAAGGGAAAGCGGGTTCGTCGGATTTCGGAAGAAATGCGGACCGGTATCGGTTTTTCTCTGCCGGCCGGCTGTCCCGATTTCGGAAGATGCTGCCGTCGGGGCGTACAAGGACGACGTTATTCCTCTTTCCATATCCGACCGTTATGGGTAGAGAGGTTCATTGCAAGGGAGGGGAAAGCGGGGTCGCCATGTCTCGGAGGGGAGCGCGGTCCGTCAAATGATGCGGAAAGCCTCGGCTACCGGGTCGCGCGACCTTCCGTTTTCGAGGAAATCCTGTTTCGGGATTTTCGGAATGTTCCTTACGGGGCGAGAATGGTCTGGCGAATAGGACGACCTGCTGCTTGTCTGTTCCGAGGAAGACCCCCGCGACAAAAGGCAGGCCTCGCAGTCGGCGGATCGCCCGATCCGGTCGTTTCGGACGAGCGGAAGGAACGCTTTCCGGAGCGATTCTATTTCAGAAATCCGTCTATCCCGGCGCCGAACAGCGCGAAGTCGTACTTGACCGGATCGGAAGCGTCGAGCGTCCGGAGCGAGGCGGTGATCTCCTCGACGGCCTTCCAGTCGTTCTGCTTTCGGGCGAGCAGTCCGAGCGCGCGGCCCATATGGCCCGTATGCACGTCGAGCGGCAGATAGAGCGCTGCCGGGGGGATCGACTTCCACAGTCCGAAGTCTACGCCCCGTCCGTCGTCGCGGACCATCCATTTGAGATACATGCACAAACGTTTGCACGAGGCGCCCCGGTCGATCGACGAGAGGTGCTTCTCGGCTCTCGGGCGGTGATCCGCGCTCCAGAAAGCCGTCCGGAAGCGCGACAGCACGGTCCGCAGGTCGCCCGTTTCGGCGTATTCCCGCTCGAAATAGCCGCCCAGCGAGCCGTCGCGCAGGCAGATGCCGCGCAAGGCGCCGATAAAATCGATGCAGTCGCCCCCGTTGAATGTTCTGTGGACGAAGTCGAGCAGCGGCAGCAGCTCGTTCCTCGATGCGTTCATCGTGAAGTCGTAAGGGGAGCGGTCCATCAGCTCCATCAGTTTCCGTCCGTTGCGGACGATCGAGCGGCGGTTGCCCCAGGCTATCGTCGCGGCGAGGAAGCCGGCGATCTCGATATCCTCCCGGCGCGTGAAGCCGTGCGGGACGGAGATCGGGTCGTCTTCGATGAATCCGGGCGTGTCGTAGCGCTCGTACAGCTCGTCGAGCAGCTCGCGGATCGGTTCGGGTATCATGTCCGGGGAAGGGCTTGCCGTCAACGGACGATCTGTCCGTCGACCATTTCGATCTTTCGGTCCGACATGGCGGCCAGCTGTCCGTCGTGCGTCACGATGACGACGGTCTGGCCCAGCGTGTCCCGCAGCGTGAAGAACAGCCGGTGAATCTCCTCCCTGTTTTTCGTGTCGAGGTTGCCCGACGGCTCGTCGGCCAGCAGCACGGCCGGGGAGTTGATCAGCGCGCGGGCGATGGCCACCCGCTGCTGCTCGCCTCCCGACAGCTCGGCCGGCTTGTGCGACGAGCGATGCTCCATGCCGAGCATTTCGAGAAGCTCGGCCGCGCGCTTCTCGACCTCGCGCCGGTCGCGGCCGCCTATATAACCCGGTATGCAGACGTTTTCCAGCGCCGTGAACTCGGGCAGCAGATGGTGGAACTGGAAAACGAAGCCGATTTTCGTATTGCGGAAGCGCGAGAGCTGCCGGTCCGAAAGGGCGTGCACCGCCTCTCCGTCGATCTCGATCTCGCCCGAGCTCGGGCGGCTCAGCGTGCCCAGAATTTGCAGCAGCGTCGTCTTGCCTGCACCGCTCGGGCCGACGATCGAGACGACCTCGCCCCGTTCGACGAGCAGGTCGATTCCCTTGAGCACTTCGAGCGTGCCGAAACTCTTGCGTATCTCCTTGGTTCGTATCATGCTATCGGTCATTGGATTGTTCGTACCGTTCGTACAGCGCGACGATTTGCGCCGCCTCGCGCGTGTCGTGCACGCGCAGGATCGATGCGCCCTGACGCAGGCATTCCCAGTGCAGCGCCGTCGTGCCTGCGAGGGCGTCGTCCGGCGTCGTGTCGAGCGTCTTGTATATCATCGACTTGCGGGATATGCCGGCCAGAACCGGATAGCCCAGTTCGCCCAGCCGGTGCATTTCGCCCAGCAGGCGGAAGTTCTGCTCCACGGTTTTCGAAAAGCCGAAACCCGGGTCGAGCACGATCTGCGTCACGCCCTCGCCGCGCAGCCAGCCGATCTTTTCGACGAAGTAGGCGAGCACTTCCCCGGTCAGATCGTCGTAGCGGGTCATCGTCTGCATCGTCTGCGGCGTGCCGCGCATGTGCATCGCGATCAGCGGGACGCCGTGTCTCGCCGCGACGGCGGCGATCGCCGGGTCCGCCGTTCCGGCCGTTATGTCGTTGACTATGCACGGCCCGAAACGTTCGATCGCGCCTTCGGCTACTTCGGAACGGAACGTATCGATCGATACGGGCGTGTCGGGACATCGGCGGCGGATCGTTTCCAATGCGAGCGTGACGCGGCTCAGTTCCTCGTCAGGCGTCACGTCGTCGGCGCCCGGCCGGGACGAATAGCCGCCCACGTCGAGAATGGCCGCGCCGTCGGCGACTGCCCGCTCCGCCCTGCGCGCGACATCGTCGGCCCGGGGCGTGCGGCTGCCCTCGTAGAATGAGTCGGGCGTCGCGTTGATGATCGCCATTACGACGGGACGGCTCAAGTCGGTGCTATGTTTTCCTACGGTCAGTTTCATAAGGTGCTTTCGTTAGTTTCGGGACCGCTCTCTGCGGGCGGGTGCCGGGGCGTTTAGTCAGCGCAGCCGGCAGAATATCCCGTGCAGTTCCAGAATTTTCGGCAGGACGGGTTCCTCGTCGCCGGAGCGGATCACGTAATCGGCGCGGGCGATCCGCTCGGCTTCGTCGATCTGGGCGGCCATGCGCGCACGGACCGCTTCCGGGGCGACGCCGTCGCGCAGGCAGGTACGGCGGATCCGCTCGGGCTCGGGAGCCGTGACCGTCACGACTTTGTCCATCTGCCGGTAAGCGCCGCTCTCGAACAGAATAGCGGCCTCCTCGATTACGTAGGGTCCTTGCTGGCGTTCGGCCCAGCGGGCGAAGTCCTCGGCTACGGCAGGGTGTACGACGGCATTGAGGCGCTCGCGCAGCGTCCCGTCCGAGAAAATGCGTCCGGCCACGTATTTCCGGTTCAGTCCGTCGGCGTCGTACGCTCCGTCGCCGAACAGCCCGCTTACAGCGGCTTTCAGGGCGACGTCCTCGTTCATCAGCCGGCGCGCCCGGGAGTCGGAGTCGTAGACGGGTACGCCCAACTGCGCGAATGCGCGGCACACGGTGCTTTTCCCGCTACCTATCCCTCCGGTTATGCCGATCTTAATCATGCTCTTGCTGAGGAAATTCGATCTCGACGGGCGACTCGACCGAAAGGATTTTCAGGTCGGATATGTGGGAGGAGATGATGTTCTGAAGCGTGAAGGGCGCGATGTCGTAAACGCCGGCCTGACGCGCCGACGGCGTGACGGCCACATTGTCCGACGAGATATCCACGCCGTTGCGCCGGGGCGCGATCTTGTGCTTGAGAATCTGATAGCCTACCCCTTCGACGTTGCACCGGACCGAGTAGAGCGTGCTGTCGATGCGGACCGGAATCTGGATGTCCGTCGTGTAGACATAGCTGAGCTTGGTGATATACCACAGGCAAAGCGATAGGGCCAGCAGCATGAAGAAGACCGGGTTGCTGAGTCTCCGGACCGTCACCTTGACGTACAGCTTGAATTTATGCAGACGCATATCTTTCCCGAGATAGTTTCATGCAAAGTAAAGGATTTTTTCATCAAAACGAAAATACGGGCAGGGAAGTGCCGGAGCTGACCGGAGCGTCCTTCGCGTGCCGGATATTTCCTATTTGTTCGACAGGGAGAAATATCCGGTTGTGTACGGTACTTGCGGCAGGACGACGGATTCTCGGACTTTGCCGTTACGGACATGCCGGCCGGAAACGAGGAGGTCTCCTCGGCGGTCCGGTCGCTCCGGCGGTTTCCCGTTTCCCGGGTGTTCGGGGAGACGGTTCGGTATGGAGAGAAATATTTGGGAATGAAAAGCGCGGCAAGTCTCCAAAGACCTGCCGCGCGCAGAATGGTTCGGACCGGCAGCGGACAGTCCCCATCGGTTCGGACCTTCCGCAGGGAATCGTAGCCGCTACTTGCCCGTTACGCTTTTGGGCGTTTCCTCGGGCTTTTCGGTCGCGTACTTTTTGTTGAGTCCCTCGAGGATGATCTGAGTCAGATCCAGCGACGGATCGGCGTTCAGCACCGGGCCCGTCGTGCTCGAGCTGAGGATCATCTTGTAGCGGTAGTCGCTGTTGAACTCTTTGAGGTACTCGGTAATGCTGTAATGGATACGGTTCAGCATCACCTGTTCTTCCTCGGCCAGTTCGGACATCACTTGGTCGCGGTGCTGCATGAAGCTCTGCTGTTTCTTGTTCAGGTTCTCCTCGATCGACTGGGCCTGAGAGCGGGTTACCAGCCCTTTCTGTATCTTGTCCTGATAGTCGCGCACGTCGTTCTCGAGACTGCGGCCCTTGGAAGTCAGCTCCGTATCGGCCTTTTTGGCCTTCTGCTCGTAGGCGGCCCTCAGGTCGATGTACATGTCGTATCGGCTGACGAGCGAGTCGATGTTGAAATAGGCTATGTCTCCGCCCGCTGCGACGGCCGATTGGCTGCTGTCGGCTCCGGTTACGGTCCCGCCTGCCGTCGAGGCGCTGTTTTTGTTGTTGCAGGCAGCCAGAAGAAGTGCGGCTGATACGGCGATCAAGATTTTTTTCATGTTCGGTTGTTGTGGTTTATTGAAATCTCCGGGACGCCGCCGTTTCCGCTGCCGAAAGGCCGGCGCACGACCGTCCCCGGTTTATTGTTGTGCAAATATATAAATATTTCCTTTTGTTTGACTAATTTTGCCTTAAAATAGGAAAGGATTATGTATGAGTACATAACGGGTCGGGTCGAGACGCTCTCGCCGACGGCGGCCGTTCTGGAGGCCGGAGGTATAGGCTATTGGCTGAACATATCGCTGCAGACTTTTTCGCAGATAGGCGATCGGGCCGAGGTCCGGCTGTACACGCATTTCGTCGTGCGCGAGGATGCGCAGGTGCTTTACGGCTTTTTCAGCCGGGAAGAGCGCGACATTTTTCGGGCGCTGCTGGGCGTGTCGGGCGTCGGAGGCAATACGGCTCGCATGATTCTTTCCGCCTTCACGGCCGACGAGGTACGGACGATCATCGCCGCCGGACAGGCCGACGTGCTCAAGAGCGTCAAAGGACTCGGTATCAAAACGGCCCAAAAGATCATCGTCGAGCTGAGGGACAAGATCGGAGCCGTCTGCCCGGCGAACGAGGCGCTGCCGCTGCGGCAGGCGGCCGACGGAACGTTCGACGAGGCGCTTTCGGCCCTGACGATGCTCGGTTTTGCCCGGCAGGCCAGCGAGAAGGCGCTCCGCGCGCTGCGGAAAGAGATGCCTGCGGCTACGGTCGAGGAGCTCGTGAGACAAGCGCTCAAGCGCCTGTAAGGAACTTTGTCGGATGCGTCGCGCGGGTAAATTTGACCCGATTGTTGCAAGTTTATGCCATTTTATTCTATTTTTGTTGCCGAATTTGAGAGGGACAGGCCGCTAAGGTACGGGAAATGACCGGTATGACGGCCGGAAGAGAGGGCCGGGACAAGGGTTTTCGCATGACCCCGAAACGCATTTAAATCGAAATCGTATGGATCTGTATCTTGCCATCGTTGTCATCATGCTGGTTCTGGCCGTGGCCGGGCTGGTCGTCGGTGTTTCCAACGACGCGGTGAATTTTCTCAATTCGGCCTTAGGTTCCAAAGCGGCGCCCCGCTATGTGATCATGACCGTCGCGTCGGTCGGCATCATCGTCGGGGCCATTACCTCCAGCGGTATGATGGAGGTCGCGCGCAGCGGCGTATTCCATCCGCAGATGTTCACGTTCGCCGAGGTGATGCTGCTGTTTCTGGCGGTGATGTTCACGAACGTGATTCTGCTCGACCTGTTCAATACGCTGGGCATGCCGACGTCGACGACCGTTTCGCTCGTGTTCGGCCTGCTGGGCGCGGCGGTAGGCATCTGTGTATTCAAGCTCTCGAGCGGCTCGGTCGTGACGATGCCCGACGGCGATCCGGCCTCGATGGCCGACATGATCAACACGGGCAATGCGATGGCGATCATCGGTGGAATCCTGATCTCGGTGGCGATCGCTTTCGTGTGCGGAACGGTCGTCATGTACATTACCCGGCTTATCTTCTCTTTCCGCTATCAGAAGAAGCTGCGCACCGTCGGCGCGCTATGGTGCGGGATCGCGCTGACGGCCATTTCCTATTTCGCCGTCTTCAAAGGGCTCAAAGGCACTTCGGTCATTCCCGCGCATGCGATGGCGTGGATGGAACACCATACGCTGGCTATGCTGGCAGCTATGGTAGCAGGCTGGAGTCTGCTGATGTCGTTGCTGAGTCTTTTGAAAATCAATATACTGCGATTGACCGTGTTGGCCGGGACCTTTTCGCTCGCGCTTGCCTTCGCGGGTAACGACCTGGTGAACTTCATCGGCGTTTTCGTAGCCGGAGTGGACGCTTACGACGTGGCGAAGACGACCGGCGACAGCTCGATGCTGATGGGCAGCCTGAACGATCCGGTTGTCGCTAATATGCTGATTCTGTTCCTCTCGGGACTCGTTATGGTCGTCACGCTGTGGTTTTCCAAGAAAGCCCGCGCGGTTTCCGATACGGAAATCAACCTGGCGCGTCAGGACGTCGGCGTCGAGCGGTTCGGTTCGACTTCCATTTCACGCGCGATCGTTCGCAGCGCGCTGAATGTCAATAGGAACTACGAGAAATACACGCCCGACCGCATCCAGCGTTTCGTTGCCAGCCGATTCGTGCCGGTGCTCAACCGCAAGGACAAGGCTCCGTTCGACCTGATCCGGGCGACGGTCAATCTGACGGTGGCCTCGATTCTGATCTCGTCGGCTACTTCGTTGCAGTTGCCGCTCTCGACGACCTATGTGACATTCATGGTCGCTATGGGTAGCTCGCTGTCCGACCGGGCTTGGGGCCGCGAAAGCGCCGTATATCGGATTACGGGCGTGCTGACGGTGATCGCGGGTTGGTTTTTCACGGCTTTGGTCGCCTTTACGATCGCGTTCGTCGTAGCGGCGGCTCTGGTTTGGGGCGGTACGATCGCGCTGGTCGTGCTGACCGTGCTGTGCGCCTACCTGCTGTTCGAGAGCACCGTGCTCCATAACCGCAAGCTGAAGAAGGACGCTGCCAAGGAGGCCGAAATGAAGGCGCTCTCGGACGAGGGATCGATCGTCGACCGCTGCATCCGCGAGGTAACGGACACGATGAGCAAGGTGACGACGATTTACAATCAGACGCTGATCGGCTTGTTCAACGAAGACCGCAAACTGCTCAAGCAGATGGTGCGCGAATCGGAAGCCCTTTATCAGGCGGCTCACGAGCGCAAGCACGAGGTGCTTCCGACGCTGCTCGAGTTGCAGGAGAATTATGTCGAGACGGGGCATTATTATGTGCAGATCGTCGATTATCTCGACGAGGTCGCCAAGGCGCTGGTCCACATCACGCGGCCGAGCTTCGACCATATCAACAACAACCACGAGGGATTCCGCGTCGATCAGTTGGAGGATCTGAAGAGGGTCAACGAGCAGGTCAGCACGATCTATACGAAAATCAACGAGATGCTTCGGACGAACCGTTTCGAGCAGCTCGACGAGATTCTGCGCCTGAGGGACGAGCTGTTCGATACGCTGGCCGCGGCGATCAAGAGCCAGATCAAGCGCGTGAAGGCCAAGGCTTCGACCACGCGAAGCAGCATACTCTACCTGACGATCATCAACGAAACCAAGACGATGGTGTTGCAAAGCCGGAATCTGCTCAAATCGCAGAAATATTTCCTCAGCAAGTCGTAGTTGCCGGGGAAAGTCGGTACCGTACGAAAGCCGGGCTTGCCGCCCGGCTTTTTTCGTGGAATTTTCGCGTCCGGGGCAATATTTTTGATTATTCGCAGTTTAATAGGCAAGCGCGCGGGTTCGTTTGGTTTTGGATGAAAAAAAATGTAGATTTGTACGCTAAAACGGGGATGTTGAAGCGGTTTACTCAAATAGTGCTGATCTCGGCCGGATCTCTTGCGCTCGCCTGCGCCAAGGAAGACGATGCCGTGACTTCGCAACGGTCCGCGATCGAGAGCTTTCTCGATTCGAGAGGCTGGGAGTATGCCGAAGCCTCGGGCGTATACCGCTACACGATCAACGCCGACCGGCCGGAGTACGAGAGCGAGCCGCAGATCGCCTACGGGGACTCGGTCGTTTTCGATTTCGCCGCTTATCTCTTTTCGGGCTCGGTGAGCGCGACGGAAGTGCCCTATTATACGAATATCCGTTCGTTGGTCGAAGGAGATACCGTGCTGAATACGGAGTATTGGAGCTTCGAGCCTCAGCGGGTCGTGCTCGGAGCGACGCCGATGATCCGGGGACTTACTTACGGGTTGCAAGGCGCCCGCGAGAGCGACTCGCTTCAGTTGTTCGTCACTTCGGATCTGGCTTACGGCAGCGGGAATACGGGCGTCGTGGACGGCGATCAGGCGACGAGGTGGTTTGTCTATATCGAAAAAGTGATTAAGAATGAATAAAGCAGTTCGCATTGCATGGGCCGTGTCGATCGTCGCGATCGTGGCCGCTTCCTGTGCCAAGGAGCCTTCGGATAATCTGGGCGAGAAGCAGATGGCCGCTTTCGACGCATGGGTGGGCCTGTACGGCGACGGCGCAGAGAAGCAGCCTTCGGGCATTTACATCAAGAAACTGCACTCCGCCTCGGGAGTGATCAAGCCTCCGGTCGAGTACGACTGGATACAGCTGGACTATACCGGCCGGATCATGGTCGACGGCGACGTGTTCGTTACGCGCGACAGCGCGGTAGCCGTCGAGCAGGGTACTTTCGAGTACTTTACGCATTATGTGCCCCAAATGATTCAGTTCTACGAGGACGGCGACCTGCCTCGGGGAGTGTACGACGCCGTGGGTACGATGAACGAGGGGGATCGCGTCCGGGTATACGTTCCTTATACGCTCGCTTACGGCAACTACGGCCGGTCGTTTACCGGAGGGTATCAGGGGCAGGTATCGAGCGTTCTGGCCCAGACGCCTATCATCATGGATCTGGAGCTGAAGAAGATCATTTCGGACCCGCTTCGGGACGAGAGCAACGAAGTGGCTCAGTATGCGTCCCGTAACTGGGGGCAGACCATAGCCGACACGCTGAAGACGGGGCTTTACCGCCGGTCGCTCCGCACGGGGCTCGATACCGCGACGGTCAAGGACGACTCGATAGCTTACGTCTACTATGTGGGGCGTTTTATGGACGGATTCGTCTTCGACACGAATATCGCCGATACGGCGCGCAAGTACCACATCTACGATAACAGCAGCTCGTCCAAGTACGACTCGCTCGTGGTGTCGCTCAAGTCGGAGGATACGTCGGTAGTCCGCGGCTTCTATGAGGCCATCAAGGGAATGAGGTACGGGGAGACGGCCGAAGCCCTTTTCACTTCTACGTACGGCTACGGCAGCACCGGTCAGGCCGGGACCTCCACCACCACCGAGATACCTCCCTATGCTCCTTTGATGTTCACGATCGAGGTGATTCCGCTTAACGGAGACGGTACGGCCCAGCACCCGTACAATATCACGGCGGTCAAGGGCCTTCCGCAGGAGGAGAGCGACGTGTGGATCACCGGTTATATCGTCGGCGTGGTCGACGGCACGAGCGTGGAGGAAAACGCCCAGTACGCCCAGACCGTTTCGGTCAAGACCAATATTCTGCTCTCCGACAAGCGCACGGCCAAGAAAGCCAGCGAGGTGATCGCCGTAGAGTTGCCCGAAGGCCCGATTCGCGATGCGTTGAATCTGGCCGACAATAAGCTGAACTATCGGGTCAAGATCGCCCTGAAAGGCAATATTCGTCCTTATTTGGGCCAAAGAGGCATGACGGGCGTGACTCAGTACGTGAAATAATTTTTTCGGTCGATATTTGAAAGGGGGAGAGCTGAAGCTCTCCCCCGATTATTTTGTCTCTGTGGCGATTTTTCGTACCTTTCCGCCTCGATTGCAAGACGATGGCCAACGACTATTTCGCTTTCAAACGGTTCACCGTCCGTCAGCCCCGCTCGGCGATGAGGGTGGGCACCGACGGCGTGTTGCTCGGCGCATGGTGCGATTCGGCGCCGGCGGGCGGGCGGATGCTCGACGTCGGTACGGGAACGGGAGTGATCGCGCTGATTCTGGCCCAGCGCAATCCGTCGGCCCGGATCGACGCCGTCGAGATCGACGAGGGGAGCTGTCTCGATGCCGAGGGCAATTTCGCCGCATCGCCTTGGGCCGGCCGGCTGACTCTTTACCGTCGTCCGTTCGCCGATTTCGCGGCCGGATGCACGGTCCGGTACGATCGGATCGTGTCGAATCCTCCCTATTTCGTCGCATCGCTCAAATCACCCGATCCGGCCCGCACGGCAGCGCGGCATGCGGAGTCCCTGTCCTATGCCGATCTGGCCGCAGGGGCTGCGCGGTTGCTCGTTCCCTCCGGACGGTTGTCGGTAATCTTGCCTGCCGAGACCGCATGCGACTTTGCGGCATCGGCTTTGAACGAGGGATTGTACCAGGTGCGCGCACTGGCCGTGCATACGGTTCCGGGCGGTCCCGTCAGGCGGCTGTGCGCGGAGTTTTCCCCCCGGCGGCAGGATTTGCAGGAGGAGACGCTCGTGATCGAAGCCGAAGACCGCCGAGGGTACAGTGCCCGTTACAAAGAGCTGACGGGCGATTTTTACCTGAAGATGTAAGTCTCTTTTTGGAAAAATAGTATAACTTTGTTTGGTTCGGTGTCCCGAGGAGGATGCCGACGGACATAAACTAAAAGGATGATTATGAGAAAGCTGATGATTTCGGTGCTGGCGGGTTCCCTGACTGTTGCGGGCGCGTCGGCTCAAGTGAAAGCTTACAAGCCGTCCAAGCCGATGGAGGGGAATACGGTGGCCTATGCGTTGCCCCGCTCGGTGGTTCGCGTGCAGGTCGTTGCCGAAAGGGAAAGCGTGCGAGTGGGCCCGTATGCCCGCTTCGCTCAGAAACTTCTGGGCGTGATGGCTCCGCTCGCGGACAAAGACATCTACACGATTCAGAGCGCGACGCTCTGCGCGGCTCAGGAAGCCGATCCGGCCGAAGTGTATGCGTTGGACAATCCCGACAAGAGTCCGCTGAGAATTTACGACGTGACTCCGGAAGGGTTCGTAGCGGCGTCCGCTGCCGGCCAGAAGCCTCTGCCTCCTGCATGGGACTGCGCGGGTCCGCTTCGCGGGCCTGTTCCCGACCGTTGCGAGGCGGTGTCTTATCTGGACAGCGATACCTCGTTCGTCAAGGTGTCGGTCGATCGGCTGAGCCTCGTCGAGAAAAGCCCCGAGTCGATGGCGCAGGATGCCGCCAATGCGATCTTCTCGTTGCGGCGCCATCGGATCGATCTGGTGACGGGCGAGGCGGGCGAGAACGTGTTCGGCGCGGGCCTGAAGGCTGCGCTTGAAGAGATCGACCGGCTGGAACAGGAGTATCTGTCGTTGTTTCTGGGCAAGCAGTTCCGTCAAAGAATCGTCCGGGAATTCAGCGTCGTGCCGTCGAAGGACGAGCCGGCGACGGTCGTCTGCCGTTTTTCTGATACCGCCGGCTTGCTGTCCGCGGACGATCTGTCGGGTCGGCCCGTCCTGCTGGAGCTCGCTCCTGAGAACAAGGCGCAGAGCCTGGCTCCGGAGCGTCGCGCTTCGAAGGATTCGCGCGGCACGATTCTTTACCGCGTGGCCGACATGGTGAATTGCCGGCTGATGGACGGCAACCGGGAGATCGCGCAGAGCCGTCTGCCTTTGTATCAGTTCGGGCAGGTGATCGAGTTGCCCGTGACGTCGGTCAAATAGCCGGGACATGGACGATACCCAGCGAATGATCGGTCTGTTGCGCCGGCTGAAGGTGGAAATGAACGGGGCTGTCGTCGATGCCATGCGCAGCCGGGGTCTCGACTATCCGCTCAGCTACGGCGTTTCCGTGCCGACGATCAGGGAGATCGCGAAAGCGTACGCTCCGGCGCATGCTTTCGCCTTGTTTCTTTTCAGGCAGCAGGTTCGGGAGCTGAAGCTCGCGGCCGCCTTTATCGACGACCCTTCGGAAGTGACTGCCGCTCAGATGCGGGAGTGGGCGGACGGTCTGACCAATACCGAGTTGGTCGAACAGGTCGTCAGCGCGCTGTTCCGCCATGCGCCCGATGCTCCGGATATGGCTTTGGAATGGATGGGCTCGCCGGAGCCGATGAAGCGGTATGCCGGCTTGCTGACGGCCGCGTCGGCTATCCGCGCGGAAAAGAACCGCGCATGGGCCGACCGTTTTTTCGAACAGGCGGACCGAATCGCCCGACAGGGTGATCCGGAGAGTTTTGTCGGCCGGGGGCTGGTGATGCTGATGCGCTCGCTGGCGACCGTCTCGCCCTCTTTGTGCGAACGGGTGAAGCTTTGGGAGCAGCTGTGTGCGGCTTCGGCGGACGGAACGCTTCGCGAAGTCGCCGGAGAGCTGCAATGGCAGTTGGAGTATATGGAGGGCGGCTCGGACTGACGTCGGCGGAAGCGAGGACCGTTTATAGACAGGCGCAACGGATCGGACGATCCGTTGCGTTTTTCGTTCGGAGAAACGCGCGGCGGAAGTGCGACCGGCGATCGTTCCGGGCGGCGGGGTCCGTTCGGCTTGCCGGCTCGACGACGTCGGGCGCTCTGCATGACGACCGTCCGGGCTTTCGGCCGGCCGTTGTGGAACGGTATGTGCATCGTTACGGCACGAAGAGGAAGGTTGCCGGGACTGTCGTGGATGCGGTCGAACGAGCCTATTCTTTTCCGAGTTTCCGGATTCTGTCCTGCAGTTTTTGCAGTCCGCAGCGGGCGAGCGGGGTTTGGGAGAACAGCCGGTCGAACTGGGCCCGATTCAGAGCGAGCCATTGCTCGGCATTCATTCGCTCCAGTTCGGGCACGGGACGAAAAGCCTTGTTCGAGGCGATCGGGGCCCGGCGGTTGTGCGGACAGGCCCGTTGGCACAGGTCGCAGCCGAAAATCCATCCGTGCAGCTCGCCTTCGTCTCCTTCGCCGCGTTCGATGGTCCGGCGCGAGATGCAGCGGGAAGCGTCGATTCTCCGTCCGGGCAGAATGGCTCCGGCAGGACACGCGTCGATGCAGCGGTGGCAGTTTCCGCAGCCGTCGGGCACGGTCGGCCGGCCGGCGTCGAGCTCGGCCGTCGTGACGATTTCGCCCAGCAGCACGAACGATCCCAAACGGGGATGGATCAGGAGCGAGTTCCGTCCGATCCAGCCGAGTCCGGCCTCGGCGGCCCATGCCTTCTCGACGATCGGGGCCGTATCGGTGAAAGCGCGTCCTTCGGAATCCGGGTACAGTTCGCGCACGAGGACGAGCAGTTCGGCGAGCTTCTCGCGGAGCGTCAGGTGATAGTCGCGCGAGTGAGCGTATGAGGCTATGCGAGACGGTATGTCGCCTTCGGAGAGCGGACGATGGTAGCTGACCGCGCAGACGATGACCGACCGCGCGCCTTCGACCAGCAGCGACGGATCGAACCGCTTGGCGACGTGGCGCCGCAAGTAACTCAACGAACCGTCGTAGCCGTGCTCGAGCCACTCCTCGAAAGTCTCCCGCTGGCTGTTCAGCGGATGGCATCGGGCTACGGCGCAATCGTCGAATCCGAGTTGCGAGGCGTGCCGCAGTATCCGTTCGGTTGCGTTCATGAGACAAAGGTCGGAAAAATCGGATATAAAAATAAAAAGAATTAACTTTGCGTTCGTAGAACAGGCGTTACAGCGATTCCAAAAGATCAGACATGACGTTCAATACACTTCGGGAACTGTATCTGCACAGTATCGAAACGTACGGTTCCAATCGATGTTCTTCACTGTACGGCGGAGAAAGGCTGACGTATGACGATTTCGCCCGTCGGGTGGATGCCCTGACCGAGACGTTCGTTGCTGCCGGGCTCGGCGCGGGCGATAAGGTGGCTCTGCTGAGCAACAATATGCCCAACTGGGGCGTAGTCTATTTCACGGCCGCGATCCATGGCCTGGTGATCGTTCCTATTTTGCCCGACTTCTCGGGACCGGAGATCGACCGGATCATCCTGCACAGCGAAGCCAAGGCGCTCGTCGCGTCCGACAGGCTCTATACGAAAGTGTCCAAGGAGGTGATCGCCGAGCAGGACCTGCTGGTCGTGCGTTCGAAGAACCTGGGCGTGGTCTCGCATCGGAAAGCTGCCGCGCGGGGCGTCGTTTCCGTTCCTCGGAGCGAAGATTTGGCCGCTATCATCTATACTTCGGGCACGACGTCCGAGCCTAAGGGCGTGATGCTCTCGCACGGCAATCTGTGCAGCGAACTGGCTATGGTCAGCGTGCTTCAGCCGGTCTATCCGACCGATATTTTCCTGTCGATCCTTCCGCTTTCGCATACGTTCGAGTGCTCGCTGGGCATGTTGTTGCCGTTCATGTGGGGTGCGCAGGTCGTTTACCTCGATAAGGCTCCCACGGCGTCGGTCCTGCTTCCGGTCCTCCGGGTCGTCCGTCCGACGATCATGCTTAGCGTTCCGCTCATCATCGAGAAAATCTATAAGAACAAAGTTCTTCCGCAACTTTCGGCGAACCGCCCGATGCGCTGGCTTTACGATCGCGAGGGGGGACGCAAATGGCTGCACCGGATCGCCGGCAAGAAGCTGATGAGGCTGTTCGGCGGCCGGATACGATTTTTCGGTATCGGCGGTGCGAAACTCGATCCCCGTGTCGAACAATTTCTTTTCGAGGGCAAGTTCCCTTATGCGATCGGCTACGGACTGACCGAGACGGCGCCCGTGCTGGCCGGCGTCAATCCGACCATGGTGCGCCACCAGTCGACCGGACCGATGCTGCAAGGCATCGAGGCCCGGCTCGACAACGTGAATCCTCTTTCGGGCGAGGGCGAGATCGTCGTCAAGGGACCGAACGTGATGATGGGCTATTACAAGAATCCCGAAGCGACGGCCGACTCGTTCACCGAGGACGGCTGGTTCCGTACCAAGGACCTCGGCGTATTCGACGCCGACGGATATCTGTACATCAAAGGGCGGCTTTCTAACATGATCCTCGGTCCGAGCGGCGAGAACATCTATCCCGAGGAGATCGAGAACGTGCTCAACGGCCATGCTTTGGTCAACGACTCGCTGGTTCAGGAGGACGATATGGGCAAGCTCGTGGCGATCGTCTATTTCAACCGAGAGGAGCTCGAGCGCAAGTATCAGACGGTCAAGGAGAAGCTCGGCGCTCGGATGGAGGAAATCAAGAAGGAGCTGCTGCACTATGTCAATTCCAAGGTAAACCGTTTCTCGCGCATTTCGGTGGTCGTCGAGAACCAGGAGGGCTTCGAGAAAACGCCCACGCACAAGATCAAGCGTTTCCTGTACGGCAAGAAACATGAAAGCGGGAAATGACCGGTAAGGAACCTTTGCGGTGGGTCGGGCATCCGTTGAGACTGTTGCATACGAAAGCTTCGCGCTACCATGCGCGAAGCTTTCGTTTCGGAAGCGTCCGGTAGACCGGACCGTGCGGAACAGTATTCCTCCGTAATGACCGCAGGAAAAGGCCGCTTGTGGCAAAACGGCGAACGCCCCGACATGGAGCGCGAAGATTCGCTCCGGGATTCGGTTGGATGCACGGAAGAAATGCGTACCTTTGGGCGGTTTTTCGCCGGGCTCCCGCCGGAGGCTGGATTCTGCCGCTTCCGGAACGGGGACGAGCGTACGGCGACGGACGAACCGTTAAGAACGATTTTTCGATGGATCGGGACAGAAGCCGGGCTGCGACCGGCATCACATTCGGCATTCTGTGGGCTTTGAGCGTGGCGCACCTTTTCAACGATACGCTGCAGTCGGTCATTGCGGCCATCTATCCGATGCTGAAGCACGACCTGACGCTCAGTTTCGCCCAGATCGGGCTCATCACGCTGATTTATCAACTGGCCGGTTCGGTCTTTCAGCCGTTGGCCGGACTCTATTTCGACAAGCGCCCGTCGGCGTGGGCTCTGCCTGCGGGCATGGCCGTCACGATGTTCGGGCTGTTGGGGCTGGCCTATGCCTCCTCTTTCGCGGGCGTACTGGCCATGACGGCGCTGACGGGTATCGGCTCGTCGGTATTCCATCCCGAAGCCTCGCGCCTCACTTCGCTCGCCTCGGGCGGACATCGGGGGCTGGCTCAGTCGCTGTTTCAGGTGGGCGGCAATCTGGGCTATGCGTTGGGGCCGCTTCTGGTGGCCGTTCTGGTCGCGCCGTACGGACGTGCGCATTTTGCCTGGTTCGCCGTCTTCGCGCTGGTTGCCGTGGCGATCATGGTGCCGATCAGCCGTTGGTACAAGCGTTCGTTTCTCGATGCGCCGGCGACGGACGAAGCGAAAACCGTCCGGGCCGGTATGCCTCTGTCGTTGCGCAGGACCGTATGGGCGATCGCCGTGCTGCTCGTACTGATCTTCTCCAAGTACATGTACATGGCGGCGCTGACCAACTATTATACGTTTTACCTGATCCACAAGTTCGGCGTTACGATCGGCCAGTCGCAGATCCTGTTGTTCGTCTTTTTGGCCGCAACGGCTTTCGGAACGATGCTCGGCGGCCCGGCCGGCGACCGGTTCGGCCGCAAGTACGTGATCTGGGCGTCGATTCTAGGAACGGCTCCTTTTTCGCTCGCCATGCCCCATGTCGACAGTCTGGTCGCAACGGTCGTGCTGAGCTTCTGCGCCGGGCTGATGCTTTCGTCGGCGTTTCCCGCCATTCTGGTCTATGCTCAGGAATTGCTGCCCTACCAGTTGGGACTGGTTTCCGGCCTGTTCTTCGGTTTCGCTTTCGGCGTGGCCGGAGTCGGGGCGGCGGTTCTCGGCGATCTGGCCGACAGTCGCGGAATCGATTTCATCTACAACCTGTCCGGCTTTATGCCGCTGATCGGGCTGGCGGCGTGGTTCCTTCCCAATCTGAAAAAATAGGGCCGGGAGTGCGGATATGCGTCCCGAGACGGTCTGTCCGGCGTCTCTTCCCTGATCGGAGCCGGAAAGGTGTCCGCCCTGCCGCAAGGATCGACGGACTTGCCGTAGTATAGTCCCGGTCGGGAGGAACGGTTTGTATCCGCTTCGTGCGCCGGGTCGATGCTCCGAGCCTGCGGAAGTGCGCGATTCGCTGCGGAATTGCTATCTTTGCGGTAAACGTTTACCGATGCGCGAAATATCCGAAAGAGAGCGGGAGCGCTACCAGCGCAATTTGTTGGTGGATGGCTTCGGCGAGCAGGGACAGTCGAGGCTGCTCGAAAGCCGGGTGACGGTTGTCGGGGCCGGCGGGCTCGGCTCGGCCGTACTGAACTATCTCGTGGCGGCCGGGGTGGGGCATATCCGGATCGTCGAGAGCGATACGGTGTCGCCGAGCAATCTGCAGCGCCAAGTGTTGTACACGACTGCCGAGATCGGGGCGCTGAAAGCCGAGGCTGCGGCCGCGCGTCTTTCGCGGCTGAATCCCGGCTGCCGCTTGGAAATCGTCGCCGAGCGGTTGACGGCTGCCGATGCTTCCGAGCGGTTGCACGGCTCGGAGGCAGTGGTCGACTGTACCGATAACTATGCTGCGCGCTATGTGATCGACGACTATTGCGCTTCGGCCGGCGTGCCGATGGTATACGGAACGGCCGAGCAGGCAGGGGGACAGGTATCGGTGTTCCACGCTCGCGGGGCGGGCGGCTACCGGTCGCTCTATCCCGAGGAGCCACCTCAGGAGGAGATTGTCGGAGTGCTTTCGCCCGTGGTGGGCGTGATCGGGTCCTTGCAGGCCCTCGAGACGGTCAAGCTCTTATCCGGCTTCGGAGAGACGCTGGCGGGGCGCTTGCTCGTGCTCGACGGGCGGACGATGCGGGTGAGTATCTTTGAAATTTGACGTCATGGAGTTCGATTTGGCCGAACAGCGCGCCGGCGCGCGCGAGCAGTTGCGCATCGCCGACCTGATGTCGCTTGCGCCGGGCGGCGACCGCGTGCTCGAGATCGGGGCGAGGGACTGCTATCTGTCCCGACGCCTGACCGCTCTTTATAGGGAGGTCACGGCGCTCGATCTGCGGAAACCCGAGATCGACGAGCCGGGAATCGTGCCCGTACAGGGCGACGTGACGGCCCTCGATTTCGCCGACAGGTCGTTCGATACGGTGTTCTGCACCGAGGTATTGGAGCATGTGCCGCCGCAGAAGCTGAGGCAAGCCTGCGGCGAGATTGCGCGGGTTTCTTCCCGCTGGGCCTTGATCGGCGTGCCTTATCGTCAGGATCTGCGCGCGAACCGGACGCGGTGCGCGCGCTGCGGGGCCGTCAATCCGACGACCGGTCACCTGAGCCGTTTCGACCGGGGGAGGCTCGAGGAGCTTTTCCCGGGTATGGAGGTCCGCGACGCCCGGCTCGTCGGGCGGGGGCAGGCCGTGACCAATCCGCTGTCAGTCTTCCTTTACCGTCTTTGCGGGTATCCGTACGGCAGCTACGCCCAGGAGGAAGGGTGCGTGCATTGCGGGGCGAAGCTCGTCCGTCCGGAGATCGGGCCGTTGAAATGGGCCGTCTGCTTTCCGGCCCGCGCGCTGAACCGGATTCAATACCTGCTCTATGGTCGCCGCCGGCCGCTGTGGATACACGTTCTGTTCGAGAAGAAGGACGCGAACCGTATTAAAACCGAATAAAAAGATGAAACGAACCGCCAGATTTATGTGTCCGGCTTTGGCCGCCCTGCTACTGGTCGCGGGGTGCAGCAAAGACAACGACCCGATTCCCGTATCGGGCGTCGAACTCGGCAAAAGCGCAATCGAACTCGCCGTCGGACAGACCGAACGCCTCTCAGTGACCGTGTTGCCCGACGACGCCTCAGATCAGGTCGTAACGTGGAGCAGCAATGACGAGGCCGTCGCTACCGTCGGCGATAACGGCACGGTGACGGCCGTAGCTGAAGGAACCGCAACGATTACCGCTACGGCAGGCGGCAAATCTGCTGCCTGTACCGTAATGGTAACGGCAACTCCCGACGACGATGCGGATATAACCGCCGCATTCGATCCGCGGTTCGCCCGAGTATTGCAGCAAAAGGGCTATATCGCCGACGCGGAGCATATCGCTTTCGGAGAGGTGAAAGACATTAGGACACTCCGCGTGGACGGAACTTTCGTCGGCTATGGCTTGTTGACCTCTCTGAAAGGTATCGAATATTTCCAGTCGCTGGAAGTGTTGTCCTGCTACTCCAATCGACTCGTCTCGTTGGATGTGAGCAGCTGTACGGAATTGACGAGATTGTTCTGCTACTCCAATCAACTCACTTCGTTGGACGTAAGCAACAATACGAAACTGACGTGGCTGTCCTGCTACTCCAATCAACTCGCCTCGTTGGATGTGAGCCATAATACGAAATTGACGACGCTGTACTACGAAGACAATCCCGGCAACGGCGTTTCGATATTCCCGGTAACGGCATGGTTTGACGACAGCGATATCCCGTCGTTTATTTCGCAGGCTTCCTGGACATACGACGGAAATACCATTACCCCCGTCTTCACTAAGGCGCAATAATCTCCCCGAAAGAGGCGCAAACCGAGCAGAGGGGAAAGCCAGTACTCCGCCGGGACGGGCCGAGCGACATACATGGCGGCCACCTCCGCCTCCCCGCCCTGCTCCGAAAAGTCCTGCTATACCGGATAGCGGATGGCGGGCGGAGAACTCAATTAGCCTCCATGCCATTCATGGCATGGAGGCTATTTCATCTGAGAAAACGGCATCGGATTTTGTACGATCCGGAAATCGCACGACCTTTTCGCATTCGGAAAGAGTGATTCGACGGCATAGCGTTGCCGCTCGTCCGGTCGCCGATACATGCAGAAAGAGTTGTTCGACAGTAAAGCATCGTAAACCGCTGCCGACCGTCCGGACGCCGAGTCGTTGCGCTCTTTTCCCGATTACTCCGCTCAATATTGATTCTCCGATCGGTCGTGTCAAACCGAGGAAAATGCTCAATATATCATCGTCTTGTCGTGCGATCGCCTCGTTCCGTATACAGCTTGCATACCTTTCAGACGACAAAGTCTCGGGCCGGATGGGAAGCGGGTATATGTCCGACTGCGAGAGGGCGCGATACAGAGCGATACCGCGAAGTCTAAGTCTCTATCCTGCATTCCGAAAACAGCCGACGATGCGGTTTGTAATTCCTTTCGGCGAGCCGCCCCGAGCAACCTGTCCGGATCTATTTCTCCAGTCCGATCTGCTTTTCGAGGTACTCTCCGATGCCGTGTTCCATCGAATGGCGGTGGTAGTCGGCTATGTGGCCGGCCCAGTCGTTGTCGGTCCGGTCGCCGGTCCGGCTGCGGTTGAACTCGGCGACTTGCCGGTCGTACGCCTCCAGCAGCGGAGCCAGCTTCTCATCGGGCATGTAGCGGCCCTCGTGCACGACGGCTTCCACGGGTAGCTTCGGCTTCAGGTCGGGCATCTCCCGCGGATAGCCGATCGTCAGTCCGCAGACGATCGATACGCCTTCGGGCAAGCCCAGCATGTCCGATATGCGGCGCGGATCGGCCGTGCGGACATAGCCCACGCAGCAGCAGCCCAGTCCGAGCGACTCGGCGGCCGTTACGGCGCTCATCATCGCCATCGAGGCATCGATCACGCCGACCGTGTAGCCGTCGATCGTGCTCTCGAACGGAGGCGTCCGCATGCCTTTGGCGGCGGCCGCCACGCGGAGCTTGTGATAGTCGAGGCAGAAAACCAGCAAAATGGCCGAGGTCTTGATCTGCTTTTGGCCGGTGATTTCGTACAATTCCTCCTTGACTGTCTGGTCCGTCACGGCGATGACCGAGAACTGTTGGCCGTTGTAGCTGGTCGGCGTGTTGCGGATCGCCGCGTAGATCAGGTCGAGCTTTTCCCGCTCGATGGGTTGCCGCTCGTACCGCCGGATCGACCGGCGCCCGAGCAGCGTGTCTTCGACGCTTTTCATAAGTATGGTTCGTTTGTCGTATTCGTTCCCGAAGATACCTATTTTTCCGAGGCTTCGAGCAATAGCTGCCTTATTTTTTCAGGGCCTTCGAATCCGGTCCGCTGATATGCGACCTTTCCCTCCTTGTCAATCAGCAGATAGGAGGGTACGCCGTTAAATCCGAACTTTTCCCGCAGCGCGGCGGCGGTTTCCTGGTCCAGCCGGTAGTGTTCGCCCGGTATGCCGGGAATCATGTTGTGCCACGCCTCGAGCGGCGAGGACTCGCTGGCCAGATAGAGGTAGACGATACCCCGGCCGTCGAGCTCTTTCTTGATCGGCTCGGTGGCTTCCATGGCCCGGCGGCAAGGACCGCACCAGGTTTCCCATACGTCGACGAAAACGACTTTTCCCCGGTAGGCTTCCCAGATTGCCTCGATCGTTTGCTCGGGCGTGTCGCGGACCGGCGTCGGGTGGATCGCGAATCCCGTTTTTTTCTTGTTCTCCGCGATCAGCGAGTCGATCCGCCGCTGGCGAGCGAGCACTTCGCGCGCGAATGCCCGGTTGCTGAAAAGCGTATCGAGCGACTGCGCCTGAGCGTCCGTCAGCGGGAAACCGTTGTTGATCTGGCCGATCATGTCCCGAAAGCGCTTCAGGTCGTAGAGTATTCCGCGGTCGGAGCCGATCAGACGCACGGTCGCCGGATCGTTCAGGATAGAGTCGGGGTGGAACAAGTAGTGTTGTGGTCCCAGATGCTGCGTTTGCGGATGGGTCGCGATCAGATACAGCATGAAGTCGTTGAGCGCCTCGAGGGCCGTCGTGCCGGCCGCGAGCATCGTTTCGTCGTTGGCCGGATAGTCGTTCACGAAATCGTAATAGGCCGGGCCGGGTTTCTCGATTTCGATGTCGAGCGGCTGACTCCGGTCCCAGAGTTTGTTTACCGTGCGGTAGGCATGTTCCATCATCGTGGAGTAGTTGAGCAGATCGGTCAGCGTTTCGGCGCGGACGGTCTTTTCGGCGATCTCCCGGCTGCGGGGACAGAACTCTTTCAGCGAGTCGATCTGGGCGAGACGGCGTGCCGATTCCTCCATAACGTATTGCTTGTACTGCTCGGGCCGCATGTCGTGAATCCGGGTCAGGCGGTCGAAGTGGTAGCCGATGTGGTGGGTGCCCGTTCGGACCTGAATCTTTTGCAGTCGGGCCAGTTCCTCGTTCACGCGGCCGAGTTCTCCGTAGTATGCGACAGGGGAAGTCTGCGGATGCAGTTCCTTGAATACTGATGTTTTACGGTATATTGCTCCCATGTCGATCTCCAGCGCGGTCTCCCGCCCGGGCTCGGCATAGAACGGAAGGGTGACGAATCCGGGCAGGAAGAGCGTCCCGCATATCGGCGTGAGGATATTCAGTTCCGTTTCAAACGATCCGTCCGCGCGGACGGGTACTTTCAGCTCGGTCGCGCCGTCCCCGACGATCGGAGAGTAGAACGCGATTTCGATCCGGTCGAAAAAGCGGGGATCGTAGCCCGTAATCGCTCCTGCGATCCGGGCCGGGCTGTCGCTGACGACGGGTACCGTGAAATTTCCCGTCAGCGGGGCGGTTTTCTTGTATTTTTTTGCGAGAGCCGAACGGCCCGGCTTCGCTTTTTTGCCCGTCAGGTCGATGTCGTATATTTTGAAGCAGTCGGGGCAGTCGCTTTCGATCAGGTCGATCTTCGCTGTTTTCGGATCGACGGGAGGAAAGCTCAGCGAGAAGTCGTGCCGTCCCGTCTCGGGCATGTAGAACTCGGTGTCGAGCGGCATGCCGTCGGCCGAGCGGACTGTCAGCTTTTCGCCTTCGGCGCCTGCACGGATATAGGTTTCCGAGCTGATCCGTATCCAGTTGTGAGGTCGGAAATAGGCTTGGATGTAGACGGTCGTCGATTCGGGCGCGAGCTCGATCCGCTCGATTTCGAGCGTGCCCGAGTTACGGAATGCGAACGGGGGTTCGACGACGGTGCGCGGTTGCCGGGCGTACAGTCCCGAGACGAGGTTCGAGATCAGTAGCAAGACGAGCGATTTTTTCATAAAAGAGGGTTTAGGATTGACTTGGTACCCAAAGATAGCGAAAAAATGTCCGGTCGGACGTAAAAATCTTTCTTCCTGGTAGTTGTATGTTTGATCGGCAGGGTACGGGACAACGGCTCGGCCGGTGCGAATCTCTTATCGCGATCATGGGTTTTGGCGTGCCGGCATCGCTTCTTGCTTGCCGTTATCGGTGAGCTGCCATGACATTGCCCGAACGGAAGAAGCCATTTCATTCCAGACCGTCCGAGACGTCGTATGGCCGGTCTGTGCGGTAAGGTGTATGACCGCTTTCCGCAAACCGTTACTGGCAGAGGAAGCGGGTGACAGGACCGGAAGTAAGGGGCGGTCGGGGAAGGCGTACATTAGGGCGTGTCGGGGGCGGCATGTGTCGGGATGAGGCGGCTGTCGTACGGTGACGGCCGGAAGCGGGCATGTCCCCTCTCCGGCCTGGCGGTGGGGGAACGGGCGGATCGCCGCGATTATATACTTTGAATTCGTGCCGGCATCGATCCCCGATTTCTGTCGTGCGAGAACGGCCAAGCCTCCGTCCGGACGGAGGTGCCGAAACAGGTAAGAGGGGTACGGTGAAGCATATAATCCCCGGATCGCCTTACTTCCGCACCCAGACGGCCAGCTTGCCGCCCGGCACCGTGAAAGTCGCCCGCCCGTCGTCGCCGATCGTGGTTTCCTCGGCGACGCAGCCGGTTATCTCTCGCCACCGCTCGCCCCGGCGCTCCTTGCCGACGAACATCGTCTTTTCGCCATCTTTGCCGTTCGAGACAAGCAGGGCCAGCCCCGAGCCGGGGTGTTCGGCGTCGCCGCGACGAACGAAACCCGCCGTATTCGGATGATCGAAGTAGTTGTCCTGTTCGCCATAGGCATACTTTCGTCTCGCGTCGAGCAGAATGTCCAGAACCGCTCTGTGCGGAGACTGTTCGCCGCCGATTCCGTAATAGTCTCCGTAGAAAATGCACGGGTAGCCCTCTTTCATCAGCAGAATCATGCCGTAAGCCAACGGTTTGAACCAGTCCTTGATCTGGGATTCGAGCGAGCTCCCCCTCTGGGAGTCGTGGTTATCCACGAACGTTACGGCGTTGGCAGGGTAGCGCTCCACGAGCGATCCTTCGGTAAATCCCGTCAGATCGAAGTCGCGCCCTTTCTGCGAGGCATGATACATTTTGTAGTGCAGCGGCACGTCGAATAGGTCGATTTCGCGCCCGACAACGTTCAGATAGGCTTCCAGCGAGTCGAAATCGCCGTTCCAATACTCTCCGACCGCGTAGAACGTGCTTTCGCGGCTGGCGCGGACGGTTTCCAGAAACTGTTTGACGAACGTGTCGCGCATATGCTTGATCGCGTCGAGGCGGACGCCGTCGAGGTTCAGTTCCTTGGCCACCCACATACCCCAGTGCAACAGGTTGTGAATGACTTCCGGATGATCCAGATCCAGATCGTTTCCCAGCAGGTAGTCGTAGTTGCCGTTTTCGGAGTCTACCCCTTCGCTCCACTGCTTGCCCTCGCCGAGTATGCGGAATATCTTGTCGATATGCTCGTTGTCGGGGCCCTGACTGGTGCCCGAGAAGTGATACCAGTGGTACTTGAAGTCGGAGTACTTGTCGCCGCGTCCCTTGAAATCGTAACCGGTGTACGCCTCGATCTCGTGCGGCTCGCCCACCGGCTCGTTCCGGTTCGAAGGATCGACCTGCTGAGCCATGAACTTTTCGGGATAGTCCCCTCCGCATTTATGGTTCATCACGGCGTCGAGGTAGACTTGCACTCCGTGCTTGTGCAGCTCGTCGATGGCCTCGACGAGTTCTTGCTTCGTTCCGTATTTGGTCCGGACCGTATTTTTCTGGTCGAACTCTCCCAGATCGTACAGATCGTATGTCGCGTAGCCCTCGTCCTGCTGCTCGTCCGCTTTGTATGCGGGCGGTATCCATACGGCCGTTACGCCTGTCTCGCGCAGATGCTTGGCATCCTGCTTCAGCTTGTTCCAAAGGTTGCCGTCGTTGGGCAGATTCCATTCGAAATATTGCATCATGACTCCGTTTCTCATAATTCGATTTTTTTGTTTTTCAGATATTCCGCGTTATGGCGTTCCGCGCGGGACGGCGCGGGTTTCGTTCGTTGCGCGTGGTACGGAATCTTTCAATTTTCATGCAAAACGGATTTCCCCCTTTCGTGGAGCGGGCACGTCCTTTTATCCGGCCGCTGTCCGGACGGCGGATCGTGAGGAAACGCCAATGCGTTCGGTCGGTATCGGCTTCGGGGGCTGATGTTTCTGTGAAAGAGGCCGGTTCGGGTAGCGTGCGGAGGCACGGATGCACGGATGCGGAATGCAGGCGTAAAGAGGCCGCCTGCGTCCGGTCATGGATCGAGTTAGGAGTCGCGCGGATATAACGGATATAAGAAAGCCATGAGAAACGGCGTGCGCCGTTTCTCATGGCTTTCTCGTGCAGTATACCTGCCGCCGTTACATCTGCTTGCCGGTCAGACTTTGCCAAACGAGAGCCGATGCGCCGAGCACGGCCGCGTTCTTGCCGTCGATGCCCGACGGAAGCAGCTTCACCTTGTTGCGGAAAACGGGCATCATGTGCATTTCCATATATTTCTTCGTCGGCTCGAAAATGTATTTGCCTGCCTTGGCCAGTCCGCCGAACAGGAAGATCGCCTCGGGGCTGGTGATCGTCACGGCGTCGGCCAGCGCATGCCCGAGCAGCATGCCCGTATACTCGTAGGCTTCGATGGCGAGCGGATCGCCGTTGAGGGCCGCTTTGGTAATCATTTCGGCCGTCAGGTCGTTGAACGTGATGTGGCGGAACTCGCTCTCTTCCATGCTGTCTGCCATCAGCTTGAATATCGTCCGCTTGATGCCGGTCGCCGAGACGTAGGTTTCCAGACACCCCTTGCGGCCGCAGCCGCAGACGCGGCCGGTGTGGCTGACCGTAACGTGCCCCAGCTCACCGGCGAATCCGGTATATCCGTAGATCAGTTGGCCGTTGGCCACGAAGCCGCTGCCCAGACCGGTCCCGAGCGTGACGACCAGAAAGTCCTTCATGCCTTTCGCTCCGCCGTAGATCATTTCGCCTACGGCCGCGGCGTTCGCATCGTTGGTCAGAATGACGGGCAGGGTGGGGAAGAAGCGCTTCATCTTTTCGACCACGCTGATCGGTCCCTTCCACGGCAGATTGGGCGCGTTCTCGATCGTCCCCCGGTAATAGTTGCCGTTCGGGGCCCCGATACCCACGCCCACGAGCTCGACCTCGTCGCCGGCGGCTTTGAGCAGGTTCTGGATGCCGATATACAGTTCCTCGATATACAGGTCCGAGTCCGGATAATTACGCGTGGGAAATACGCCCTCGCTGAGAATATGGCCCTGGTCGTCCACTAATCCGTAGACGGAGTTCGTCCCTCCGATATCTACGCCGACTGCTACTTTTTTCATTGGATGCGTTGTTATTAAATTATTTTAATTTGGTTGCGTTTTCAAATATAGGAAAAAAAACGTCCGGTATGGCATCCGATGCGCAAAAAACATCTATTCCGCCGGCCGCCGAGGAAGATTCCGGGGACCGGCGAGGACCGGACATGCTTCCCCATGCGAATATTTGGACCGATGGCTGCCCGCATTGCGTAAAGATTTGCTAACTTTGCACTTTCCGGTTTTAACGAGACAAATATTTCGGGATATGTACTCTTTCAATGAATTGCAGGGGATCTTCGAGCAGGAGCTCCGGTCGATGAAATGGCCGCGCGAGCCGCGCCTGCTGTACGAGCCGATCGCTTATTCGCTCGAGGAGGGCGGCAAGCGGATCCGGCCGGTCGCCCTGCTGATGGCCTGCTCGGCTTTCCGCGGAGGGATCGACGCTGCGAAGCCGGCCGCGATGGCCATAGAGGTTTTCCATAATTTCACGTTGCTGCACGACGACATCATGGACCGTTCGGACATGCGTCGGGGCAAGCCTGCCGTGCATACGCGCTGGAACGACAATGTGGCGATTCTTTCGGGCGATGCGATGATGATTTGGGCCTACCGTCTGCTTTCGCAGTGCGACGAGGCCGTGTTGCCGCAGCTGCTCGCCGTGTTTACGGATGTGGCCGTCGGGGTCTGCGAGGGGCAGCAGTACGATATGGATTTCGAGAGCCGCGACGACGTGACCGTCGAGGAGTACCTGCGGATGATCGAACTGAAGACGGCCGTTCTGCTGGCAGGCGCGCTGAAGATCGGCGCGCTGTGCGGCGGGGCCGAGCCGGTGCAGGCCGAGTTGCTGTACCGTTTTGGCATCGACCTCGGAATGGCTTTCCAGCTCCAAGACGACCTGCTCGACACGTATGGCGATCCGGCGGTGTTCGGCAAGCCCGTGGGAGGCGATATTCTGGTAGGCAAGAAAACCTATTTGCTGACCACCGCGCTGAAGGCTGCCGACCTCCCGACCCGCGCGAGGCTGCTTGCTTTGCTGCACGACGCGGAGATGGCCTCCGGCGAGAAGATCGCCGCCGTCCGTGCCGTGTACGACTCGCTGGCGGTCCGTCAGACGGCGGAGCGCGTCGTCGCTTCTTATTTCGACGAAGCGCGACAGGTGCTTCGCAGTCTTCGCCTTTCCGAGGAGCGCCTCGCGCCGCTACGAGAGCTTTCCGACATGTTGTTGAACCGCAGAAAGTAACCGGCGATGACTGTCAAGCGGAGCGATGTGGAGATCATGGCCCCGGTGGGGTGCTACGAGTCGTTGGCCGCCGCCGTTCAGGCCGGGGCCGATTCGATCTATTTCGGCGTCGAGCAGCTCAACATGCGGGCGCGTTCGTCGTTCAACTTTACGCTCGACGACCTGTCGCGCATCGTCTCGGAGGCCGGAAGGCACGGGATCAAGACTTACCTGACCGTCAATACGATCCTCTACGACGAGGATTTGCCCGAGATGCGCCGGATCATGGACCGGGCCCGGAGCGAGGGGGTCGATGCCGTGATCGCGTCGGATCAGGCCGCCATTTTCTACGCCCGCAGCATCGGGCTGGAGGTGCACATATCCACTCAGCTCAATCTGTCGAATATCGAGACCGTCGCCTTTTACGCGCAGTACGCCGATGTCGTCGTGCTGGCACGCGAGTTGAGCCTCGCTCAGGTGCGCGCGATTGCCGACGGCATCCGCTCGCGCGATCTGCGGGGGCCCAAGGGCGAGCCGCTCCGTATCGAGATGTTCGCGCACGGGGCGCTCTGCATGGCCGTCTCGGGCAAGTGCTACCTGAGCCTGCACGAGTCGGCGCATTCGGCCAACCGGGGAAGCTGTCGCCAGATATGCCGCCGCGCCTATACGGTCCGGGACCGCGAGAGCGGCGAGGAGCTGGTCGTCGACAACAAATATATCATGTCGCCCAAAGACCTCTGTACGGTCGACTTTCTGGACCGGTTTCTCGATGCGGGCGTTCGCGTGCTGAAGATCGAGGGGCGCGCCCGCTCGGCCGACTATGTGAAGCGGGTCGTCGAGTGTTACGACGAGGCGTTGCGGGCGATCGAGGAGGGGACGTACACGCCCGAACGGGCGGAGCAATGGAAAGAGAGGCTTCGGACCGTCTTCAACCGGGGATTCTGGGGCGGCTATTACATGGGAGCCCGGGCCGGCGAGTGGAGCCGGACTTACGGATCGTCGGCTACCGTACGCAAGGTGTACGTGGGCAAGGTGACGAACTATTTCGCCCGCATCGGCGTCATCGAACTGCAGGTCGAGGCGGCTCCGCTGTCGGTCGGCGAGCCGGT
>ERZ857801.876-NODE-876-length-37606-cov-11.340444_pt1 | contig 37606 bp, 43 predicted proteins | sample MGYA00519762_ERZ857801 | MGnify/ENA primary metagenome ERZ857801 (study PRJEB31778, sample SAMEA3449368) | human gut metagenome | biome: human gut; feature: human-associated habitat; material: faeces | place: United Kingdom | collected 2010/2012 ...
TAGATGGAGATGTACATTGTATAGATATGTATTATTACTCAAAAGATTTAAAAAATAAAGAAAAATAGTAATTTTTTGTTATGATTATTATATTGAAAAAGAAAGTTGAAATGCAGTAATGATAGTACATGGAGATAAGGCACATTCTTATTATTTACGAAAAGATGCTTATGAAAATATGATTAAAGATAGCAAATATACAGATAATAAAGAATTTTTATCAATAGAAGGTGCAACACACCGTGATTTATACGGCCCAAAAGATATAATTCCTTTTGATAAAATAGAAGAATTTATAAAGAAAAATATATAATAGGGTTGTGAAAATATAGGTTAGAAATCTAATCTATATTTTTTTGAAAAATTTTACAAAAAGCCTTGACTTAAAGTTCACTTTAACTTATATAATGCTTAGGAATGAAATAATATAAAATTTTGAAAGGAGGATATAAAATGTCATACTCTATTAAACAAGTTGCAGATATGATGGGAGTTACAACATCTACACTTCGCTATTATGATCAAGAAGGGCTGTTACCAGATGTAGAAAGAAAAAATGGAATAAGAGTATTTGAAGATAAAGATTTTAAATGGTTAAGAGTACTAAATTGTCTTAAAAATACTAATATGCCGATAAAGAAAATTAAAGAATATTGTGACTTGGCTCAAAAAGGAGATTCAACTTTAAATGAAAGATACAATCTAATATTGGAGCAAAAAGAGAATATTTTATCACAGATTAAACAGTTAGAGTATTATTTAAAAGAGGTAGAATATAAAGAATGGTATTACAAACAAGCTATTAAAGAGGGAACAGAAAAAAATATAATAGCGAATATGCCTGATACAGCTACATTAGAAATAGATAAAATTCCAAGAAAAAAATAATTAATATTTTTAGAAAAAAGGTAAAAATATGAATAAAAAATATTGGTAGTATGTTACTCGTTTTCAAATGGAAATACAAGAAATATAGCGAAACAATTAAAGGAAGCATTAAATGCTGATTATGATGAAATAAACACAGTTATACCATATACTCCTTATGGTGGATTTGGGAGTGAAGTAGTAAGTCAAGGACAAGATGAAGTAAATAAAGGTTTTCAGCCAGAAATACCCCCCATTTCTGTTAAAGTTGAAGATTATGATATTATTGCAGTTGGAACTCCAACATGGTGGTACACAATGGCTCCTGCAATGCTTACATTTTTAAATTCTTACAATTGGAGTGGAAAGAGAATTATTCCTTTTATGACACATGGAGGATGGCCTGGACATGTAATTAAAGATATGAAGAAATGTTGTGAAGGAGCAGAGTTTATGACTGCTATGCAAATTCAATTTGATTCTCAAGGAGGAAGTAAAATGCACACTTTACAAGCAGATATTCAAAAATGAATTGAAAATGTAAAAAAAGAAATACAAGGAAATTAAAAATATGTATTTTATCAATATAAACAATGAAAAATATAAAAGCTATCATAATTATTTTAATTGCAATTATATTAGTTATAGCATTCAGATTATGCACAAGAAGAAAAGAAAAATAATGCAAGACCAGAACTTAAAGAAATAAATATTGATTTAGATAAATATGATACTATTTTTGTTGGTTATCCATATGGTGGTATCAAATGCCTATGGCTATGTATACATTTTTTGACAGCTATAATTTTGATGGAAAAACTATAATTCCATTTAACACTCATGCTGGTTCGGGAGTAAGTGGAACTAATGATGTTATAAAGAGTTTAGAACCAAAGGCAAATGTATTAAAAAGTTTAGCAATTCAAGGTAGTGATATGGAACAGGATCAAAATTCTACTATTAAGAATTGGTTAAGTGAAATAGGATTAAAAAAATAAATAAAATATAAGATTTTATAAAAAGGAGGAATTTAAAATGGCACAAAAACAAACAGCAGGTAGAGATAATTTAGGAAAATTAGCACCAGAATTTGCAAGACTAAATGATGATGTATTATTTGGGGAGGTATGGTCAAGAGAAGAGCAATTATCTGCAAGAGATAGAAGCTTAATAACAATATCAGCATTATTTTCAGCTGGATTATATCCACAATTAAAAGCACATATTGCTTTAGGCAAACAAAATGGATTAAAGAAGGAAGAATTAGTTGAAGCAATAACGCAACTAGCATTTTATTGTGGATGGCCTAAGGCTTGGAGTACATTTCCTATTATAGAAGAAGTCTATGGAAAGGAAGAAGAATAATGGATAAAGAGGAATTTGAAAAAGCAAATATGTTTGGATTAGGAAATCTAAATACAAATTTTGCACAGTATTTTATAGGAAATTCATACTTAAATCCACTTGCTACAATTGAAGATGCAAAATTAGGTTTATTTAATGTAACATTTGAGCCTAGATGTAGAAATAATTGGCACATACACCATAGCAGTAAAGGTGGAGGACAAATATTAATATGTACAGCAGGAGAAGGTTGGTATCAAGAAGAAGGAAAAGAAACTGTTAGCTTAAAACCAGGAATGGTTATAACAATACCTGCAAATGTCAAACATTGGCACGGAGCAAAAAGGGATTCTTGGTTTTCACATATTGCAGTAGAAGTACCTGGTGAAAATACTTCAAATGAATGGCTAGAACCAGTAAAAGATGAAGAATATGATAAATTATAATTATCTCAATAATAATAATTTGTTTGTTAGGAGGATTAAATGAAAAATAAAATAATAATAGTAATTATGTTATTTTGTATATGTATAATTGGTGGAGTAGTTTTTTTATTAAGTAGAAATGACGAAGAAGAAAAAAACATAGGTAATAATCAAATAACAAACAAAGTAGCAAATACTAATAATGAAAATAATACAAATACTGCCAATATAGAAAGTGAGAGTAAATTGATTTCAAATATAAATGTGATTATAGATGGTAAAATATACAATACTACATTAGAAAAAAATGAAACAGCTCAAAGTTTTGCAAATATGTTGCCACAGGAATACAATATGAGTGAATTAAACGGAAATGAAAAGTATATTTATTTAGATAATGCTTTGCCAACTAACTCATATAATCCAAAGCATATTGAAAGTGGAGATATTATGCTATATAGCAATAATTGTTTAGTAGTGTTTTATAAATCATTTGACACTTCATACAGTTATACAAAAATAGGACATATTGAAAATTTTGAAGATTTAGGAAATAAAAATGTAACTATTAAATTTGAAAAGTAGTGCGACAAGTTACAATTTTTAAATTACTTTATACGAAAGTATAGAGTAATTTTTATTTTTATGATATTATAATACAAATAGTAATTTTTAGAGGAGAAGTAAGAATGAGTTTAGAAGAATTAAAAAAAGATTGTAGTAAAAAGCAAAAGAAAGGCATTCACTTTATTATTGCGTCAATAATAATATGGTCTATGGTTTTAATAGTACAAATAACCAATTTACCTATATTAACAAAAAATCTATTAACATTTTGTTGTACTGCACCATTATTACCAATATCATTTTTAATATCTAAAATATTAAAGATACAATTTCAAGATAAAAGTAATCCATTAAATAAGTTAGGAATATTATTCTCTGTAAATCAAATGATATATCTTTTAATAGCAATGTGGATTTATCCTACAATGCCAGATAAAATGCTAATGGTTATTGCTATGATATTTGGAGCACATTTATTACCATATAGTTGGTTATATAATTCAAAAACATATATGGTATTGTCAATAATTATTCCAATATTATCTCTAATAGTTGGTTTAAACTTTGCAAATTATATTCTTGCAACAATGATGATAGTAATAGAAATAATATTTAGTATACTGTTAGCATTTGAAAATAAGAAAATAAAAAATGATTAGAGCGATAACTTACAAGTTATCAAAATGTATAAAGAGTGATATTTATAAAAATATTGCTCTTTTTTCTGTCCAATCTATAAAAAAATAATTTGTACATTTTACTATGGTTGAATACAAGATTAAAAATTACAAGAAAAGTTTAAAGAATTATTGCAAAATTATGAATTATCTTTTAGTGATGAAGTTGATTTTTGGTCATTGAAATATTATAAATTTGGATGGGAACTTGATGAATATCTGCAAGATAAAATAATTTATGATAATCCAACTTGATGATAAAGTTAGAGCTGAAGAAGAAAAAATTTCTTGTCATGAGAGAGTAAGAACTTTTTTTTTGGACAAATCGGTGGAAAAAATTCTTTAATATGATATAATTTTGATTAGTTTTAAGGAGGGTATATATTTTAACCCCAAAAACGGACAAAACTTTATATAAAAAGGGAAACAGATACTTTTAAGAATTGCTAAAAACTGTGGCTTTGGCGAATTGAAATAGACCTTTTCATCAGTTATTCCAATGCTTTTAAGGAGTAATGACAGGGTACGCAACTTTTGAGAGTTAAATAGGAAGAGTTGAGAGGAGGATAGATATTCAAAACAAATAAAAAGAGATTTAGTTGAAAAAAATAAATTAATAATATATAAAGAAAAATGCATTTTTAATTAACAAAAGAAGGGGAAAAATGAAATGAATAAAAAAATAGAAATAACAAATAAAATTTTTATATGCACAATAATTATAATAACAATATTTGCAGTATTAATTAGAATCCCACTAATTCATAATATAACAGTGGATTACAAAGTGTATTTAGAAAAATGGTTTGAAGAATTAAAAAGTTCAGGAGGAATACTAGGAATAACAAATGATATAGGAAATTATAACTTTCCATATTTAACTATTTTAGGGATTTTGACATATTTTCCAGTTAACTCTTTAATTAGTATAAAAGCAGTATCAATAATTTTTGATTTTGCATTAGCTATAGCATCTATGATACTAGTGTCAAGATTAGTGAAAGAAGATAAAAAATATTTTATGCTAATAACATATTTTTTAATTTTATTTTTACCTACAGTTACATTAAATTCAGCATATTGGGCACAATGTGATTCTATATATACTTTTTTGTTATAGTATCATTGATAAAACTTATTGATAAAAAACATGTACAATCTTTTATATATTTGGGAATAGCATTTTCATTTAAACTTCAAGCAGTTTTTATAATTCCAATGTATATTATATATTTTATGAAGGAGAAAGAAAACAGAAAGAAATTATATTATTTTTTCATAATACCAATTATGAATGTTATAATGTGTTTGCCATATATTATAATAAAAAAAGATATAATATCTGTGCTAAAAGTATATTTTAATCAAACACAACAACATAATGATATGATTTCATTAAATTTACCCAATATTTATACACTTATTTGTAAACAAACAAAAACACCATATTTAATTGTAAATAGCAATGAATGGTTATCAAAAGTAATGGTAATAATTACAATTTCAATATTTTTTATTTTATTAGTATTAATATGTCAAAAAAAGAAGAATATTAATGATAATAATATACTTCTTTTAGGTTTAATATCTGTTTTAATATGCACATTTTTATTACCATTTATGCATGAAAGATATATGTATGTTGCGGATGTATTGAGTGTAATTCTAAGTATGTATTATTTTAGTAAAAGAGATTACAAAAAAGTATTATGGCCAATATCAATTCAGATAATATCTTTATGTTCTTATATTGCCTATTTTTCAGGATATAGTATTCATTTTATAGATAGAAAAATATTTACAATATTATATATTACAGTAATTTGTACTAGTATAATGAATTTTTTCTTAAAGCAAGGAGGAAATCTAAAAGATGAAAGATAAAAATAGCAATATAGAAGTATTAAAAATAATTTGTATGATAAATATTATTGTTCATCATTCATTTGCACATTCAATATTACAAATTGATTTATCAAATATTAATTTTATAATTTTGTATGTTATTAATATATTTGGGAAAATTTCTAATAACATATTTATACTTATAACTGGTTACTTTATGATAAATAAAAAAATAAAGCCAATGCATATTGTTAAAATAGTTTTAGAAACTTGGTTTTACTCATATGCGATATTAATACCCATCTAAAAAGCGAAAGTTTTTTTCTGTATGAAATTATGGTAGTAATAACAATATTTTTTATTTGCCTAGTTATTGATCAAATACGAATACACTTGATTGAAAAGCCAGTATTGAAAAGAATAGATTTTTTAATAAAAAAATACTCAAAAAGAGAAGAAAATAAAATTGTTTTAAAAAAAGAATGCCAAATATAATGGTATTCTTTTTTGATTTAATATAACACATAAAAATCAAAAAAATCAGCAACAATAACTTTAAATTATGTGCAAGCACCATAAAATAAATGAAAAGAAGAAAAAACTATTTTAGAAATATAATTATAAATTTATTGAAAGTTATGTAAAATTATAGTATAATAGGATCCAAATTTAATATTTTTATATTGTTAAGAGGTAAAAAATGGACAAAGAAAATATATATTTAGATTATGCTGCTAATACACCAGTAAATCCAGAAGTATTAAAAATATTTAATGAAACAACACAATATCATTTGCACCACATAAATTTTATGGATTAAATGGATTTGGAGGGCTTATTAAAAGAAAAGATATTGTATTAGAACCATTAATAAATGGGGGAGCAAGTACAACTTTATATAGAAGCGGAACTCCAGTAGTAGGACAAATATGTGCATTAGAAAAAGCATTAGAAATAACATTTAAAGAATTTGAACAAAGACAACAATATGTTAGAAAGTTAAACAAAAAATTAAGAGAAAATTTATCAAAATATAAAAATGTAAAAATAAATACAGTATCAGAAGAAAATCCGTTTATATTAAACATAAGTGTAGTGGGTGTAAAAGCTATAGAATTCAAGCAAAAATTAGAAGAATATGGTATATGTATATCAATAAAATCGGCATGTACTGTTACAATAACACCATCAAGAATAGTAATGGCAATGACACATGACAGAAAAAGAGCATTCGCATCATGGAGAATTAGTTTAAGTCATCTAGTAAAAGAAGAAAAAATAGAAAAGTTTTTAAAAATATTTGATGAATGTTATAAAAGTTTTAACTTAGATAATTAGAGAGGAAAACAAAAATGGAAAGATATGAAGAAATAGAAAAAAGTATAGTTACAACTTATCGTAAAAAAATATGGAGCAAATTTATCAAAGGTGTTAAAGAATTTGAAATGGTACAAGAAGGAGATAAAATTGCTGTTTGTATCTCTGGAGGAAAAGACTCAATGTTACTTGCTAAATGTATGCAAGAACTAAAAAAACATAGAAAAGTAAATTTTGAGCTAGTATTTCTTGTAATGGACCCAGGTTACAATCCAATAAACAGACAAAAAATTATTAATAATGCAAAATTGTTAAACATTCCTATAACAATGTTTGAAAGTAATATATTTGAAGTTGTAGAAAAAATAGACGATCATCCTTGTTATATTTGTGCAAGAATGAGAAGAGGATATTTATACAAAAAAGCCCAAGAACTAGGATGTAACAAAATTGCATTAGGTCATCACTTTGATGATGTCATAGAAACAATCTTAATGGGAATGTTATATGGGGCACAAATGCAAACAATGATGCCAAAATTACATAGTACATATCATGAAGGAATGGAACTTATTAGACCTTTATATTATGTGAAAGAAGCAGATATAATAAGATGGAGAGAAAGAAATGATTTACATTTTATACAATGTGCTTGTAGATTTACAGAACACTGCACTATGTGTGACAATGGTGGCGGAGGCTCTAAAAGAGAAGAAATGAAAAAGTTGATTAAACAATTAAGAAGTGTTTATGATAAGGTTGATATGAATATTTATAATAGCACAAAAAATGTTAATTTAAATACTATTATTTCTTATATACAAGATGGTGAGGTTCATCATTTTATGGATAATTATTAAAAGAGCTAAAATATTAGTTCTTTTATAGAAATAATAGATGAACTGATAGGACTTTTTAAAAGATTTAACAAATAAACAGAAAAGGTGATATACAATGAGTTCGTTAGAAAAATATATAGAAGAAGTAAAAGAAAATACAGAAAATTTTAGTGATATAGAAAAATTAAGATATGTTTATCTAGATTTAGGAAAAAGATTTTCATTTAATTTAGATTTTTCATTTGGAAATTCAGAAACAAAAAAGAAAATATACAATAAAAGCCATAAGTCAAATGAATTAGAACAAAGCATGGAAAATAATACAATTATTTGTAAAACAAGTTCAACAATATATGAATATATAATGAAAAAATTAGGAATAAATATAAAAACAGAAACAGATGATATGGACACGAGAAAATACCCACATACTTACAATGTAGTAACAACAAAAGAAAACAAAAAATATTTATTTGACTTGCAAGAAGATATGAGATATATAAAAGCTCATTTAAGAACTCAAAGATTTGGAATTTCAATGCAAAAAGATGATAAAGAACCAATAATAAATAGATTTGAATTAGAACAAATTGATAAAAAATTGAAATATATAACAAACGAATTGTATTATACAGATGAATATTTAGAATTAATAAAAAATAATATGAAAATGTTTGATGATTTCAGTGAAAGAGTTCAATTTGCATTAGAAAATATAGAAGCTTATAATAACTCAAATATGAAATATGCAGATAGAAAATGGAGAATGGAAGACTTAATAGGGTGTGATAATAAAGAAGGCTTGTTATTTTCACAAAAAGAAAGAAATAAAATTCATTTAATTGATTGTTATATTGAAAATAATGGAAAAAGAGATTATAAGCTCTGTATGTCTGTTGATAAAAAAGATGATACAGATATTTATATATTTTCAGAAGATACAAATAGTTTTGAAAAAAAGACATTAAAAGAATTTGCTCAAATGACTGAAAATGATGGACTAGTAAATCTTCAAAAAATAAAAAATTTAAGACAAGCTCAAAGAGAAGTAAGACAAGAAAATGAAGAAAGATAAAATTTAAGGAGGAAAATAAAATGAAAGAAATAAAATTAAAAATAGAAGGAATGCACTGTGCAGGATGTTCAACAAGATTAGAAAGAGTATTAAACAATTTAGAAGGAGTAGAAGAAGCAAAAGTAAGCTTAGAAGAAAAACAAGCAACAATAAAATTTGATGAAACAAAAACAAATATAGAAAGCATAAAAGAAGCCATAGCAGATGCAGGTTTTAAAGGAGAATAATTACTATGAAAAAAGTATTATTAAAAATAGATGGAATGACTTGTAGTGCTTGTTCAACAGGACTTGAAAAATACTTAAATAAGCAAGATGGAATAAAACAAGCAACTGTAAATCTAATTATGAATAATGCAAACATAGAATATGATGATAGAAAATTAAACTTAGAACAAGTAGAAAAATTTGTAGAAAAAGCAGGATTCTTAAGTTTAGGAATAGACAACTTTGAAAAAGAAGAAAAGAAAAAAACAAATGAAAAATATAAACTATTAGCAATCACAGTAATATCAATATTAGTATTATATATTTCAATGTCACATATGGTAGGATTACCAGTAATACCATTCTTAAATATGATGATATACCCTGTAAATTATGCAATATCATTATTTATATTAACAACAATAGTATTAATTTTAGGAAAAGATATATTAAGAAATGGTTATAAAAACTTAATTCATAAAACACCTAATATGGACACACTAGTAATGATAGGTGTTTTAGCAAGTTATATTTATAGTATTTATGGAACAATTCAAATATTAAAAGGTCATGCAATGCGTGTGGAAGAATTATATTATGAATCTTCTGCAGTAGTAATATTCTTTATTGAAATAGGAAGATATATAGAAAATAAAAATAAAGATAAAACTAAAGAGGCTTTGCAACAATTAATGACTATAACTCCAAACAATGCTGTAATATTAAAAGATGGAAAAGAAATAACAGTAACTTTAGATGAAATACAAAAAGGAGATATTGTTATATGCAAACCTGGTGAAAAGATTGCAGTAGATGGAGAAGTAGTAGAAGGAACTACACACATAAATGAATCATTTATAACAGGAGAAAGTGTACCAGTAAAAAGAGAAAAAGGTTCAAAAGTAATTGCAGGAAGTATAAATTATGAAGGAACAATAAAATATAAAGCAGAAAAAATTGGAAAAGAATCAACAGTATCAGAAATTGTAAGATTAGTTACACAAGCTACAAGCACAAAAGCTCCAATAGCAAAAATTGCAGATACAATAAGTGGTTATTTTGTTCCAGTAGTTTTAATAATTGCATTTTTAGCCTTTGGTATATGGATGTTAATTTCTAAAAATTTTGCAACAGCAATAAATATATTTGTAAGTATATTAGTTGTTGCCTGTCCATGTAGTTTGGGACTAGCAACACCACTTGCAATTGTTATAGCATCTGGAAATGCAAGTAAAAAAGGAATATTAGTAAAAACAAGTGAAACTTTAGAAAATGCTCACAAAGTAAAAACAATTTGCTTTGATAAAACAGGAACATTAACAAAAGGAGAATTAAGCATTTATAAACTATATAATTATAGCAACATAGATGAAAAAGAAATATTAAAAATAGTTGCAAGTATAGAAAATAAATCTGAACATCCTATAGCACGAGCAATAGTAAAAAAAGCTCAAGATGAAAAAATAAAACTTAAAGAAATAAAAGAATTTAAAGCAATACCAGGATTTGGTGTTGAAGCAATAATAGAAAGTGGAGAAAAATATTTAATTGGAAACAAAAAATTAATGTTAGAAAATAATATCAAAATAGAAAATGAAAAAGATGAACAAGAATTAGTTAGTGATGGAAATAGCATTTTATTTGTAAGTTCAAATAACAAAATAGTTGCATTAATTGGAGTAAAAGATATATTAAAAGAAAACGTAAAAGAAGTTATAAAAAAACTAAAACAAAGAAAAATAAATCTTGTAATGTTAACAGGAGATAATGAAAAAACTGCAGAAATAATAGCAAAAGAAATAGGAATAGAAAAAGTTATTTCAAATGTTACCCCAAAAGAAAAAGCAGAACAAATTAAAAAATTAAAAGAAGATGGAATTGTAATGATGTGCGGAGATGGTATAAATGATAGTGTAAGTCTTGTGACTGCTGATATTGGTGTCTCTGTTTCAAGTGGTACAGATATTGCAATGGATTCTTCACAAGTAGTTCTTATGAGTGATAATTTGGAAAAAATTGATGATTTAATAGATATTAGTAAAAAAACAATAAGAAATATAAAACAAAATTTATTTTGGGCATTTTTCTATAATATTTGTATGATTCCTATTGCTTGTGGAGTTTTAATTCCTTTTGGTATTTCAATGAATCCAATGATTGCAGCCTTTGCGATGACTGTTAGTAGTTTAACAGTTGTGTTAAATGCGCTGAGGTTGAGAATGTGAGTTTCTTTAAAATAGACCGCTTACTAGAGAATTGATTAATTTATTTTTTTCGCTGCCCCATTTGAAGAAAATGTAACTCACTGGCGTTCGAACATTTTCTAAAACGGTCGCCCACGGATCGCTCGAAAATAAATTAATTAATTCTCTAGTAAGCTTCTCTACTTGTTGAGGAGTTGGTATTTTTGTTTTTTTGGTGTAATATAATTGAAGTAGGAGATATTGAGATGGGATTTGTTGAATTGTTACTATTGAGTGTTGGCTTAGGAATGGATGCTTTTGCGGTGTCTGTTTGTAAAGGCATATCTATGAAGAAGATGAATTGGAAAAAAACTTGTATTATTGGCCTATATTTTGGTGGTTTCCAGGCATTAATGCCAGTGTTGGGGTATTTTTTAGGTTCTACATTTGAAAGTGTGATAAGCAATTTAGACCATTGGATTGCTTTTGGATTGTTAGCTATAATTGGCGGAAATATGATTAAAGATGCTTTTAGCAAAGAGTGTGATAGTTTCGATGATGATGTTAGGTTTAAAGCTATGATTGTGTTGGCAATAGCAACTAGTATTGATGCATTGGCTGTAGGAATTACTTTTGCTTTTTTGAAGGTAAATTTGATTTTAACAATTAGTATGATTGGTGTTATTACTTTTATTTTGGCAATAGTTGGAACTAAAGTTGGTAATAGATTTGGCGATAAATATGAGAAAAAGGCTGAACTTGTTGGTGGAGTTATTTTGATTTTGCTTGGAATAAAGATTTTATTAGAACATATGGGAATATTAAATTTTTAGTTTAATATTCTTACTTAAATTTGTCATAATAGTAGACAAAAAAACAAATTAGTGATATAAAATAAATACATACATACTAAAAAAGAAGTAAAAAAAGGGGGTTTTTATTATGAACAAATTAAGTAAAATATTTCTAGTTATTATTATCGTTTTAGTATTAGCTTTATGTATAATGTCATATTTATATGTTAATATGAGAAGATCATCAAAACAAAACTTAGATTCACTATTAACAAAATCACAAGAATTAACAAATGCATATCAAAGAATAGATGAATTGGAAAACAAAATAAACACAATTAGTAATGCTATAAAATAAACAAAAAGCAGATAATTTCAATTAATTATCTGCTTTTAATAGAGGGAAGATTATGCAAAATAAACAAAGATGCAAATGGTGCAATTTAAAAAATGAAAAATACATTAAATATCATGATGAAGAATGGGGAATATTAAACTTAAATGAACAATATTTGTTTGAAATGCTAATATTAGAATCATTTCAAGCAGGTTTATCTTGGGAATGCGTTTTAAATAAAAGAGAAGATTTTAGAGAAGCTTTTGATAATTTTAATATAGAAAAAATTTGTACATATGATGATAAGAAAGTTGAAGAATTGTCGAAAAATGAAAAAATAATAAGAAATAGACTAAAAATAAAAGCGACAATTAATAATGCAAAGATATTTAAAAATATTCAAAAAGAATGTGGAAGCTTTCGCGAATATATAGAAAATTTTTCAAAAGGACAAATATTTTATGAAATAGATAAAACAACTTCAAAATTATCAGATGAAATATCAAAAGACTTGCAAAAAAGAGGAATGAAATTTGTTGGTTCAACCATTATATATTCATATTTGCAGGCAATAGGTATTATTTATTCACATGATAAGGAATGTTATAAATATGAAAATAAGGAGAGTTTTTATGAAAAATAAAATTTTAAAGGTAATAGTAGTAATTCTTATAATGATATTAATAATAGGAATTTTTGTATATTTTATAAATAAAAACACTAAAGAAGGAACAAGTAAAATGAGTGGTTACGAACTAAAATCAAATATAAATGTAGTTGCATCATTAGAAGATGAAATAACAGAAGATACAGCTTGGTGTGGTACATTTAATTTAATATGGAATGATTTAAAAAATGATTTAGCTAAACAAGATATAGTTTTTACACCACAATTAAAAATGGTAGAAAATTTAAATAAAGAAACTTTTAATACTTCATATTTATCGGAAGATAGTTATTATAAAACATATGGAATACCAAGTATTCAACTAAAAGAAAAAATAGAAAAAGAAATTAAAGAAAAATTTAATGAAACTAGTGATATATTAGATAGTTTTGACTGGGAAAATGCTGGTCCAGAAGATTATTTCTTGTATTCAATGTTAAAGAAAGAATTTGAATTTCCAAAACAATTTACAGAGTTACCAAACGGAAAATTTGGAAACTATGAAAATGTAAAATATTTTGGAATAAATAGTTCAACAGATGAAAATGTAAGAGAACAAGTAGAGGTTTTGTATTATAATTCAAAAGATGATTTTGCAATAAAATTAAAAACAAAAACAGATGATGAAGTTATAATATCAAAAGGAAATACACAAAATACTTTTAAAGAAATATATGAAGAGATACAAAAAAATAATCAAAATTATAAAGATAATAAAGCATTAACCAAAAATGATACACTTCAAATTCCTAATATAGATTTTAATGTAAAGAAAGAGTACGAAGAATTAGAAAATAATACATTTAAATTCTCAAATGGAGAAGAATATAAAATAGATAAAGCATTACAAACAATACAATTTAACCTTGATAAAAAAGGTGGGAAAATAAGAAGTGAAGCTGGAATGATGGTTAATAAATCTAGTTTATTACAAGATAAGCCAAGAGAATTCTTAGTAAATGATACATTTTGTATATTTTTAAAAGAGAAAAATAAAGAATTACCTTATTTTGCTTCAAAAATTTCTGATATAACAAAAGTTCAATAGAAAATAAAAAAGAAACAACTTAATAAAATTTGCTAAGTTGTTTCTTTTTTTCAGTTAATTAAAAAATCTCTAAATACAAAAATGCAAATAAAATAGCAAAAATAGCCATAGTACATATAACAAGTATTAAAAGAAAAATATTTAAAAGTTGCAAATCAGTAACGGTAACATCAATAGTTTGAGCTTTTTCACCATTTTTTATAGTAACAGAAGTAGTACCTTTTGAAACACCAGTAATAATGCCATCTTCATTTACTACTGCAATACTTTCATCATCAACAGAATAAGAAAATAAATCGTTAAAAACTTCTTCATAACCAGCAGGATTAGTAGTAACAATTGCCTCTATTTTCATATTTTGATTAACAAATAATTTTATATTTTTTGTTGGAACAGAAAAATCATAATCTATGGCACTTTTTGAAGAACCAAGATTATCATTTGTAATTTTAATAGAATTTGTTGCAGTTACTTTGTAATTTTCATCATCAATAGTTATAGGAGTACCATTACTAGTTCCGGAGTCTAGATTTTCAATATTTCCACTAATCAAATGAGTATTAATGTTATTTATTACACCAGTAACAGATTTATCTTCAGTTTCACCACCTACATAAAACTTATTGATAGAAGAGCCTGCAACTTTAATAGAAGCATTATTTAAAGTTCTTCTATTAACAGTTTGGTAAACACCAATTTTGCCGCCAGTTAATTTGACATTTGCACTTTCAGTATAGCCATTAGAACCACCAGCAGTAACATAAGAGCCATTCAAATCTCCATCAGATATTGTAAGATAAACAGTACCTGTATATGAATAGCCTTGACCTCCACCAAAAAGTCCATAGGTTATTTTACCACCTGAAATTACGATATTTGCTATATCAGTTCTGTTAGAAGAATTTATAGCATCATCTTTATTTCCAACAGAATAATTTATACCATCAATTTTTCCACTTGCCATACCGCCACCTTGAACAGATAAAGCAGTACCACCGTTCATTTGTATATTTGAATTTGCAACTTTTGCATTAAAATAGCCACTACCAGTAACGGCATTAGTTATAGTACCACCATTTATTGTAATATTTGTATTTATAACATTAGAAGAATTATCTGGAGTATAACCAATTCCACCACCAATTAAATTTTGAATAGTTCCACTTTCCATAGTAATTTGTGTAGAGTCATAGTTTTCGCCAACTCCACCACCAAAAACACTAACAGTATTTGGCACAATTTGACTTCCGCCATCCCAAGTAATAACGGTATTTCCATCAACTTCAGAAATTACAATTGGAGTTCCATTAGCAAAAAATGCACCAGTATTTGAATTATAAGTTGAATCATAAGAAGGTGCTTCTGTTGCAAAAGCTGGAATATTTATAAGTCCAAATGTTGCTATTATTGCTAAAAAACAAAATAATTTTTTCATAAAATTCAATCCTTTCTTTTTTCATATTTCAAAAAATATGATTATAATATAATATGAAAAAAAGCCGAAAATTGTCGAACGATTTATGTTGAAATCAAACAAAGATATAATAATATAAGGCTATATATTATTTGTTAATGTATGGTCTTATAATTTTTAAATCAAAACAACTTAGGAAAGACAAAAATCTTTTAAAATTAAAAATGCCAATATCACAAATAAGTGAAGTTACAAAATTACCAAAAGAAGAAATAGAAAAATTAAAGTAAAGCAGTGTAAAATTTCCAAATTAGTATTGTAAAAATACAATATAAATGATATAAAAATAAAAGAAAATAAAGCATTATAACAGTTAGAAGAAATCAAAAGGAGGAGAAATTTTAATATGCTTACAAATAAAATAAAAAAACAAGTATTATTTGCAACAACAAATCCAGCAAAAATAAAAAAATACGCTGAAAAATTAAAAGAAAAAGGCATAGAAGTATTAACAATAAAAGATTTGGGAATAAACTTAAAACCAGAAGAAACAGGAAAAAATGCAATAGAAAATGCATATATAAAAGCAAAAGCCTATTATGATAAAACTAAAATAACAACAATAGGAATGGACAATAATTTATTCATAGAAGAATTACCACAAGAAAAACAACCAGGAACATATGTTAGAAGAGTAAACGGAAAAGAATTAAATGATGATGAAATGATAGAATATTATACTAATTTAGTAAAACAATATGGAGGAAAACTAACAGCAAAATGGGTATATGGTATGGTAGTATATAATGGGAAAGAAGCAAAAGAATACACTTGGAGTAAAAAACATTTCTATTTTATAGACAAACCTAGTGAAAAAAGAAATCCAGGTTATCCATTAGACTCAATATCAATTATGCCAGAATGTAACAAATATTTTGTTGAATTAACTGATGAAGACAAAAAACAAAATAAAGAAAATTATAATGATGATGATGTTATTGAATTTATAGTAAACAGTTTATAGAATAGGAGAAAATATGAACATTTTAAAACCACAAAATAATCATATTGAAAAATTGAAAAGTGAAAATATAATAAACATACAAGAAACTGAAAAAATAACCTGTTGTAATTTTGAAAACGAAGAATGTAATAATATAAATTTATATGAAAATGAATTCGAACATTGTAACTTTAACAATATTTGTATGCAAAATGCTTTAGTAGAAAAAATAACATTTAGAGATACAATTTTCAAACAATGTAATTTTTCAAATACAGAATTTAGAGAATGTTCTTTTATTAGATGTGAATTTAATAATTGTAAAATTTCTGGATGTGATTTTACAGAAAATAGATTATATAATGTTTCTTTTATAGAAACAAATGCAAATTATATAAATTTATCAATGGCAAGTATAGAAAATATTTTATTTAAAGATACAAGTCTAGAAGAAAGCTATTTTCAAGAGACTAAAATAAAAAATATTTATTTTAATAATGCTAATTTAAGACAAGCTCAATTTTTTAAAACAAGTTTGAAAAATATAGATTTATCAAATAGTCAAATTGAAGGAATAGCAATTTCACTTGAAGACATAAAAGGAGCAATAATAGACCAAATCCAGGCAATAGATTTATTATATTTGATTGGTGTAAAAATAAAACAATAATAAAATATTTTGGGAGAAGATTTTAATATGTATGATGGTAACAAAATTAAAACAGAATTTATAAAATCAAGTAGTAATAATTTAAAAATGAAAGTTATTTTTTTAGATGTCGATGGAGTTTTAAATTCAGATGAATATTTTGATAAAATCAAAAATGTAAATATATGCGGAATAGAAAGTGAAATAGATGTAGAAAAAATTAAATTATTAAAAAAAGCAGTAGATGAAACTGGTGCAAATGTAGTGTTAAGTTCATCTTGGAGATATACAAGAAATGCACAATATTTGAAAGAATTATTACTAAGATATGGGATTAACGCAGATTCAACACCATTTATTCAAAATGAGAGAGGGTTAGAAATAAAACAATGGTTGTTGGAACATCCGGAAGTAGAAAAGTTTGTTATTTTGGATGATGAAATTTTTGATTCATATGATGAATTATTAATTAAAAGATTAATAAAAATATCAAATTGTAATGGATACGGTTATGGAGAAGGCTTACTTTCAAAGGATATAGATGAGATTATAGAAAGACTAGGTAGAAAAAAAGAAAAAATTGAAAAAAACAATGAGTTTGAAAGATAATTTATAAGAGTAGAGGTAAAAAATGAAAGAAAAATCAAAAGAATTTATTATTAAAAATTTTAAATGGATAATACTATTTATTTGTTTAATAGGATTTTTAGCATTAGCTGAAGATGTATTTCATAAAGAAATAATGAAAGGTGATATAATTGGTTACAAAATAATATCAACTTTTTTAATCTCAGACTTTACAACACCAATAGCCAAATTTATTACTAATTTTGGAGGAGCAATATTTTTAATAATATTAACAATAACATTATTTATATTAATAAAAAACAAAAAGATAGGATTATCAATTATTCTAAATTTAATTGTTATAACAGGATTAAACCAAATTCTAAAATATATATTACAAAGACCACGTCCAACAGAATATAGATTAATAGAAGAAACAGGATTTAGTTTTCCATCAGGGCATTCTATGGTAAGTATGGCATTTTATGGTTATTTAATATATTTAATTTATAAATATGTAAAAAACAAAGATCTAAAATGGATTTCTATTGTGTTATTAAGTATTTTAATTTGTTCTATTGGAATAAGCAGAATTTATTTAGGAGTACATTATACAAGTGATGTTTTAGGCGGATTTTTAATATCATTGTCATATTTGATAGTGTATACTTTAATTGTAAATAGATATTTATTAGAGGACATATAGGAAAGAATAGGTAATCATAAAGATTATCTATTTTTTTATAAATTGTAAAAAATATTGACCGATAATCACTTGCTTTTATAATGAAATGTAAAAAATTGCAGTAAAAGTATTGACATAAAAGAAGATTTAAAAAATAACAAGTGGAATTATTATATATACATTTTTATTTGGTTATTTATCATACATGAAAATTGGAAATAGATATATATCAGCTACAACAATAGCAATTCCATTATATATAATTTCATTTGTAGGATTTTTAATGGAAAAAAGTACAAAGAACTTTTTGGAGATAAAAATACTAAATAAGTTAATAAAAGTAAAAGATAATTTAATTAAATTACTATTGTTAGCTATGATATCAATAGTTTTAATAGGAACACTTCCATCAAAAGCATCAGTAATGATATTGACATTAAATTATTTAATTTTAATATCAGCTAAAATGATATTAATACAAAAAAATAATATAAAAACAGTATTGAAATTATGGGGAATAGCACTTATATTAGGAATATCTTTTATTATTTGTATATTAGTATTTGCTCCATATCAAGTAGAAAGAATAGATGCTATATTTAATCCAGAAAAATATGCACAAAATGAAGGTTGGTTAGCATTAAATAGAAAAATGATTATAAACTCAGCGCAAGCATTTGGTGAGGCAGAAGATATGGGAAATGCAAATGTTCTATTAGATGAAGGAGATAATTATGCATTAGTTTCAGTGTTAGCTCATTATGGATGGGTTATAAGTTCAGCTATGGTAATAGCAATTATATTATTTAGTTGCAAACTAATTTTAGATGCAGTAAAAATAAAAGATGAGTATGGAAAATTGTTAATTATAGGAATATCTACAATGTTTATTTTAGAGAGTATATTGAATATTCTTATGAACTTTAATTTAGGAATTGAAGCAGATTTTAGTATTCCTTTTATATCTTATGGTGAAATAAATATGATTGTAAATTTGGTAATTTTAGGATTTCTTTTATCTATATATAAAAGAAAAGATATATATATGTATGAGTGTGAAAGAGAAAATATAGCAAGTGATTGTTGATAATCACTTGCTTTTATGATATTATACTTATTGAAAAATAGTAATTTGGCGCTGAGATTGATTTTAAAATTTGAACAAAAATATAAACATTTAGATGGGTATATAGACTATGCTCATCTTTTATTATGTCGATTAAATATTGTATAATATAGATAGAGTTCTATATATTGCAAATTATCAAATAAAAATGTAAGGAGGTAATTGTCATGAGAGAATTATTTGTAGAAAAAGTAATTGATACAACAGAAGATTTTTTAGACAATAACCAAAGAATAAAATTAAGAGAAATACTTACAGAAATATGTTTAAATTATCAAATTGAAAGTATAGAACAAACTGAAAAACAGAAAATACTAAAGAATAATACGGATATATTAAACAAATTTATATCTTCAAAAGAAATTGAAGGATGTTCTACTAGAACTTTAAATTACTATAAAGATAATATAATTAAAATGTTAGATACAATAAGTCTTCCAATAGATGAAATTACTACTGAAATATTAAGAAACTATTTAGCAGATTATAAAAGCAATTCAAAAGCTGGTATGGTAACAATAGATAATATAAGGAGAACTTTATCAAGCTTCTTTACTTGGCTTGAAAATGAGGATTATATTGTAAAAAGTCCAGTTAGAAGGATTCATAAAGTGAAAACTACAAGGAGAGTCAAAGAAACATTCACAGATGAAAATTTAGAAAAATTAAGAGATACTTGTTCAAATGTAAGAGATTTAGCAATATTAGAACTATTAATTTCAACTGGTATGAGAGTAGGAGAAATTACAAGATTAAATATATCAGATATGAATTTTCAAGAAAGAAGTTGTATTGTTTTGGGTAAAGGTAATAGCGAAAGAGAAGTTTATTTTAGTGCAAAAAGCAAAATGTATATAAAGAAATATTTAGAAATGAGAACTGATAACAATGAGGCACTATTTGTATCTCTTATTAAACCTTATAACAGGTTGGGAATATCAGGGATTGAAATTTTAATTAGAAATTTAGGGAAAGAAGCTAATATAAATAAAGTTCATCCACATAAATTTAGAAGGACGATGGCGACTATGGCTATTGATAAGGGTATACCAATAGAACAAGTTCAAAAATTATTAGGACATATAAAAATAGATACAACAATGGAATATGCAATGGTTAATCAAAATAATGTTAAAAATTCACATAGGAAATATATTACATAAAATAAATATAAAAATACAAATAAAAATTTCAAACTTTTACTGAGATAAAGGGGAGTTTTTAATTACAAAATATATTGACAAATTATTCCCAATATGGTATTATGTAACCGTAATACATTTTATGTATTATTTGGAACAGTAAATATTGTTCCAAGCAACTCGTTGAAATTTTAAAAAAAGGAGAACGCACTATGAGCAAAATGGCACGGACAAATTATTGGAATCCTAGTGTAAACTACATTGGGAAGAACTCTGCTCAGAATTTTATGAAGTCTGCAAAGGCTAAATTAATCGGAGCTGGAGTAAAAGTAGTTGCTGCAGACTGCTCTTGTAACTGCTCAAGCGGTTGCTCGGCATGCAGTAGTTCCTGTGGATCATGCACATCTTGCAGTACATCTTGTAGTTAATACAAAGATGAACTAAGAATGTGTAGTGTCGACAACACACATTAGTTTCAACAAAGCAGAGGCATCTCTTTTAGAGGTGTCTCTTGCACTAAAAGGAGGATTTGTAATGGCAGAAAGAACAAAATTTAGTATGCAATGGCATATTACAGACAGATGTGACCAGCGGTGCAAACATTGTTACATCTACGAAGGAAAAGACAAAAAATGTGGTCTTGAACTTGATTTAGACACATTGAAAGCGATTTTGGAGGACTTTCTTCAGACTTGTGATAAATTGGAAAGAGATCCTTTTCTTGTAATTACAGGTGGAGATCCATTGCTTTATAAAAGAATTTGGGATTTTCTTGAAATTCTCAAAGAAAAGGAAGTTCATTTTGGACTTTTAGGAAATCCGTTTCATTTAGATTATGATGTAGTTAAGAGACTGGAAGATTTAGGTTGTATTAACTTTCAAATGTCATTGGATGGATTAAGGAAGACTCATGATTACATCCGCAAGCCTGGTTCTTTTGATGCAACCTTAGATGCTCTTAAGTACTTTGAGGGAAGCAAAATCAAAACAGCTATCATGACAACTGTTTCTAAGACAAATATTGCAGAAATTCCGGAACTTGTAGACATTGTAGTAGAACACAAAGTTAGCAATTTTGGATTTGCAAGATATTGTCCTAATCCTGAAGATTTTGATTTGCTGGTTGCTCCGGAAGAATATAGAGATTTTTTGGACAAAATGTGGGAAAAATATATGCAGAATCAGGAATGTGATACAAGATTTGCATTAAAAGACCACCTTTGGAAATTGTATCTTTATGAAAAGGGATTATTTAATCCGGAGGAAGTTAACAATCCTGATAATCTTGTTCTTGATGGATGTCATTGTGGAATTACCCACATTACAACTTTAGCGGATGGAACAGTATATGCCTGTAGAAGAAGTGAAACTCCTGTAGGTAAGGTTCCGGAACAGTCTTTCTACGATATTTTTACTGGAGAAGAAATGGACAAGTATCGTCAGTATGATAAGTTTGAGCATTGTTCTAAATGCGAAATCAAAAACTTTTGCAGAGGTTGTCCTTCAGTTGCAAAATGCCTAACTGGTGACTTTTATTCAAAAGATCCTCAGTGCTGGAAAAAGTTTTGAAAGCACAACGGGAGAGTGAAAAAATAAAATTTCACTCTCCTATTACTTTTTATAAAATAATATGTTATAATTATTGTTATAAATGGAAAGGAATTGATATTAATGGGCGATATACAAAAATATTATGAAAATACCGAAAATGCTTTACCACATCCAATGGTTAAAAAATTTATAAATATGAATAGCAACCCTAAATACGCTATTGACTTGGGTTGCGGTGCGGGTAGAGATACAATATATTTAATAAAAAACGGATGGAAGGTATTATCAATAGATAAGGAAAATACAAGTGAAATTATATCTAGTAAGTTAAATAATGAAGAATTAGAAAAATTTAATTTTGAATGTCAAGACTTTGAAAATATAGAATTAGAGAAAAATAACTTATTGGTAGCTAACTTTAGTATTCCATTTTGTAATAAAGACTATTTCGATGAATTTTGGAAAAAAATAGCTAATAGTATTTTAAAGGAACGGATACTTTGTTGGGAACTTTTTTGGATTAAACGATTCTTGGGCAAAGATAAAAGAACAAATGGTATTTTTATCAAAAGAACGAGTATTGGAATTGTTTAAAAACTCATTTGATATAATAGAATTTAATGAAGTTGAGAAAGATGGAAAGACTGGACTAGGAAAAATGAAACATTGGCATATATATAATGTTATAGCAAAGAAAAAATAATATAACTTTAGTTTTTTATAATCATCCCTACAAATTACAATTTATATGAAAGATTAGATTTAAATTGTCTAATCTTTTTTGTATTATAGATATTAAACTAATTTTCATTATGAATATTCTATATTTTATTGCATAAAATAAGTAATAAAAATTTGATTAATTCCCTAAAAATAAAAAAAATTGACTTTTCGGGAATAGATTGTTATAATAATTATAGAGGTGGAGTGAATGAAAATAATTGATAGAGATATGTATTTAAATACAATGATAAGAGTAATTGATACTCCTGATATTAAAGTGATAACAGGAGTAAGAAGATCGGGAAAATCTAAATTATTAGAGTTATTAAAAAAATATATCGAAAAGAATATTGATAATTCCAATATAATTCATATCAACTATAATTTAAAGAAATTTGATAATTTATTGATTGGAGATAAATTATATAATTATATAGATGGTAATTTTGATGAAAACAAAGAAAATTATGTATTAATTGATGAAATACAAAAATGTAATGGTTTTGAAGATGTAATAAATAGCATACATGCAGAAGAAAAATATCATATATATATTACAGGTTCAAATGCATTCTTATTATCAAGTGATTTAGCAACATTATTTACAGGTAGAACTTTCGAAATTAAAATATATCCCTTTTCTTTTGAAGAATATATGAAATATTTTAATTATGATAATCAATATCTAGCATTTAATACATTTATGCAAGATGGAGGAATGTCAGGTTCCTATTTATATAAAGAATTAGTTGATAAAAATAATTATTTAAGTGATATTTATAATACATTAATATTAAGAGATATTGTTCAAAAATATAATATAAAAAATGAAGATTTATTAAAAAAATTAAGCGATTATTTATTAGATAATGTTTCTAATCTAACATCTTCAACTAAAATAGAAAATTTATTAAAATCTAGTAATCAAACAGCAGATCATAAAACAATTGCTAAATATATTGAATACTTGTGTAATGCATATGCGTTTTATAAAGTACGCAGATATGATATAAAAGGAAAAAAATATTTGAATACTCAAGATAAATATTATTTAGTAGATACATCATTTAGAAGAGCAATTTTAGGTAGAAAAAATGAAGATTATGAAAGAATACTTGAAAATATTGTAGCAATTGAATTATTACGTAGAGGATATGAAATATATGTTGGAAATTTGTATGAAAAAGAAGTTGATTTTGTAGCTATGAAAAATGATGAACAAATATATATTCAAGTAACAGATAATTTGGAAAGTGAAAAAGTATTGAATAGAGAAATAACACCATTATTAAATATAAGAGATGGGTATAAAAAAATAATTATTGCAAAACTAAATCATGAAGGTTATATTAAAGAAGGAATAGAAATTATTGATATAGCAGATTGGTTATTAAATAAATAATATGATTTGCAAATAATATAATACAGTTATTACTTATTTAATTGAAAATGATATTGAAGAAGAATTTAAAAATACAAGTGGTATAATTTTAAATAGAAGATAACTATAAATTACAATTTTCAGAGCAGATAATTAGTTGATAATTATCTGCTTTTGTGGTAATATGAGTAAAATTATTGTGATTTTCATTTTTATAAAAAATAAAACAAAAAGGAAGGCGTAATATAAAAAATAAATGATGGAAGAATTAAAAGGTTTAACAACAGAAGAAATAGAAGAAAAAACAAAACAAGGAAAAACAAATAAAATAAAAATTAAAGCAAATGAAAGTGTTTTAAAAATAATAAGAAAAAATATATTTACATATTTCAATTTGATTTTTTTAATATTAGCAATTTTACTTATCACATCACAATCATATAGAAATTTAACATTTTTGATTATTATAACAATAAACATTTTAATTGGAATTTTTCAACAAATAAAATCAAAAATTACATTAGACAAATTATCATTACTTGATAAAAATGATTATATAGTAATTAGAAATGGCAAAAAAGAAAAAATAAGTTCTGACAATCTTGTAGAAGGAGATTATGTAATTTTAGAGGCTGGAAATCAAATTCCAGCTGATGCAGTAGTAGTTTCAGGAAAAATGTATGTGAATGAATCTTTATTAACTGGCGAACAAGATGAAATTGAAAAAAATATAAATTCTAATCTTATGTCTGGAAGTTTTGTTATATCTGGAAAATCAGTAGTAAAACTTACAAAGGTGGGAGATGAATCCTTTTCCTCAAAAATAATGAAAGATTCCAAAAAAATTAAGGAAACAAAATCTGAAATGATTTCAGCAATTGACAAAATCGTTAAATTTGCAGGAATAATTATTATTCCAATCGGATTACTATTATTTTGGGAGTCTTATATTGTGAATGGTAACACTTATAAAGAAAGTGTTAATTCAATGGTATCTGCATTAATTGGAATGATACCAGAAGGCTTATATTTATTAACAACAGTTGCTTTAGCAATAAGTGCTGGAAAACTTGCTAGAAAAAAAGTTATTCTACATGATATGAAAAGTATTGAAAGCCTTGCAAGAGTTGATGTTTTATGTGTTGACAAAACAGGAACAATTACAAATAATAAAATGAAAATATTAGACATATTTGATGAAAAAGAAAATAGTTTTATTGCAGAGAGAAAAAATTCAAAATTGGAAATTTTGGCTAAATATATTAATACTATAGATGACAATAATATAACAATGGATGCTATAAAGGAGCAGTTAGATGGGATTTCTAGTGAAAAGCTATCTAACATAAGCAAAGAAAACTTTAATTCAAAAAATAAATTTTCATTTATAAAAATCGATGAAAATTTAACATACAAATTAGGAGCTCCTGAAATATTATTAGATAAAGAATTTGAAAATATGATTAATAAGAAAGCAAAAAATGGAGAAAGAATACTTGCTTTTGTTAAAGAAGAAAATAATAAAAACATTCCTATCTTATTTATAAGTTTGAAAAATGAAATAAGAAAAAATGCAAAAGAAATTTTTGGATTTTTTAACAATAGAAAAGTTGAAATTAGAGTTATATCAGGAGACAATCCAGTTACAGTATCAACAATTGCAAAACAAGCAGGTATAAAAGAATATGAAAAATATGTAGATTGTAGAGAATTAGAAAGCTATGAAGATATAAAAAAAGCAGTAAAAAAATATACCATTTTTGGTAGAGTAAATCCTGAACAGAAAAAACAAATCATTAAGGCTTTAAAAGAACTAGGATTAAAAGTAGCGATGACAGGTGATGGAGTAAATGACATATTAGCAATGAAAGAATCTGATTGTTCAATCGCTATGGGGTCTGGAGCAGATGTAGCTAGAGAAACAGCACAAGTTGTATTACTAGATTCTGACTTTGGTAATATGAGAGACATAGTTTATGAAGGAAGAAAAAATATTAATAATATAACTAGGTCTGCCTCATTATTTACATACAAAAATATATTTTCATTATTGCTTTCTATATATTCAATAGTTTTTGCAATGCAGTATCCACTAGAGCCAAATCAAGTTTCTTTAGGTAGTGCATTTACAATTGGAATACCTGCATTTTTATTAACATTTGAAGAAAATCAAAAGAAACAACAAAATGGTGATTTTTTAAGAAAAGTCTTTACAGATTCGCTTCCTGCTGCAATAACATCATTTCTAGCAATTGTAGCTATGGTTGGATTTTCTATATTATTCAATGTAGGTGAACAAGAAATAACAACAGCTTGTAGTTATCTATTTTTTACAGGAGGATTTTTAATACTATATAAAATTATTAGACCACTGAATAAATATAGGGCAAGTGTTATGGCTTTATGCATTCTTGGAATTCTTTTAACAATTAATATTATGCCAAGCTTTTTTGCTATAAAAGAAATATCAGGACGAGCAACAGCACTTGTTACACTATTTGCAATAGCAGAATTTGCATTAATCAGGTGGATTACATTGATATTAGAAAAATTTAAAAGAAACAAAAAAGAAAGTGCAGTTAAATATTGATAAAATAAGTATGAAGAAGGCATAAAGGATTTAAAGTATATAAAAGAACAGAATTAGATGAACAAAGAAATCAGTTTCCAATTTTATATATGAGATTAGAAAAATAGCAGAATTAAAAAATATGAGGTTATAACTATGAAGAGAAAAAGTTTGGTAATTATTGAAATGCTATAATGAAGAATTAACAAAAATAACAGAAGAAAGCAAAAAAGAAAATATAACAGAAGAAGATGCAAAAAAAGTAGCAATTGAAAAATTAAATCAAATAGGATTTAATGCTAACATAATAGGGACAAACCATTATAAAGAAATTGATTCAACTAAAATAATGTATCGTTTTGACACAAAAGATAATTATGAAATAACAATAGATGGTCAAACTGGAGAGTTTTTTGATATATGGAATAATAACAAAAATACTCAAGATACAAGTAAATACATAACAGAGGAACAGGCAAAAGAATTAGCAAACAAATATTATAAATTATTTGGATATAAAGATGGAGAATACGAAATTACACACGTTCACTCTGTAAACAATGAAGGAATACAAACAGGTGCAGGATTTAGAATGACAGTAATATATAATAAAAAATATGGAGATGTATATAATCCTTATGAAAGTATAAGTATTATAGTGGAATCAAAAAATATGGAATTGGAATTATTTAGAGTTGAAAATACTCCATTTGATAATAATGAGGTAAATATAAAAGAACAAGAAGCAATAGATATTGCTATAAAAGAAGACCAAAATGTTAAAACAAACAAAATAGAAAAAACTAAAGCAAAATTAATGGTAGTAAAAATGAATGCAGATGCTTATGATAGAAAAAATAATACTAAAAAATATTATGAAGCAATGCAAACAACAGATTATCCAGCAAAAGAAAGAAATTATTATGCAGTAGAAAATAGAGTAAGAAGAGCTTGGGTAGTAGTTTTGGAATATGAAGATAATTTTGATGATGTAGTAAAAAGATATACAGAAGGAGCATATAGTTATTTTGTAGATGCAACAACAGGAGAAATTATTGGTGGACATATAATGGATTATATTTATAGTGAAAGTGTAAAATAGTTTCTTTTTAAATAAAACTTCATTTTGAATATCTGGTCAGTTTTGTTTATTTTATAATAAAAATATATTAATATATTATAAAATAAATAAAATAGGAGAAAATAATGAAAAAAGAAAAAATACTAAAAATTATAATAGCAATACTACTAATCTTAATATTGTTAGGAGTTGGTTTAACAGAAGTGATAGGAAACTATTTTGTAAACTATGCAATAGCCAGAAGCGGAGCAGGCGGAGACAGAAAAATTAGCCAAGAAAGCACAATAGAAGTATTAGGAGAGGATGAAAAAATAATAGAAAACAATAAAAAAATAGCTAAAGAAAATTCAGAAAAATGGAGTGAAGCAATTCAACAAAAACAAGTAGAAGTAAAAGCAAGATTTAATTTACCAGAATTCCCAGTTTTAAATATGTTCCAAATAGTAGCAAATAGAAAAGCAAAATATGACATAAAAGAAGCATCATCACTTGAACAAGTAAAGAAAAGTAAAACACCAATATTATTTATTCATGGAGATAAAGATGACTTCGTTCCAGAATATATGTGTGAAAAATTATATGATGCAACAAATTGCAAAAAAGAAAAAATTATTATACATGGAGCAGGTCATACGGACGGAAAATATAGAGAACCAGAAAAATATTATAACACAATATTTGATTGGATAAGCAGATAATTATTGATAATTATCTGCTTTTGTGATATATATATAAGAGCAAAATTTGAGAGGAGAAACACATGAAAAAATTAGTATTAATAGATGGTAATAGTATAATGAATAGAGCCTTCTATGGAATAATGGGAAGTAAAGCATTAACAACAAAAGATGGAAAATATACAAATGCTATATATGGATTTTTAGCAATATTATTTAAATTATTAGAAGAAGAAACACCAGAATATATAGCAGTAGCCTTTGATTTAAAAGCACCAACAGCAAGACATAAATTATATGAAGGTTACAAAGCAAATAGAAAAGGTATGCCAGAAGAACTTGCAGAACAAATGCCAATAATAAAAGAAATATTAAGAGCAATGAACATAGATATAATAGAAAAAGAAGGTTATGAAGGTGATGACATAATAGGAACACTATCAAGATATGGAGAAAATCAAGGATTAGAAGTAACAATACTTTCAGGAGATAGAGACACTTTTCAACTTGCAACAGATAAAGTAACTATCAAAATTCCAAGAACAAAAGCAGGAAAAACAGAAACAGAATTATTTGATAGAGAAAAAGTAAAAGAAGTTTATGGAATAGAACCAAAACAATTAATAGAAGTAAAAGGATTGCAAGGAGACACTTCAGACAATATACCAGGTGTTCCAGGAATAGGTGAAAAAACAGCATTATCACTAATTCAAAAATATGGGAACATAGATAATATATATGAAAAATTAGAAAAAGGAGAATCTGATTTAAAAGGAAAACAAAAAGAAAAATTAGAAGAAAATAAAGATTTAGCATTTTTATCTAGAACATTAGGAAGAATAAATCTAGAAGTTCCAATAGAAGATAATTTAGAAGATTTAAAATTAGAAGAATGGAATAAAACAGAAGTATTAAAAATCTTTAAAGAATTAAATTTTAAACGTTATATAGAAAGATTTAACTTACAAGAAGAAAACACTGAAAATACAGATATAAAAGTAGAAGATATGTATAAAACAGTAGAAAAAACAGCAGAACAAATAATAGAAAAAATAAAAGAAAATAAAGAAATGATATTCTACTTAAATACAGAAAAAGATGAAGACACAGAAAAAATTATAAAAGAAAAAATATTGGGAATAAGTATATTCAATAAAAAAGAAAATGAAGTATATTATACAAAAATAGATAAAGACTTAGATTCAAAATGGAAAGAAATATTAGAAAATAAAGAAATTGCAAAAATAGGAATAGATTTAAGTAAAACATATATATTATTAAAACAACAAAACATCACAATAAAAGGAATTAGTTATGATATAAGTATAGCATCATATGTATTAGATCCAAATCATAACAAATTAGACATAGAAAACTTAGCAGAAAATTATTTAGATATAAATGTAAAAGAAATACTAGATGAAGAAGAAAGTACAAAACAAGAACAAATAAATCTATTTGACACAGTAGAAGAAAACAAAGATAATAAAGTAAAAAAATATACTTTATATGCATATATAATATCAAAAATAAAAGATGTAACAGAAAAAAAACTAGAAGAAATCAATGCAATAGAATTATTTAAAAATATAGATATGCCAACAGTAACAGTTCTTGCAGATATGCAATGGAATGGAATGTATGCAGATGAAGAAGAATTGAATTCTTTTGGAAATAAACTAAAAGAACAATTAGAAATAAAAACAAAAATTATATATGAAATGGCTGGAGAAGAATTTAATATAAATTCCACAAAACAATTAGGAGAAATTCTATTTGAAAAAATGAAACTGCCAGTAATAAAGAAAACAAAAAGTGGTTACTCAACAGATGTTGATGTTTTAGAAAAATTAAAATCAGAAGACCCAATAATACAAGAATTATTAGATTATAGGCAATTAATGAAATTAAACTCAACATATGTAGAAGGATTAAAACCATATATCAATCCTAAAGACAAAAGAATACACTCATTTTTCCATCAAACAATAACAGCTACAGGAAGAATAAGTTCAACAGAACCAAATCTACAAAATATACCAACAAGATTTGAACTTGGTAAACAAGTAAGAAAAATTTTCAAACCAGAAGCTGGTAAAATATATATAGATGCAGATTATTCACAAATAGAACTAAGAGTATTAGCACATATGTCAGAAGACAAACATATGATACAAGCATTTAAAGAAGGTCAAGATATACACAAACAAGCAGCATCAAAAGTATTTAAAACACCATTAGAAGAAGTAACGAAAGAACAAAGAAGTAATGCAAAAGCAGTTAACTTTGGTATAGTTTATGGAATAAGTGATTTTGGATTAGGAGAGCAATTAGGAATATCAAGAAAAATAGCAAAACAATATATTCAAGAATATCTAGAAGAATATCAGGGAATAAAAGACTTTATGGAAAAAACAAAAGAATCTGCCAAAGAAAAAGGCTATGTAGAAACACTATTTAACAGAAGAAGATATATTCCAGAATTGAAATCTAACAATTACATGGTAAGACAATTTGGGGAAAGAGCAGCAATGAACACACCAATTCAAGGAACTGCAGCAGATATTATGAAAATAGCAATGATAAAAGTAAAAGAAGATCTAGAAAATAAAAATTTAAAATCAAAAATAGTATTACAAGTACATGATGAAATGATGATAGAAGCACCAATAGAAGAAGCAGAAATAGTAAAAAACATAGTAAAAGAATCAATGGAAAGTGCAGTAACATTAAAAATACCATTAATAGCAGAAGTATCAGAAGCAGAAAATTGGTATGAGTGTAAATAAAAAATAACACGAAAGGAGAAATGGTGATTTAATGAAAAGAACATTGATTATACTACTAATTATATGTGTAATATTAGCAATATTTTCAATATTCAATATACCAAATAAAATACTAAAACAAATATATAAAAAAGAATATTCACAATATGTTGAAAAATATTCGAAACAATATAATGTTGATGAAGAATTAGTATATGCAGTTATAAAAGCAGAAAGCAATTTTAATTCTAATGCTCATTCTAGCAAAGGAGCAGTTGGATTAATGCAACTAATGGAAAATACAGCAAAAGACATAGCGAAAAAAGCAAATGTACAACTAGTTGGAACAGAAGTAAGACAAAATCTTTTAGATAGTGAAACAAATATAAACTTAGGAACAAAATATTTATCAATACTAATAGAAAAATATCAAAATATCGAAGTTGCAATAACTGCATATAATGCCGGAATAGGAACAGTAGATAATTGGATTGAAAAAGGCATTATAAAAAGTGATGGTTCAGATATTGAAAATATACCATATAAAGAAACTAATAATTATGTAAGAAAAATCTTAAGAGATTACAAAATATATGAAAAGATATATTAAATACTAGACAAATGAAGAAAAATGAAATAAAATAGTTAAGTAATAATATAAGAGGAGAACTTAGATGATAGTAGAACAATTAATATTTACAATTATTGCTTTTGTACTTTTTGTTTTTACATTTTTCAAAATGATAAGAAAAAATGAAACTGATTATATAATAGTTTTAATAATACAAGCCTTAGGAATAGCATTCAATTTTGTAGAAGTATTATTGAAAAAAGAATTAAGTCCATTATTAACTATTATTAAATATTTATTTGGAATTTTAGTACCTATTGGAATAATTATATTAGAAAGAAAAAATATTCCATTATTACAAGTTTCAAGTGTATTAAAAGCAAAAATATATGTGAAAATGGGAAATAACAAAAAAGCAAAAGAACAATTAATTAATTTAGTAAGTGTATACCCAGAAAATTACATTGGGCATAAGATGTTGGCAGAAATATATGAATCAGAAGGTGGAATGAGAAAAGCAATTGATGAATATGTACAAGCAATAGACATCAACAAAAAAGATTATGATTCATATTTTAGAGTTGCAGAATTATTGAATAATTTAGATAAAACAGATGAAGCAGCAGAAATGTTATTTAATTTATTAACTAAAAAGCCAGAATATTATAAGGCAACTGAACTTTTAGGAGATATTTTAATATCTAAAGAAATGTATAAAGAAGCAGTAAATATATATCAAAATGCTTTAAGATATAATCCAACAAGTTATGAAATAAATTATAATCTTGGAATTGCATATACAATGTTAAATGATTTTCAAAACGCTAGAGTATGTTATGAAAAAGCTGCAGAACTAAATTCTTTATTATATAATGCAAAATATTCTTTAGCAGAAATTGCATTAATTTATAAAGAATTAGAAGAAGCGGAAAAATACTTTATGCAAGCTGTGGAAGATGAAGAATTAGCAGCAGACAGCTATTATGAATTATCAAAAATCTCAATGATAAAAGGAGATAAAGATACAGCTATAAAATTTGCAAACATAGCAATTGATATAGATTCAGAAAAAATAGTACCAAAAATAAAAAGTGATCCAATATTTATACCTATAATGACAAAAATGGCAATACCATTTAACTTACAAAAAGCTCAAGTAAAAGAAAAATTAGAAGAAAAAGAAATAAAAGCAAAAACACATCTAGAAGATATGTTTGAAATAACAAGAAACTTAAGTTATGATGATATTAGATTATTAAAAAAGAACAAAGAAAATAAAGAAAGTGGAAAAAACATAAATATAGAAAAAGAACAAAAAGAAAGACAAGAATAAAACTAAAACTCATAAAATTCTAAAATTTAAATATAATAATAATAAAATAAAAAAGGAAAGAAGGATTTTATGAGTACAAATTTTACTGTTGTTGGTGGAGATTTAAGAATAATCAAATTAGTACAAATGTTGGCTAATGATGGAAATACTATATATGCTTATGGTGTAGAAAAAGCAGAGGAATTAAAAGAAAATGAAAACATAATAATCTGTGAAAAATTATCAGAAGCAATAAAAAATTCAGAAATCATAATAGGACCAATACCATTTTCAAGTAATGGAAAAGACATAAGTTCACCATTTAGTGAAAAAACAATATCAATAAGAGAGTTAATGCACGCAATAAATGCAAAAATTTTAATAGCAGGTAGCATAACTCCAGATGTATATGAATTAGCAAATGATGAATATATTGAAATAATTGACATTATGAAAAGAGAAGAACTAGCAGTTTTAAACACAATTTCAACTGCAGAAGGAACTATTGAAATAATAATAGCAAACACAAATAAAATAATACATGGAAGTAAAGTGTTAATATTAGGATTTGGAAGAATAGGAAAAGTATTAGCCAGAAAATTAGCAGGATTATCAGCCAAAGTTACCTGTGCTGCAAGAAAAGATGAAGACTTAGCTTGGATTAGGGCATATGGACATATGGAAACAAATATAAATGCAATAGGAGAAAATTTATCGGAATTCGATATAATAATAAATACAGTGCCACACTTAGTCTTAACAGAAGAAAGACTACAATATGTAAAAAAAGATTGCTTATTAGTTGATTTAGCTTCAAATCCAGGAGGAATTGACAAAAGAGCAGCAAAAGACAAAAATTTAAAACTAATATGGGCATTAGCATTACCAGGAAAAGTAGCACCAGTCACAACAGCAGAATTTATAAAAGACACAGTTTATAATATTTTAAAAGAAATATATAAAAAATAACAAAAGAAAGGATGAAAAAAATGAACGAAATTTTACAAGCATTAATTTTAGGAATCGTACAAGGACTAACAGAATTATTACCAATATCAAGCTCAGCACATTTAAACTTAATACCATGGGCTTTTAACTGGGATATACCAGAAAGCTTTGATGTAGCATTACACTTTGGAACATTATTAGCAATAGTATTATTTTTCTACAAAGATTGGTTAAAACTAATAAAAGGAGGATTTAACCAAGTTGTAAAAAAAGAAAAAACATTTGAAGGAAAAATGTTCTGGTATCTAGTTGCAGCAACAATACCAGGAGGAGCAATAGGATTTTTACTAGACCACTTTGTTGGGGACAATTTAGCGAAAATGCCATTATTAATAGCATCGGCATTAATAATAATGGGAATTGTCCTATACATAGTAGATAAAAAAGCACCTTCAAAAACAGATTATGAACATATGACATTTAAACAAACATTTTTAATAGGATTTTCACAAGCTCTAGCATTTATACCAGGAGTATCACGTTCAGGAGTAACAATGACAACAGGTAGAGCTATGGGAATAGACAGAGAATCAACAGCTAAATATTCATTCTTATTATCAACACCAATAGTATTAGGAGCAACACTATACAAATTTAAAGATTTTGTATTTGGAATGCCATTTTTCGTAGGAGTATTATCAAGCTTTTTAGTTGGTGTGTTAGTAATAAAATTCTTGTTAGAATACCTAAAAAAAGGAAGTTTTAAAATATTTGCAGTATATAGAATAATCTTAGGATTAGCTGTTATTGGATTATATTTAATAAGATTATAGAAAATAAAATATAAAAAACAAAAAAGTTGGAAGAAAATAAAAAGTTTTTCTTCTAACTTTTTTGTTTTTTATAAGTTATCTTATATAACTCTTAAATAGTTGATTTATTTACCAAAAAGTTAATAAAATGTGACTTAAAGGAGGTAATGAAATGGAAAAAAATGCATTAAGGAAAATTAAATTTAAAAGTTTAATAGAGGAGTGGTTACAATATAAAAAAACAACAATAAAAGAATCTTCTTATTTAAACTACAAATTTATAATCGAAACAAATATCAAAAAAGAAATGGGGGAGAAAAATTTAGAAGAATTATTGCAATACAACTTTAATTCATTTGTAGAACAATTAATGGAAAAGTTATCAAGTAAAACAGTCAAAGATATAATGACGGTTTTAAAGGCAATATTAAAATATGCAGAAATAAAATATGATATAAATTTTAAAATAAGTTTGATATCAACACCTGCACAAATAACAAATGAAGTAGAAGTATTTAATGACAAAGACAGAAAGGAAATGGAAAAATATTGTATTCAATCAAAAAAAATAAGGGATTTAGGAGTTTTAATTAGTCTATATACTGGATTAAGAATAGGAGAAGTGTGTGCTTTAAAATGGTCAGATATTGACTTTGAAAAAAAATACATAAAGGTAAATCACACATTACAAAGAGTATATGTTAATAAAAGAGAAACGAAAGTATTATATGATAGACCAAAAACTAAAAAATCTATAAGAAAAATACCGATGGCTAAAGTATTGTATGAAAAATTAAAAGAAATATCAAAAAATTATGATAACGCAGCTTTCGTATTAACAGGAAGTACCAAAAGATATTATGAACCTTTAGGCTATAGATACATATATAGGAGAATTTTGGAAAAATGTGATATTGAATATAAAAGATATCATCAATTAAGACATACTTTTGCAACCCGCTGTATTAAAGTTGGAATGGATGTTAAATCTTTGAGTGAGGTCTTAGGACATGCTAATGTTTCTATTACTTTGAATATTTATGTGCATTCTTCGTTTGAGACTAAAAATAAGTTTATAAAGAAATTATAAAAATAATCACCTAAAATGGTGATTATTTTTGCTTTAAATATTATTTTAATAATTGATTCCTAATAATACTCCCAATCCGAAGTGCTTAAGACCTTAATTAAGCTTGAAACTTAATTAATTTATTATACTGAGAATATAACATAACTAAAACAAAAAATCAATAGTTAAATTATTAAATATTATATAATTATAAAATTTGAAGTACGAATATTTCAATCTATTTTAAGCATTTACATTATATTAAGTTTCAAGCTTAATTAAAAAAGTAGGAGGAAAAATATGAATAACAAAAGAGGAATAACATTAGTTGCATTAGTAATTACAATAGTAATTTTATTAATATTAGCAGGTATATCAATAATTGGGTTAACAAAAGCAGGAGTATTAAAAAATGCAGAATTAGCAAAAGAAGAATATCAAAAATCAGTAAAAAAGGAAGAAAACGATTTAAATAAAATAAATGAATATATAAAAGGGAATAGAGAAAATAATACAAAAGAAAGCGAATTAATACAAGAGGTAACATTTGAAGTGATTGAAACTAAAGGGATTAGTATAAAAGTACAAATAAATGTAAAGGAAACAAATGAAAATGATGCAAGAGGGTATTTTGTTTATATAAATGATGAAGTTGTTGCTGTAAAAGATGAAAATATAATAAAAATAGAAAAATTAAATATAGCTACAGAATATAAAATAAAGTGTGGAGTAATTGATAAGAACGGTAATATAAAAGAAAGTTCAGAAAATAAAGTACAGACATTAGAAAAAGAAGTTTTATATGATGGAGTTGACAGTTCGATATTTGAACCATTTCGTGTGGATAGTGCTTCAAGTTATAAAGCTTATGGACAAGAAAATGGATATTATATTATAACTGCTTTGAACTCAAATGGAAGAGCAGGTATTAACATAAACAATAAGATCGATTTAACCAATATAAAAAAAGTAATAGTTAATACAGAGTTATACAATAATTATGGGAGTTCTTTTATTGGAACAATATATTTAGGAATATGTAATCAAAAAAATAACTCTATAGATTTTATTAAATCAATTAATTATTCTACAAATGCAACAAAGAATGAAAGAAAAATATTAGAACTGGATGTTTCTGATATAGAAGGAGAATATTATATAAAAACAATAGTGGTTCATCCTTCTAATGTTACTAATTACGGATTTACTTCTAATATATATTCAATTGAATTAAATTAGATTTATATAAATAGTAAAAATTAGTATAAAATGTCGAAAATTGCGATGAAAAGTATAACAAAAATACGATTTATTATTGCAATATTCGGCATTTTATTGTATTATATAAACATTAGATATCTAATTAA
>ERZ857801.880-NODE-880-length-37547-cov-6.407527_pt1 | contig 37547 bp, 38 predicted proteins | sample MGYA00519762_ERZ857801 | MGnify/ENA primary metagenome ERZ857801 (study PRJEB31778, sample SAMEA3449368) | human gut metagenome | biome: human gut; feature: human-associated habitat; material: faeces | place: United Kingdom | collected 2010/2012 ...
GCAGGGCGTCGGTGAACTCCTCCAGCAGGGAGTCGTTGCCGCCATGGAACAGGATTGCGCCCTTGGAGGTATCTGCGGGCACGATCCGCCAGCAGGGCAAAACGACGCCGTCCGCATAGGGCACCTCCTCCCGGTGGATGGGGCCGCCTTGCTCCGCAAACAGGTAGGTAAAGTGTGTATAGAAGATCTCCCTGGCCCGGTCATAAGCAGCATGACACTCCGGGGTGTCCGGCGCCATGAAGAACTCCGCCATCCGAAGATATCCGGCGGCGGCCGCCCAGTCCTCCCGGGCTTCCGCCTGGGCGGAAAGCTCCTTTAAGACCCGCTCCCAAGAGGGAAAGTCCGTAATCTCCCCGCCCCGGGCCTGGATCTCCGCCGGGTCTCCGTGGTTCCACATGACCACCCGGTTGAGCTGGAAGTCAAAGAGCGGATGGTCGTTGAAGTGATAGGTCCCTGTGGGAAAAGTCAGTACAGACATCACAATGCCCCTTTCTTGTTGTAAGATAGGGACATTGTAGCAGGAACTTATCTGATTTACTTCTGTTCATCTGCTGTTCTGACCCAGGCCGGTCAGGAAGATCTGCTTCACCTCGGTCATGGACATGCCGTACAGCTTCCGGCTGGTGTCCGCCATGTGGGAGGGAGTGGCAAAGCCCGCATCCATGCAGACCTGGGTGAGGGAGCGTCCCGTCTCCAGCAGATAGAAGGCCCGTTCCAGCTTCAGGTTTGCCAGATAGAGATGGGGAGAGATTCCCGTATCCCGCCGGAACAGATGGGTCAGGCGGCTGGGAGACAGGTGGACGGCCCGGGCCACTTCCCGGATGGTCAGCTGCTCCAGGGCGGGGGTTGCTTTCATGTAGGCGGCCGCCTCCAGTATCCGCGGATCCTCCGCAGAGGTACGTTGCTCCTGCAATCCGAGCAGCCGCTCGGTTTCGGCAGCGGCGGCGGCCGCATCCGCCTCCGTGCGCACATCCCGCCACCGCTCCCCTACCTCGGAGGAAACAGACGTATCCAGTGTCCGCCAGGGAGCGCCCCGCAAAAGGGTGTGCTTCACACAGCGGCTCATAGGCGTCAGCTCGTCGATGAACACCACCAGAGTCGGGGCCTCGCTCAAAATCGTGTGGGGGACATCAGAGCCGATAGCGATGCCCGCCGCCTCCACGGATACGCCATTCACCAGGGCGGTGAAGGGCCGCTCCATGGCAAACACCAGATGGGCGGCGAAATGCCGGTGCTCCGCCGGAGAGGGATAGCTTGCCTGGATGTAGTAGCAGTCACTGACACGGAAAATAAAGGGTTCGTTCATCAGGAACTCACCCCGTTTCTGGCTTGAAACTCCATCCGCACGATTTGCAGCTTCATCGGCCCGTCGGCGATCCCGGCCAACAAACGATGGATATTACGGATTCCCGGACCCCGCAAATCCTGATAGCCCAGCATATAACCCCGACTAGATATGGAGATGCGGTTCGACCAGGACGTCAATTCCTTCTCCGCATCCCGGACGGAGAAATACGCCCCCACATCCCGGATACCCGCCTGCTTGACCCAGGTTTTCAGCATCAGCTTCACCGCCGCCGGGCCGGCGGCGTCAAATACCAGCCGCCCGTCCGGAAACCGTTCCGCCATGGCCGCGCAGAGGGCGCGCACCTGCTCCGTCCGAAAGTAGTAAAACACGCCGGCGGCAAAGAACACCGCCCCGTCCTCTGCCGGCGTGTCGATGGCATCGAACCAGGAGAAGTCGTTCAGGTCGGCGGCAAGGTTCTTCTCCCGTTCCTCAGCGGGGAGCAGCGCCTCCCGCACCACCATGACGTCGGGCAGGTCGATGTTATAGATGTAGCACTGCCCGTTGTCACAGGCCCGGCCTGTCTGGTCCAAGCCGCAGCCCAGATTGACCACGGCGGCCTTGGGATGGGTGCTCAGGTAGTCCCGCACCTCAAAGGCCAGGTCGCTCTGGCGCATGGCCACCTCCAGAGCGCCGAAGATCTGCATGAGGCTGTCGGATTTCCTCTCCAAAGCGGAAAAATCGTAGTCAATCCTCTCCAACAGCTCCGACGCCGTCTGGTCGGCAAACAGCTGGGGAAACTTCCGGGAACACAGTGCCCGGCCATACAGGGGGATCACCAGCGTCTCCTGGATGGAGTCCTTTTCCATGGGATACCGCCGCATATATCCTCTCACTTTCTGCCCACCAGCAGGGCGGAACCGGAGAGAAACAGGCTTTTTCCCTCCCCGCGGGTCATGAAGGTCCCGTCTGCCGTAGGGAGCAGCCGCGCCTCTTGGAAGCCCTCCTCCCGCAGTTTGCGGAGAAAATCGTCCATATCCCCATACCGGGAGGGCTCCATCAGGTCATGAATGGCAAAGATACCGCCCTTCTTCAGCACCCGCAACGTCTCCCGCAGCAGCGCCTGCTTGTCCGCGCCGGTGATGTTGTGGTAGACATAGTTGCTGGTCACTGCGTCAAAGGTCTCGTCCGGGAAATCCAGATGGCGGGCATCGCCCTTCTGGAAGGCGACATTGTCCACTCCCTCGGCCTGAGCGTTCCGCTCACAAAGTTTCCGGCTGTAGGAGGCGTATTCCACACCCCAGCGGTCGATGCCCACCATGCGGCCCTGGGGGTTCCGTTTGGCACAGGCGATGGTCAGCGCCCCGCTGCCGCATCCCACGTCCAGGCCCACGCCGCCCTCCGGGAGCACGATGGATGCGGCGACGCCCTCCACGATCTGCCGGGACAGCTGCCGCCCTCCCTCGTAGGAAAACATCGCCCGGGCGTACAGGCTCCATGCCGCCCCTGCAAGGCAGCCCACAGCGCCCAGGCCCAGGACTGCTCCGGCAAGATGCCTTGACGTCCGGGCCCAGGGCAGCCGCGACCAGACAGCAGCCGCGCTTCCCGCCGCCAGTACGCCGGCGGCTGTCCCCAGGCTCATGATCATGCCCTTGGGCATCCAATTCCGATAATCTGGCTTCATGGTCATCTCCCCTTCCGGATTCATCTGCGGAGGACATGGAGATCCTGCTCCCCAGAGCAGTGAGCCCCTGCCCAGGTTTCTATGCGGGTGAAATCGGTCCTCCAGGCGAATTTCACGATCTGTTTTCCAAATTGGCAGATCCTTGATGCCTTTGTTATTTCTCACTCTTCCGCATTAGGCTGGTTCTCCTGTCCGTGACGGTGCCGTCCGCAGCAATGTCCGCCGCTGTAATGGCCGTAGCAGCAGCCTCCGTCCGGGTCGGTGGGATCCAAGTGCAGGAGATCCACCTTGACGATGTTCTCTTGGGTGTCCATTTGATTCATCAGTTCCAGCATGGTTCGTCCTCCTTCAAGTTTACTTCTTTGTAATGACATATCACCGGCAGTTAGCAATAACTAACTATAAAGCAATTATACAAGCCACCGTTACGTCTGTCAAGAAACAGACTGCCGCGGAGCAGTTGATCGCTCCCGCGGCAGTCTGCTATTTTCTCTTTGGATTTTTGGGAAACCACCCACGTTCCACCCGCTTGGCCTGCTCCTTCAGCTCCCGGATGCTCCACAGGCAGCCGGCGCCCAGCAGCCCCAAAAGGATGGACAAGATCCCCTGGATCAAGAGGGCCGCCAGCAGGCAGAGCAGGCCGGCGATCAGGAACACCGGCCAAATGCGCTGGGTGAAGCGGTACTCGCACCAGATCACCAGGGGGTGAAAGGCTCCGATCACCAGCAGCGATGCGGCGCCCACGACAACGCCTTCCAAGTTCAGTTCCATCGACATCACCTCGCGGACATCATATCACAGAAAAGCAAACGTGAAAACCCACGAGCTGCCATTTCTTCTCAACCGCCTGTTTCAGTTGTCAAAAATCACATTACTGTGGTAGCACAACTGCCTCTTGACATCAAGGTTCCGCTGTGCTAAATTGATAATCAGATTATCGGTAATCTAATTATCTTCCAAGGAGGCGATTGCATGGCAGTGGCGGACCGCTCCATTGATCCCCGGATCCTGGAGAGCGCCCGAACAGAGTTCCTGGCAAGCGGCTTTGAAAAGGCGTCCCTTAAGACCATCTGCGAGGGGGCCGGAGTCACCACAGGAGCGCTGTATAAGCGCTACAAGGGAAAGGAGGAGCTGTTCTGTGCGGTGGTGGAACAGACGGTGTCGGACCTGTACGAAGTGGCCCATGCCCGGGGGGATAAGGACCCCACGGCCATGTTCAACCAGGAACTGATCAAGGCGTGGGACATGGATGGGGCGGACATGATATGGTGGTTCCGTTTCCTCTACGACCGGCGAGACGACTTCTATCTGCTGCTCTCCTGCTCCCAGGGAACCCGGTACGCCAACTTCCCCCACGATTGGGTGGAGCTTCTGACGAAGGCCACCAGCGCCTATCTGGCGGAGGCCCAGCGGCGTGGCCTGTGCCGGAACGATGTAGAGCCAGCGGAACTGCACATCCTGCTGTCCGCTTTCTGGACCACGATTTATGAGCCCTTCATCCATCACTTCACCTGGGAACAGATCGAGGCCCACTGCCGGATCGTCTGCGGCCTGTTCAACTGGCATGGCGCGCTGCATTTTCAGAAATAGGGAAAGCCTCTCCAGCGGAGAGGTTTTTCACCGGCCAAGAGTTAGCAATAACTAATCTCAAAAAAAGGAGGTTCGACTGTGTTTCAAAAAGTTTTGGAGTATGCGGGCGAGTATCGGAAGACCACCTATCTCTCTATGGCGGTGATGCTCATCGGCATCGTCATGAATGTGCTCCCCTTCTTGTTCATCTACCAACTGATCCGGCCCCTGCTGCTGGGGGAATCGCTGGAGCTTGGATACGCGGCGTGGCGGGTGGCAGCCATCGCCGTCTGCGGGGTCCTATACGCTGTCCTATATGTAAAGGGCCTGTCCCTCTCCCACCGGGCGGCCTACAACACCCTGAAAAACCTGCGGGCTTCCCTCCAGGGAAAGCTGGAGCGGCAGCCCCTGGGCGTGATCCAGGAGAAGGGCGTGGGCGCCTTGAAGAAGATGTTCATTGACGACATCGACTCTATCGAGCTGCTGCTGGCCCATGCCCTGCCGGAGGGGCTGGCCAATCTGGCGGTGCCTGCCTTCGTCTTTCTCGCCATGTTTTTCGTGGACTGGAAGCTGGCACTGCTCTCTCTATGTGCTCTGCCGTTGGGTCTGGTGGCTATGATGGCCATGTACCGCGCCGGCACCAGCAAGATGGGTGCTTACTACGCCTCCGCCCAGAAGATGAACAACACCATCGTGGAGTACATCAACGGCATGGAGGTGGTGAAGGTCTTCAACCGGGATGGGGAGTCCTACCAGCGCTTTGAGCAGGATGTGCGGGGCTACCGGGACTTCACCCTGGCTTGGTACAAGGTCTGCTGGCCCTGGATGGCCCTCTACAACAGCATCCTGCCCTGTGTGGCCCTGTTCACCCTGCCCATCGGGGCGTACCTGGTTTTGGTAGGATACTCCACCCTGCCGGACTTCGCCCTGGTGCTGTGCATGTCCTTCGGCGTGGGTGCGCCCCTGCTGCGGGCGCTGGGGTTTATGTCCACCCTGCCCCAGATCAACTACAAGATCACCGCCCTGGAGCAGCTGATGGGCGCACCGGCTCTGGAGCAGACAGAGGCAGGCTTCTCTGGTGAGGATCACTCCGTTTCCTTTGAGGATGTCCGCTTTGCCTATCAGGAGGACGAGGTGCTCCACGGCGTCTCCCTCACCGCGCCGGAGGGGAGCCTCACCGCCCTGGTGGGGGAGTCGGGCAGCGGCAAGTCCACCCTGGCCAAGCTCCTGGTCCACTACTACGATGTGACCGGCGGGAGCATCCGCGTGGGTGGCCAGGACATCCGGGAGATGAGCGTGGAGGCCCTCAACGACCAGATCTCCTATGTGGCCCAGGAGCAGTTCCTGTTCAACATGAGCCTGCTGGAGAACATCCGCCTGGGCCGTCCGGAGGCCACGGATCAGGAGGTTCTGGCCGCGGCGGAGAAGGCCCAGTGCGGGGAGTTCCTTGCCCGGCTGGAGAATGGCATCCACACCATGGCCGGGGACGGGGGCAAAATGCTTTCCGGCGGGGAGCGGCAGCGCATCTCTCTGGCCCGGGCGATCTTGAAAAACGCCCCTATCGTGGTGCTGGACGAGGCCACCGCCTTCATGGATCCGGAGAATGAGGAGAAGATGAACGAGGCCATTGCCGAAGTGATCCGGGGTAAGACAGTCCTCGTCATCGCCCACCGGCTCCACTCCATCGTGAATGCAGATCAAATCTGCGTGCTGGAGCAGGGCACTGTGGCCGATGTGGGCACCCACGAGGAGCTGCTGGGCCGCTGCCCGGCGTATCAAAAGCTCTGGCAGGCTGCGGAGGACAGCGCCCAATGGGGCGTGAATCAGAGAGGAGGCGCGGTACAATGATCCAACTGATGAAACGGATTCTGGCGGTCTCCGGCCGGTATAAGCGGCGGATCCAAATCGCCTTTGTCTTTTCGTTCCTGAAATCCCTGCTGGCCAAAGCGCCGATCATGCTGGCGTTCCTGGTGCTCTCCAGCTTTTACGAGGGGACCATCACCGCCGGCGACTGCCTCTGGTACGGCATCGCCCTGGTGGTCTGCGTCTTGCTTCAGGTCCTCTTTCACCACATCGCCGACCGGCTCCAGTCCGCGGCGGGTTTCCTGGTATTTTCGGACATGCGGATGGATCTGGGTGCCCACTTGCGGCGGATGCCCATGGGCTACTTCACCGAGGGCAACATTGGCAAAATCAGCTCCGTCCTTTCCTCCGACATGGTGTTCATTGAGGAAAACTGCATGACCGTACTGGCGGACATGATGAGCTACATTTTTGCCCAGGCCATCCTGATCGTGTTTTTACTCTTCTTCAATGTCTGGATCGGTCTGGCCGCCCTAGTGATCATCGGCATCGTGCTGCTCATTGCCCGGGGCATGAAGCGTGAGGCCCTCCAGGACTCCGTGGCGCGGCAGGAGCAGAACGAGAATCTCACCGAGGCGGTGCTGGACTTCGTGGAAGGCATCGGGATCATCAAGACCTACAATCTTCTGGGAGAAAAGTCCCGGGAACTGACCGATAACTTCCAAAGAAGCTGCGACACCAGTCTTCAGTTTGAGGAGGACCACTCCCCCTGGCAGCTGCGGCTGAACCTTGCCTACGGCCTGGGGGCTGCGGCTATCACGGCCATTGCCCTGGCGCTGGAGAGCGCCGGGCTCATGAGCGTTCCCTATCTGGTGGGCATCATGCTCTTTGTCTTTGACCTGTTCGGCCCCATCAAGGCCCTGTATACCCAGGCCACCCGGCTGACCGTCATGAACAGCTGCATGGACCGGATCGAGGAGGTCTTTCACGAGACGGAGCTGCCGGATGATGGCCGGGACTCCATCCCGGAGGTCAGCGAGGCCCCGGAGGTGGAGTTCCAGCGTGTGCGCTTTGCCTATGGGGAGAAAGAGGTACTCCACGACATCTCCTTCTCCCTGCCCCGGAACCAGATGCTGGCCCTGGTAGGACCCTCCGGCGGGGGCAAATCCACCATCGCCAACCTGCTCACCCGTTTCTGGGATGTGAAAGGCGGCCGGGTACTGGTTCGAGGAAAGGACGTGCGTGAGGTGAAACTCTCTGACCTAATGGACCACATCAGCATGGTGTTCCAGCGGGTCTATCTCTTCCAGGACACCATCTATAACAACATCGCCATGGGCCGCCCGGACGCCACCCGGGAGGAGGTGCTGGAGGCGGCCCGCAAGGCCCGGTGCTATGACTTTGTGATGGCCCTGCCCGACGGGTTCGACACGGTGATCGGTGAAGGGGGCGAGAGCCTCTCCGGTGGGGAGCGGCAGCGGATCTCCATCGCTCGCTGCATTCTGAAGGACGCCCCTATCGTCATCCTGGACGAGGCAACCGCCAGCGTGGACGCGGACAACGAGAGCTACATCCAGCAGGCCATCTCGGAGCTGGTGCAGGGCAAGACTCTGCTGGTCATCGCCCACCGGCTGAACACCATCCGGGGCGCGGATCAGATCCTGGTCATCTCGGATGGGGAGATCGCCCAGCGGGGCACCCACCAGTCGCTGATGGAGGAGGGCGGTATCTACCGGAACTTCGTCACCGTGCGACAGCAGAGCCGGGGGTGGAACCGCAAAGATAGCGCATAGCAAAAGAACATATTCCCGGGACGCAGTGTCGAAAGGACACTGCGTCCTTTTTTTCTGCACAGGGCTTGACAAAGGGAATGTCGCGTGCTATATTCAAAACATCGTTATAAAACATTGTTATGAATATAGTTTGAAAGAAGGTGACCGTATGGCAAAGCAGAAACCCGGCGTCTATGACCGGGTGTTGGAGTGTGCCAAAGAGGAGTTCTTATCCAAGGGGTTTCTGGATGCCTCCCTGCGGACCATCGCCCAGGAGGCGGGCACCAGCACCGGCTCCATCTACACCCGCTTTGGGGATAAAGAGGGCCTGTTCCGGGCCATTGTGGAGCCGGTGGTGGACGAATTCCGGGCCATGTTCCGGGAGATTCAGGAGAGTTTCCACCAGTTGGACGGCGAGACCCAGCGGGCGGAGATGGGCCAGTACACCGCCCGCCACCAGATGGACCTGCTGGACTACATCTATGACCACTTCGACGTATTCCGCCTCCTGCTGGACGGGGCCCACGGCACCCGGTTCGCCTGTTTCCTGGACGAACTGGTGGACATTGAGGTGGAGTACACCTACCAGTACATGGAGGTCATCGGCTGTGAGAGCGTGAAGTCCGGCCAGGTGACGGAGGAGTTCATCCACATCATCGTCACCGCCTATTTCAACGGCATGTTCGAGGTGGTGCGCCACAACATGGACCGGGCCGCCGCCCATCGCTATGTGAAGATGCTTAACGACTACCATATGGCGGGCTTCGGCACTGTGTTCGATCCCCAGCCCTGAATCAAGCAGGCTGTCCCCCCTTCTGGGTGCAGCCTTTTGATTTCACAACAAGTTAGCAATAACTAACAAAACAAGGAGGAATTCACGATGAACCAACAAAGTCCCATGCTCCGGCTGTGGGAGCTGGGGGCGGCACAGCATGGCAGCCTGATCCAGGCCATCCTGTCCGCCGTGGTGGGGGTGCTGTGCGGCATGGCTCCTTACTTCGCCGCCGCCCAGATCATTCTCGGCCTGCTGTCCGGCAGACAGGAATTCTCGTTCTACCTGACCTGGTGCGCCGTGGCCCTGCTGGGATTTCTTCTGCGGGCCAGCCTCTACTCCCTGGCCCTGTCCATCTCCCACAAGGCCACCTTCTCCATTCTGAAATCCATCCGGGAGAAGATCCTGGAAAAGCTCCCCAAGATGCCCCTGGGCACCATCCTGGATACCTCCAGCGGCCAGATGAAGCAGGTCATCGTTGACCAGGTGGAGAGCATGGAGCGGCCCCTGGCCCACCTACTGCCGGAGATGACCGCCAACGTGCTTGGGCCGGTGTGTATCCTCATCTACCTGTTTGTGCTGGACTGGCGAATGGCCCTGCTGAGCCTGGTGTCCATCCCGGTGGGCATGGCCTTCATGATGGCGGTGATGGCCAACTACGGCAAGCAGTACGAGGGCTCCGTCAAGACCACCCAGGCCATGAACAGCGCCATCGTGGAGTACATCGGCGGCATTGAGGTCATCAAGGCCTTCAATCAGGGGAAGCAGTCCTACGCCCGGTTTTCCGACAGCGTAAAGGCCAACGCCTCCTACTTCTACCACTGGATGAAAAGCTGCCAGCTGCCCATCTCCCTGTCCAAGGCCATCTCCCCCACCACCATGATCACCATTTTGCCGGTGGGCTGGCTCCTGTATGCCGGCGGGAGCCTGCCGGTGGAGACCTTCATCACCACCATCGTGCTGTCCCTGGGCATCGCCGGACCGCTGCTCTCCGCCATGGACTTTGTGGATAGTCTGGCTAAGGTAGGCACCATCGTGGGCTCAGTGGACGAGATTTTGAACGGCCAGGAGCAGGACCACGGGAACGCCCCGGTGCAGTTCCAGGGGCGGGACATCGCCCTCTCCCATGTGTCCTTCGGCTACCACGCGGACAAGGAGGTCCTCCACGACGTGTCCCTCACCATTCCCGCCGGCACCATGACCGCCTTTGTAGGGCCGTCCGGTTCCGGCAAGTCCACCATTGCCAAGTTGATCGCGGGGTTCTGGGATGTGTCCGCCGGCGCCATCACCCTGGGCGGGCAGGATCTGAAGAAAATCCCGCTGCCCCAGCTCTATGACCAGGTGGCCTTTGTGTCCCAGGACAACTACCTCTTTGACGAGAGCGTCCGGGAGAACATCCGCATGGGCCGCCCCAATGCCGCCGACCAGGAGGTGGAGGCTGTGGCGAAGGCCGCCGGGTGCGACGATTTCATTCGGGCCCTGGAACAGGGCTATGACACCATCGTGGGCGGAGGCGGCGCCCACCTCTCCGGCGGCGAGCGGCAGCGCATAGCCATCGCCCGGGCCATGCTGAAGGATGCCCCCATCGTGGTGCTGGATGAGGCCACAGCCTACATTGACCCGGAGAACGAGGCCCTGGTCCAGCGTGCCGTAGGAAAATTAGTGGCGGGCAGGACCGTGCTGGTCATCGCCCACCGCCTGAGCACCATCACCGGCGCGGACCAGATCGTAGTGGTGAACGGCGGACGCATCGAGGCCACCGGCAAGCATGAGAAACTTTTGGAAACCTGCCCCCTCTATCGTGAGATGTGGCAGGCTCACATGGGTGTAAAGGAGGGAGAGCAGGCATGATCGAGGTTTTGAGAAAGATCTGGTGCTTTGCCGGTGAAGAGCAGGGCAATATTCGCAAGTCTATGGTACTGGGGTTCTTTTATGCCATCTTCCACATGTTCCAGATCGCCGCCATCTATGTAGTAGTCCTGGCCCTGGTGGACGGCTCCACTTCTGCCGCCCCGGCCTGGGAGGCCCTGGTTTTGCTGCTGGTCAGTATTCTGGGCCGGGCGATCATGAATCGGTTCAGTCAGCTCCAGCAGACCCACGCCGGGTATTTCATGGCGGCCAACAAGCGCCTAAGCATGGGCGATAAGCTCAAGCGCATCCCCATGGGCTACTTCAATGACCAGAGTTTAGGGGAACTCACCGGCATCGCCACCACCGTCCTGGACGAGGTGGAGAGCGCCGGGGCCATGGTGCTGGTCACTATCCTGGGCGGGCTCATCAACTCCGCCGTCATGCTGCTGTGCGTGCTGTTCTGGGACTGGCGCATCGGCCTGCTGGCTCTGGCCGGGATGGCGCTGTACCTGCTGCTCCTCTCCCGCATGGAGAAACAGTCCGCCAAAATCGCCCCCAAGCGGCAGCGGGACGAGGCCCGGCTGGTAGAGGCGGTTCTGGAGCAGCTCCAGGGCATGAGCGTCATCAAGTCCTTCAACCTCACCGGCAAGGGGGACAAACGGATCCGTCAGGCCCTGGAGGACAGCCGGGAGAACAATCTGGCGGTGGAAAAGCTGTTCACCCCCTACATCTGGGCCCAGGAGATGGCCCTCCACCTGTTCAGTGTGGTGATTTTGGTTGCCGCCGTGTGGCTGTATCTGAACGGCAGCCTGACTCTGGCCAACGCCCTGATGGCGGTGATCATCTCCTTCCTAATCTTCTCCCAGATCCAGTCCGCCGGCAGCGGCGTGTCCGCCCTGCGGCTGGTGGGCAGCTCCATTGACCACGCCAATCAGGTGGACCAAATCCCGGAGATGGACCAGGACGGCGCGGAACTCCATCCGGGATCCCACGACATCGTGTTCGACCATGTAAACTTCTCCTACGGCAGCCGGCCCATCTTGAAGGATGTGTCCCTCACCATCCCGGACAGGACCACCACCGCTATCGTGGGGCCCTCCGGCTCCGGCAAGACCACCCTCTGCAACCTGATCGCCCGGTTCTGGGATGTGGACGGTGGCCGGGTCACCATCGGCGGACGGGATGTGCGGGAGTACACCCTGGAATCCCTGATGAAACAGGTGAGCATGGTGTTCCAGCGGGTGTACCTCTTCCATGACACCATTGAGAACAACATCAAGTTCGGCTGTCCCAACGCTACCCACGAGCAGGTGATGGATGCGGCGAAGAAGGCCTGCTGCCATGACTTCATCTCCGCCCTGCCGGAAGGGTATGACACGGTCATCGGTGAGAGCGGGGCTACCCTGTCTGGTGGTGAGAAGCAGCGGATCTCCATTGCCCGGTGTCTGCTGAAGGATGCTCCCATCGTCATCTTCGACGAGGCCACCGCCAACGTGGACCCGGAGAACGAAGACCAGCTCCAGCGGGCCATGGAGGCCCTGACCCGGGAGAAAACGGTACTGATGATCGCTCACCGGCTGAAAACCGTCCGCAGCGCCGACCAGATCCTGGTGCTGGATCAGGGCCGCATCGTCCAGCGGGGTACCCACGGGGAGCTGATCGGCCAGGAGGGCATCTACCGGAACTTTGTAACTCAAAGGGCCGAGGCCGGCAAGTGGTCGCTGTAAATCTTTATGAAAAATCAGCGCCAGGCTGCAACAATATTGCGCAGCCTGGCGCTGATCCAGTTATTGTGATGCGAGCCGCTGTTTTCACATAAGCCGGATGACCGGAACATCCTTCAGCCTCTGCATCAGCCATCTGCTATATTCCATTTTTAATTTCCTGCTCTTCGCCATCAATGTCTATTTTATAGTCCATCCCCACCACCGTCTTGATGTATGCCGGATGCCTGGGTTCCTCCTCCAGCTTTCTTCGCAGCCGCCAGATGGTATTCTCCACAGAGTTCGTCCCGTGCAGATATTCCTCGCCCCAAGCGGCCTCATAGAGCTGCGCTTTGGAGAACACCTGCCCTGGGGAACTGGCCATGCAGTAGAGCATGGTGTATTCTCCATGGTTGAGGTGTACTTCCTTGCCTGCCATGAACACGCGCCGGTGCTTGTGATAGATCTCCAGCTCTCTGATACGCAGCACGGGGGCGACTGGGGCAGCGATGCTGACCACCTCCGCCCTTTTGCCATTCAGCGCGTCCATGACAGCCTGGAACACGCTGCCGTCCGGGTCGGCAGCCCGGATAATGATAATTTCATCCACGATTTCACCCCCAATGGCAAAGGGAGGCGGCCGCCTGCACGGCCTCCTCCCTTTGCTGTGCTTACGATTCTGGTTTCGCGGCAGCTTTCAGCCTCTCGAAACTCTCATCACTGATGACGTGCTCGATCCGGCAGGCGTCCCGTTCAGCTGTTGCCGGGTCCACGCCAGCGGCAATCAGCCGGTCGGTAAAGAACCGATGCTTTTCATAGATCTGCTCCGCCACTTCTCGCCCTACATCGGTGAGATGCAGGAAATAGCCCTCGTCCATCGTAAGAAAGCCTCCGTCCCGCAGGGTCGCCACCGCATTGCAGACACTGGGCTTTGTGACCTCCAGGTGCCGGGCCACATCTACAGAGCGCACCATGCCTTTCTGCCTTTGGAGCACCAGAATGGCCTCCAGGTAATCCTCTCCAGATGCGTGGAGTTTCATGGTACCCTCCCTTCAGGCGGAAATCTTTTGCTCTGCATTCCACATGGCCGCATACTTTCCATTCTTCGCCAGCAGTTCCTCATGGGTACCGGATTCTGCGATCTTCCCGTCTGCCACCACCAAAATCTGGTCCGCATTCTTGACGATGGACAGGGTGTGGGCAATCATCACCACGGTCTTTTTCTCCTTGAGCAAGTTTGCAATCGCCAGTTTCACTGCCAGTTCGTTCTCAATATCCAGGGACGCCGTAGCCTCGTCCAGCAGCAGAATGGGACTGTTCTTCAAAATCGCCCGGGCAATGGAGAGGCGCTGGCGCTCACCGCCGGAGAGCAGGTTCCCGTTCTCCCCGGTGGGGGTATCATAGCCCTTCTCCATGCTACGGATAAAGCCGTCGCAGTTGGCCTCCCGGCAGGCTGCCTCGATCTCCCCATCGGTGGCACCGGGGCGGGCGTGCCGAATATTGTCTCGGATGGTGTCGTCAAAGAGGAACACATCCTGATCCACCATGGAGATCTGCTCCAGCACCCGCTCCGCCGCTACATGGTCCGTGGGCCTACCGCCGATGGAGATGGCGCCGTCGGTAGGTTCATAGTATTTGGCGATCAGGTTCAGGATGGTGGACTTGCCGGAGCCGGAGTCCCCCACGATGGCGGTGAGTTTCTGGTCGGGAATCGTAAATGTGGCCTGCTTCAGCACAGGCTCTCCGGGAACATATGCAAAGTCCACATGGTCAAAGGCGATCTCATGGGTATCCGTCTGGAACGGCTCCATGCTGCCGCTCTCCTCCGGCTCTTCCATGACGCCCAGGATTTTGTTTTTGGAGATCATCAGGTTTTTGTAGCTGGTGAGGTCCACAAAGATGGTGTTGGCCAGTTTCGCGCAGAACAGGGGCAGCATACAGATCAACAGATAGGACACGGTATCCAGCGCCCCCGCCGCCCAGGGCGCGTACGCTGCCCAGATGACCAGCGGGCAGGCCAGCCAGGTCAGGATGCTCAGTCCCGCCCCCACCGGGAGCACCTTGGCCTCATACACATAGCTGATGCGGCAGAATGCCCGCATGGCGTCAATGACGGTTTTATTCTTCAGGCCGCCCACACCGTAGGCCCGGAAGGTCTGGATACCGGATACATACTCCACAATGCTGCTGACATTCTCCGCGCAGATATCGTTCTTCTCCCGACCGTATTTCCGCACCATGCGGAAGGAAAGCCACAGCCCGGGGATCAGCAGCAGATCCGCCGCCAGCAGGATCAACCCGGCGGGGACGTAGACAGTCATGACAAACACGATCAGCATGAGGGACAGGGCAAAGCTCTTTGCCAGATCCCCGATCTTGTGGGTCAGAATCTTTTCATAGTTGTTGACGTCGCTGGTGATGGTGTTGATGTAGTCGCCGGTCTGTCCCTGAGTAAAGCGGAACAGCGGGATTCGCTTGAGGTGGTCGCCCATGAAAAGGCGGATGTTCCGGCTGACTTCCGCGCCGCCGATTTGGGCCTTGGTGTAGCCATAACTGTAAATCAAAATACGGAGCAAGAAGATCCCGGCGATCACCCCGGTCAGCACCAAGGCCCGGTTCAAGTCAAACCGACCAGCCCACAAGAACTGCATCACCGCATAGAGCAGCATGAAGAGGCTGCCGGAGAGCATGCCTTCCAGCACAGTCCCTGCAACACCGATATAGAAATTGCGGTTCTTCTTCAATACCGCATGGCCCAGGCCACTCTCTTCGGCTCCTATGGTGCCATTCACCTTGTACTCACGCATTGCCCTCGCCCCCTTCCTGCCGATAGGTGATGTTCCGGGCCTTTTCATAGTCCTCCCATGCTTTCCGGTAGTAGGCGTTCTTTCGACGAACCTCCTCATGGGTGCCCACGCTGGTAATCGTGCGGTTTTCCACCACGGCCACCCGGTCGCACAGTTTCAGGGCACTGAGCCGGTGGGCCACCACAATGACGGTCTTGCCCTTGCAGAGATTTTGGATGGCTTTGTCGATCTCCATTTGATTTTCCGGGTCGGAGGCACTGGTGGCCTCGTCCAAAATCAGGATCGGGGCATTTTTCAGGATGGCCCGGGCGATAGCGATGCGCTGCTTTTCGCCGCCGGAGAAGCGGGAGCCGAAGCTGCCCACCTTGGTGTCGTAGCCATCCGGCAGGGACATGATAAAGTCGTCGATCTGTGCCTCTTTCGCGGCCGCCCGCACCTCCTCCAGACTGGCGCTGCTCCCCATGCGGATGTTTTCCAAAACGCTGTCCCGGGTCAGGAAGGTCTTCTGGAACACAATGGCCACGTTTTTTAGAATGGTGTCGTAGTCCAGCTCCTTCACATTTCTCCCGCCAATCAGCACCTCGCCCTCCTGCACATCATAGAACCGGGAGACCAGTTCAATAATGGTGCTCTTGCCGGCGCCGGACCGCCCCACCAGGGCCATACGCTCCCCGTCTCTGATTTTCAGGTTGACGCCCTGCAGCACGTCGGTCTTGCCGTCATAGGAAAACCGCACGTTCCGCAGTTCAATGTCGTGGCTTTCGGGGAAGTCGCTCCCGCCCTGATAGACAGGGATGTCCAGGATCTCCTTTGCCTTGGTGACGGCGCCCAGCACATTGGCGAAGTTTGTCCCCAGCTCTTGCAGGGGCCGAATCTCGGTCAGGTACAGAGAACCCACATAGAGGAACAGCAGAAAGGCGCTGGCCGTTAGGGAGCCTCTCAGGAAAAACATCCCGCCCAGGGGCACCATCAGCAGCATGCCGCACTCGATGATGACCACAAAGGCCGCATAGGGCGGCCCCATCCGCCGGGACGTCTCATTCCACATGGCGTTTTCCTCGTGGATGGCGGAGGAAAACTTTTGAAAGGACTTGCTCCCCATGTTATAGGCTTTGATCAGCTTCATGCCGTTGATGTACTCGATCATGACGGAGTTCAGAGTACTGATGGAGCGGTTGGCCCGGTCCATCAGGTCATCCGTATTGCGGAACATGACCCCCATCACAGCGACGGCCAGGACCAGCGGCACCAGAGAAACCAGCGCCAGGGGGATATTGACGGTCATCAGGTAGGCGAAGACCACCACCGGCCCCACCAGATAGCACACCAGATCCGGCAGGTTGTGGGCCAGGAACAGTTCCAGTTTCTCAATATCCTCGTTCAGCACCGTTTTGATGTCCCCGGTGCGCCGCTCATTCAGCGCCCCCAGGGGCGCCCGGGCCATGTGCTCCGCCACCATGCAGCGCACCTTGAACAGCGCCCCGTAGGCGCCCTTGTGGGCCGCCACCCCGGAGCCGCCGAACAGCACAAAGCGCAGAGTCACCGCCGCCGCGATCATTGCCACGATCCGCACCACCAGTTCCCTGGTACAGGTTCCGTTGAAGGCGGCGTCCATCAGCTGATAGATCCCCATATAGGGGACAACAATGCACAGCCCGCCGGCCGCTGACAAAAAGACTGCCAGAAACAGCCAGACCTTCTGCTCCCCCGCCCAGTGGAGCAGCAGGGCCACACGGTTGACTTTTTTCTGTTTCATCGGTCACCTCTCCTTTCCATTTGAAACAGAGAACAGCTCTCTCAATTTCGGGAGGGCTTCCATGATAACGGGTACATCATCGGGCATCTCGCCCTCGTCAAAATGCAGGACCCGGGAGCAAGTGCGGCAGACAAATTCAAAGTCGTGGGTGACGATGAAGATGACCTTTCCCATGTCGGACAAGCGGCGGATCAGCCCCGCTACCTGGGTCATGCTGTCAAAGTCCAGGCCGCTGGTGGGTTCATCAAATACCAGCAGATCCTTTCCGCAGATCATGCTGACGGCTACGGCCACCCGCTGTTTTTGCCCGCCGGACAGGGTATTGGGGTGGCGCTCCCGGTATGGGGCCAGCCCCAGTTCCTCCAGGGTAGCGTCTACCAAGGCTTTGTCCGGGTTCCGGATGCCGAAGGAGCACTCCGCCTCCACGCTCTCGGCAAACAGCTCGTAGTTTACGTCCTGCATCACCATGTAGGATTGCTTGAGCCGGTCCCTGCGCTCCATCGGCCCGCCATCCCACTGGAACTGACCGTCACAGTCCTTGTGGAGCCCGCACAGGGCCCGAGAGAATGTGGTCTTTCCGGCCCCATTGTGGCCCACCACGCCGATGACCTCTCCCCTTCCGGCGGAAAGGCCGATCCCGTGAAGGATGGTGCGCCTCTTATAGCGCAGGGAGACATCGTTCAACGACAGCACCGATCCCCGGACCGGGGCATGGCCGGGCGGCGGGAGGACGTCCATCAGATCCGTTGCCCGCAGCCCCATCTGTTCCCGCTGTGCCTGGGACAGCCGACGGAGCTCTTCCGGTGTGAATATCCCTTTGATCTCTCCTCGGTCCAGATACACGATCCGGTCTGCTATGTCCATCAGGTAATAGAGCCGGTGCTCTGCGATCAGGATGGTCTTGCCCTGGCCCTTGACCAGCCGCAGATGCTCCCGCAATTCTTGGATGGAGGTCATGTCCAGGTTAGAAGATGGTTCATCCAGCAGATAGATCTCCGGGTTCATGGCGTAGACGGATGCGAATGCGATCTTCTGCTTTTCCCCGCCGGACAGCTCGAAGATATTGCGGCCGCGAAGGCTCTGGATGCGCAGATCCTCCGTCGTCTGCTCCACGCGCTCCGCCAGTTCCTGGGGCGGCCGGGCCTCATTCTCGATGCCGAAGGCGATCTCGCTGTCCGTGTCCACGTTAAAAAACTGCGTTCTGGGATTCTGGAACACTGACCCCACCTTGGCGGCGATCTGGTACATGGGGAGGCTGCTGATCTCCTGCCCGTCTACCAGCACACGGCCCTGAAGTTCTCCCTGGTAAAATTGAGGGATCAGTCCGTTCACCAGCCTTGTGATGGTAGTCTTGCCGCATCCGCTGCGCCCACAGAGCAGGACGCACTCCCCATCCGCGATGGTCAGGTCAATGTCCCGGAGGCCGTCATGCTCCTGCCCCTGATAGGTAAAGGATACCTGTTTCAGTTCGATCATCCAAATACCCCCTTCCCATAGAGGCCCGCCGCGAAAAAGGCGCCAAAACAGAGAATTGCCGCCGCATCCGCCGGCCACATGCGGATCTGCACCAGGCAGGTCCTTGGTTTTGGGTTCTCGATTCCCCGGGTGATGGAGGCGATGGACAGTTCATCCGCCGCCTTGGACGCCGCCATCATCAGTGGAACATAGATGCACTCCACGGTCATGCCGGGATGGGTCAATAGCCCTTTCAGGGACGGCGACACGTCCCGCAGCCGCATGGCGTCCTTGATGAACCGCCAGTCCTCCTGAATGGTGGGGATATAGCGGAGCATGACCGCCAGCGGGATCACCAGCTTTTTCGGCGCATGCGCGCGGTTCATAGCTGACAAAAACTCGCTGACCTTAGTGGTGGAGATGACGATGCCTGACAGCATCCCGCAGGGGTACACCTTGTGGAACAGGCCGAGGAATGCGATGAACATGGTGCGCCAGGTCCCGGTCATGGTGTCCATGATCCAGAAGGTGATCAGGACAATCAGCCCGTAGAACGCCGCGTCCTTCCAGGCGTACTTCCACTTTCCGCAGCAGGCGCCAAACAGCCCAATCAGCACCACGAGTCCCAGCTCATAGTACAGGGACGGGGCTATCATGGCGGAGAGGATGCAGAGCAGGAGCAGCAGGATTTTCGTCCTTGGATCCAGCCAGAGTCTTTGCCGTGGGGATGTTCCGCCGTTCATGCGGTGATCCCAGCCTTCTCGAACTGTTTCTTCAGCATCTTGCCGCCGATCCACCCGCTGAAGGCCGCGATGACCAGCGTGCCGACGACGATGACCGCCAGCAGCCAGGAGGGCGCGGAGGCGCTCATGGTGTCAATGTAGGACTGCTCCGTGCCGTTATCCAGCATAGTGCTGGCCCAGCCCTCCGGGTCGATAAAGAATACCACATAGGTGTAGATGCCGCCCAGGGAGATCAGCATGTAGGACAGCAGGTTGATGGCCTTGTTGCGGTAGTGACCGGCGTCAGCCACAAGGTCCGCAATGATCCCCATGCCGATGTACCCCAGGGAGAACGCCCAGTGCATCCCCGTGGCAAACCAGATGATTCCCATGATGATGCCGAGGATGGTGACGCTCCAGCGTTTCTGCACCTTAGCGACCATCAGCAAATAGATGGGGCCGCACAGCAGCGCCGCACCCATGGGCATGTAAAAGGTCAGAACCGGGTTTGGCGCAAAGGGCAGACCGCCAATCAACGTAAAGACAAAAAAGATGGCGCCGAAAATGCCGGTGGTCACAAGGTCCTTGACCGTAAGGCCCTTCTTCAGTGAATTGGCTTGGTTGCTCATAGTTTTCCTCCTGTTTCATAACGTGTTGACTTTTCATAGGCGATGTGCTACCATTCGGTTAGATGTCGCTAACCATTGCCTATACACTACACGTGGTCTGGACATCTTGCAAGGGTTTGAGACGAGGTTCGTCTCTTCGTTGCAAAAGTTCGTCCAACCGTTGTAAAGAGGAGGCGAGTCTTTTGTTATGCCCGAAATGACGGAGCCATACTATGTATCCATGCTGAAGGGCCACGGTTTTACCCCCGACCCCGACGATCACCAGTATGGGGCCTTGGGCCTCTGCTGGAAAATCTCCCAGGAAATCGGGGAGGGTTCCTACTGGACCTATGGACAGAAGGACCTCTACGACATTAAGATCCACAACTTTTTCTTCCATAAGGACTCCCTGCTGGAGTTCTCCCTGCCGGAGTGCCTGAGCATTACTCGCTATGACTCCATCTCCGGGGAAGAGCTGTCGCCCTACCGCCGGCTGTCCGCCGGGTGCATCAAGACCTATATCGGCGGGTATGAACCGTATCAGGTTCTGATCCACAAGAACATCCCCATCCACTCCATCGGCATCGAGATCATGCCGGCCTACTATGAGGACTACCTCAAGAAGCAATACCCGGAAGAATACCGAAACCCAGTGGAGGCGTTCCGCAAAATCGACCAGACCACTGATTTCCCGGAGATGTCCAGACTGCTTTCTGAAGTCCATAACTATCGCGGGGATGGGATCGCCGCCAAGCTGTTCTATGAGAGCAAGGTGGCGGAGGCCCTGTCCCTGGTGGTGGAGTACCAGAAAAAACGTCCAGCGGCCCCCATCAAACTGTCTCAGGCGGATCTGGAGCGCATCCAGACCGTGGCCGCCTATCTGAGCGACCACTATGCGGCAGAGATCCCCATGGAGCGGCTGACGCAGATTGCCTGCATGGGAACCACGAAACTCAAGAGCAGTTTCAAAAAGGTTTACGACTGCACCATCACAGAGTACATCCAGCAGCGCCGCATGAGCCAGGCGGAGTACCTGCTGACCAACACAGACTTATCCATCGGCCAGATCGCTCAGACCGTTGGCTACTCCACCTCCAGCCGCTTTGCGGAGCTGTTCCGGAAGAGCACCGGGCTGCTGCCGGGAGAGTTCCGGAAAGTGGGAAGCCGGTAATAGGGCATGAAAAAGGAACTGGATACCGCCCTTTAATGGGTGGCATCCAGTTCCTTTCAATCTTCCATTCCCGATTGCCTGTTATGAATATCTATTTTATAGCCTGCACCCACCACCGTCTTGATGTATCCCGGATGCCTGGGGTCCTCCTCCAGTTTTCTTCTCAGCCGCCAGATGGTATTCTCCACGGAGTTTGTCCCGCGTAGATATTCCTCCCCCCAGGCGGCCTCATAGAGCTGCGCTTTGGAGAACACCTGCCCTGGTGAACTGGCCATGCAGTAGAGCATGGCATACTCCCCATGATTGAGTTCCACTTCCCTGCCTGCCATCAGCACCCGGCGGTGCTCGTGATGGATCTCCAGTTCCCCAATGCGCAGCACGGAGGTAGCAGGGGCAGCAACATCGACCACCTCTGCCCTTTTACCCTTCAGCGAGTCCATGACGGCCTGGAACACGCTGCCGTCAGGATCCTGCGCATAGATGACGATGATCTCTGCCAATCTCTCCCCCCTCCGCAAGACGGAGGAGGCCGAGCGAATGGCCTCCTCCCTGCTATGCTCAAGATTTTAACTTTGCCGCGGCTTTCAAGCACCGGAAACTCTCGTCGCTGATGACGTGCTCGATTCGGCAGGCGTCCCGCTCAGCTGTGTCCGGGTCTACGCCCGCCTCAATGAGCCGGTCGGTAAAGAAGCGGTGCTTCTCATAGGTCTGCTCTGCCACTTCCCGGCCCACATCGGTGAGATGCAGGGAATAGTCCTCGTCCATCGTGAGAAAGCCTCCGTCCCGCAGGGTCGCCACCGCATTGCAAACACTGGGCTTTGTGACCTCCAGGTGCCGGGCCACATCCACGGAGCGCACCGTCCCTTTCTGCTTCTGGAGAATCAAAACCGCCTCCAGGTAGTCCTCGCCGGACGCATGGATCTTCCGCTTTTCGGGCATACGATCTCCTCCGTCAGATACGCTGACTGAATCGTGCCGCCGTGTCACGCCTTCACGACGACCAGGTACATCTTGAACCGGGTCAGCGCCTTGACTGCGTGGGGGATCCCCGCGGGCATGATGATAGCCTCCCCGCCGTTTAGGGTGTGCGGCGTACCGTCGATAGTGATCTCAGCAGCTCCCTCCAGGATCGTCGCCATGGCGTCGCCCGGCGCCGCGTGGGTGCTGATGGCCTCTCCGGCGTCAAATGCAAACAGAGTCATTCCCACGCCGGGCTTCTGGGCCAGGGTCAGGCTGACGACCTTGCCGTCCTCATATTGGACCTGCTCCTTCAACGCAAAGGGTTGGGCATGAGGTAAATTTTTAATCAGTTCTTCCATGTCTGTCTCCTCCTGGTTTCCGTTTTACTGTACAGTGATCTGCAGAAGCTTGAACGGGCCCGCCCCGCCGATGGCATGGGTAACGCCGGCAGGGACGGCCATACATGCCCCGGCGCGCAAAACCGTCTCTTTGTCCTCCTGATAAACCGGCATACTGCCCTCCAGCACATAGTAGAGGGTATCGCCGAAGTATCGCTCCTCGCTGACGCTCTCCCCATCGCCAAAGGCCAGCAGCGTCATTTGACAGTGTTCGCTCCGGGAAAGCGCCATGCTCACCACCCGGCCCGGGCGGATCTCGATCAGTCCCGCCAGCTCCTCCGGGTGATCCACAGGCAGATTTCGGAGAAATTCCATAGGGCTCTCCTCCTTTGCAAATTCTCTCTTTCAGTATACCCCGGTTTTGCCGCCGGGGCAACAAAAATGGGCTATTGTGTGATCTGATGAATGATCGCGCGCCGCAGCTCCAGCAGCTCCGGAGATGAGGCGTCCCGCCCCTCCGGGCCGGGGAGGGAATACCACTGTGCCACGGTGGTGGGTCGGGCGGTCAGCACGGCAATGCGGGTGGCCACGGTCAGCGCCTCGTCGATCTCGTGGGTGACGAAGAGTACTCCGGGCTTCTCCCGCCGCCAGATGGCCAGCAGCATCGCCACCATTTCCATGCGGATCCCATAATCCAGTCCCTGGAACGGCTCGTCCATCAGGAAAAGCTCCCCGCCGAAGTGAAAGGCCCGGGCCAGCGCGCAGCGGCGGGCCATTCCCCCTGAGAGCTGGCCGGGATAATACCGCGCAAAGCCATCCAGTCCCACTGCGGAAATGAGGGCGCGGACCTCCTCCCGGGGCGCGTCCTCACGCACCAGGCGGATGTTCTCCTCCACCGTGCGCCAGGGGAGCAGCCGGGCGCTCTGGAACATATAGCTCAGCCTGCCCTCCGCGCCCTCCACCGTGCCCTTGTCAGGAGCGGTCAGCCCGGAGATGATATTCAGCAGGGTGGTCTTGCCGCAGCCGGAAGGGCCGATGAGTGCCACGATCTCCCCCTGAGACAACGTAAGAGACAGGTCGGCAAGGACCGGCAGGCCGTCAAAGGCCTTGCTGATCCCCGTGAGTTTCAGCATACCGGCGCCCCCTTCCGACAGCAGATCAGCCGCAGCAGCTTCTGGGTGAGAAAGCACCCCACCACCAGCAGGAACGACCAGGCGATGATGGCGTCCGGCTGGACATTGAGCCGGGCGGAGGTGATGGCGCCGCCGATGCCGCTGTTTGTGGTGAGCACCTCTCCCATCACCGCCAGCTTCCACCCGCCGCCGATGACGATCTCCAGGGCGGAGTTGAAGTAGGGGCGGATGGAGGGGAGCGTCACATGGCGCAGGGTCTTCCACCTGGAAAAGCGGTACAGGCGCGCCATCTCCAGCAGCTGCCGGTCCACGCCCCGCACCCCGTGGCTCAGGTTGATGACCACCGTGGGAACCGTGGCTGTTGCCACGATGAAGATGCAGGGCCGTCCGTTGAAGCCGAACCAGACCAGAGCCAGCACCACCCAGCAGACCGGGGGGACCGACTGGAGCACATGAATCAGCGGCGTCCCCACATCCTCCAGCTTGGGGTACAGACCGAACAGCAGCCCCAGCACCGCCCCGGCGGCGATCCCGATCCCCAGGCCGGTCACCAGCCGCAGGAGCGTAGTCCCCACCGTCGGCCAGAAATCCGGCTCCCGGATCAGCTCCGCCAGGGTCGCCGCCACTTGCGGAATGGGCGGCACCACCAGGGGCGGGAAGAAAAGGGCGGCCAGCTGCCAGAGTCCCAGCAGCAGGCCCACCCCCAGGGTGCGGCGGAGCCAGAGTCCCGCCTCAGCCCGCATAGTACAGTCCGTCGTCCGGCAGCGCCCCGCCGATCATGGAGGGGTCAAAGTCGTTGAGCAGCTGGTAGAAGGTGTCCAGCTCCTCTCGGGCATCCTGGGCGCTCTTGAAGGTGAGGCCCATATTCGGAATGGCGGCCTCCACCACAGCGGCGTTCATGTCCAGGTACTCCTCCGCCAGGGCGGCAGCTTCCGCCGGGTTCTCCAGCACCCACTGGGCGCTCTCGGCATAGGCCTCCTGGAACTGGGCCGTCAGCTCCGGATTCCCGTCAATAAAAGTCTGTGTGGTGCCAAACCCGGCGTTGGGGATCATGGTGTCGGTGCCGGTGACCCGCTGCCACTCCTCCTCGAAGCTCAGGGCCCGGCGCACCTCGCTGTTCTGCTTCATGGCGGAGGTGACCTGGGGCTCGATCAGGGTGGCGTACTCCGCCTGACCGGAGGCCAGGAGGCTTGCTACCTCGGCGGTGCTGGCGTAGACCACCTCCACATCCTCGCCCACGGTCAGGCCGGCCTCATTCAGGAAGTACTGGGTCAGGGCGTCCGGAGGGGAGGACTGGAGCGGGATATATACCGTCTTGCCCGCCAGATCGCTCCAGGTGGTGAAATCCGGATCGGTCGTCATGAAGTAGGTGACGCCCCAGGTATTCACATTCATCAGCCGCACATCCAGGCCCTTGTTATACAGGGTGGAGATGACCGTAAGCGGGAATGCGTACATGTCATGCTCCCCGCCCTGCACCATGGCAAGCAGCTCCTCCGGGGCGTTCCACACGTTCAGGTCAATGGTCACATTCTCCCCCAGCAGCTGGGCGTCCATCATGCGCAGCACCGGCAGGGCGGGCGGTGCGGTGGGAACCCCCACCGAGATGGTCACCGGCTCCGTGGCTTGACTGGATCCCTCCGGTGCGGGATCCTGCGTCTCATTTGTAGTGGTTTCCCCTCCGCCGGAACAGCCGGCCAGTGCGAAAAGCATCATGGCCGAAGCCAGGATGGAAGCAAAGGCTCGTTTCATGGTATGTCCTCCTATCATTTCTTTTAGTTAGCATTAACTAACCGCAAGAAATGATACTATATAGCACGATGGCCTGTCCGTTGCCATGGCAACGGACAGGCCATTTTCCTCGTTACACGGTGAGAAAGTCCTGATCCAAGATCCGGACGGTTTGCCCCTGATATGTGAGGATCCCATCCTTCTGCATCCGGCCCAGCTCCCGGGAGAGGGCGCTGCGGTCCACGCACAGGTATTCCGCCAGCTCCCCTCGTCCCATCTCCAGCCGGATCACGCCGTCCGAAGTGGCGGGAAGGCTCTGTAAATAGAGCTTAATACGGTTACGCAGGCGGTTCTGGGCCAGAATCCGCATTTTCCGGTTGAGAAACAGGGCTTCCCGCCCCATCTCCCGGAGCAGGTTGGCTGTCACCCGGGTCCGGAAGGGGCATGCGTTCTCCTGTTGGAGCAGGAGAGGGTCGAAGTCCAGGTAGAGGACCTCCCCATCGGTGATGGCGTCGATCTGAATGGGGCTGTCTTCCGCCATAGAACAGACGAGTGACTCTCCAAATACCATTCCGGCATCCAATCGCTCTATGGTCAGCAGGTTTCCGTCTTCGCTGTATAGGGAGATTCGCAAGGTCCCCCACATTACCACGCCTGGCCGGCTTTGCCGTTCTCCCATCCGCAGGAGTACCTGGTCTTTTGAAACTGCCCTGGCCTCCCCCTGCAGGCAGGTCAGGACGTTGGGATACTTCTCTTTTGGGATCCCTTCAAATAACGGACAGCGGCCCATCGCCGCGAAAACCGACTGCATGATCTGCCTCCTGTTGCTGTGGCAACCGACAAAGTAGAATGGATTTGTTATAGTTAGCAATAACTAACCTATATTATACCGCTCTCGCGCTAAACTGTCAAGGAGCGGGAATGGAGGATCTCTATGAACGGAATCGGTCTGGACTGCGGGAACACCACCGTCAAACTGGTACTTCTCTCCCCGACGGGAGAACTGCTTTGGTCCAAAATCGCCGCCCACCGGGGCAGCGCGATCCCGGCGGCCCGCCGGCTGCTGGGGGAGCTTCTCCAGTGGGACAGCGGGGTCTGCGGTTGTCCGGTGGTCCTTACCGGCAGCGCCGGGGAGCGGCTGCTGGAAATCTGTCCCGGTCTCTCCAATCTGGGGGATATCCCCGCCATCCACCGGGGGGTGATCCTGCTGGCGCCGGAAGCCCGGTCCGTCATTGAGATTGGCAGCCAGAGCGCCCGTTTCCTCACCGGTTTTGGGTCGGAACTTCCCCCGCAGTTTGCGGTCAACGAGCACTGCGCGGGCGGGACTGGCTCCTTCTTTGAGGATCAGATGTCCCGGCTGGGACTCCGCATCGAGGACTACTCCAATCTCGTGGCCCAGGCCGAGTCCATCCCCCGCCTGTCTGGCAGGTGCGCAGTCTTTGCCAAGACCGACATCATCCACCGTCAGCAGGAGGGCATTCCCACGCCCGACATCCTGCTGGGCCTCTGTTACGCCATGGTGCGTAACTACAAGGCGGTCATCGTCCGGAGCCTCCCGGTGGAGAGGCCGGTAGCCCTGTGCGGCGGCGTGGCCCAGAACGCCGGCGTGGTCCAGGCTGTCAAAGCAGTATTCGGCCTGGAGGAGGAAGATCTGATTATTCCGGATCCGTTCCTCCATGCTGCCGCTGTGGGAGCCGCCCTGGCCGCTCAAGAGGCAGAGACCTGCTCCATGGGGGAACTGCTGGCCAGCCTGTGCGGGCAACCGGCTGCAGCGGGTCGGCTGGTGCGGCGTTCCCCCCTATCCCAGCCCGCCGGCGCTTCTCTGACAGACCCCGCCTCCTCTGGCGTGATCCCGCTGGAGGGCTGCGCCCTGGGTATCGACGTAGGATCCACCAGCACCGACCTGGTGCTCATGGACCCCGACGGCGGCCTGATCGACTTTCAGTATCTCCGCACCGCCGGGGACCCGGAGGGGGCGGTGCGCCGGGGACTGGAGCATCTCCGGGAGCGGTTTGGAGAACTTCCTCTTCTGGCGGTGGGCGTCACCGGCTCCGGCCGGGAGCGGATCGGCCGGCTGATTGGCGCGGATGCGGTGCGGGACGAGATCACCGCCCAGGCCCGGGCCGCCGTCCACTGGGTACCGGACGCAGATACGGTGTTTGAGATCGGCGGGCAGGACTCCAAGTACATCTCTCTGCAGGGCGGTCAGGTGGCGGATTTCCAGATGAATAAGATCTGCGCCGCCGGCACCGGCTCTTTTGTGGAGGAACAGGCCGCCCGCATGGGTATCCCGCTTGAGGAGTTCGGCCCTCTGGCCCTCACCGCCCAGGCGCCAGTGGAACTGGGCGAGCGGTGTACCGTATTCATCGAGACAGCCATCCAGTCAGCCCTGGCCCAGGGAGCCTCCCAGGCAGAAGTGGCCGCCGGACTGTGTCAGTCTATCGTCCGCAACTACCTGCACAAGGTGGTGGGCAGCAAGCTGGTGGGGCGGCGGATCGTCCTCCAGGGCGGCGTGGCCTACAACCCTGGGATCGTGGCCGCCTTTCGCCAGGAATTTGGGGACCGGCTCACCGTCTCCCCCTGTTTTTCCATCAGCGGGGCTTTCGGCGTCGCCCTGCTGGCCCTGGAGACAGCGGAGGGTCCATCCCGTTTCCACGGCTTCACCGGCCAGGGAGAGGAATCCCCCGCCCTTTCTCCAGAGGTCCAGCGCAACATCGCCTTCTACCAGCGGGGGCCGCAGCTGCTTCTGGAGGGGTACGATCCCGCGCCGGTCCCCAGGCGCAAGACGGTGGGGGTACCCTTTGCCCTGATGATCCACAAGTTCTTCCCCATGGCCAACGCCTTCTTCCGGCATTTGGGGTACAACGTGCTCCTCTCCCCACCCACCAATGAGGAGATCATCCGTCTCTCCCAGCAGACCGCCCAGGCGGAGACCTGCTACCCAGTGAAACTGATCCACGGCCACATGGCCTGGCTGGCGGAGCAGGGGGTGGACTACATCTTCCTCCCCTCCATCCACACCATGAAGCATGAGACCTCACGAGTGGAGCACAACTACGGCTGCGTATATATGCAGACCGCACCCCGGCTGGCCGCCCGGGCGCTCCGGCTGGAGGAGCGGGGCATTACCCTGCTCAATCCGGTATTTGACCTGGATTTTGGCCAGGAGGCCATGGCATCCGCCATGCTGGGCCTTGGGAAACAACTGGGCATTCCCAAGGTGCGCTGCCTTCCCGCCCTGATGTCCGGCGCCCAAGCTGTACGGCGGCACACCGCCGCAGTGGAGAAACAGGGGCGGGACTTGCTGGCCTCCCTGGGGCCGGAGGACAAGGTGCTGGTGCTCATCACCCGGAACTACGGCCTCTCGGACCCGGTTCTGAATATGGGCATCCCCCGGCTGCTGCTGGAGCGGGGGTACAAGGTCCTCACCCTGTCCCATCTGCCCGCCCACGACCTGGACCTGTCGGCGGATCACCCCAATCTGTACTGGCCCTTCGGCCAGCACATCCTGTCCGGGGCCAAACTGGTGGCCCATCACCCAAACCTGTACGCTGTGTATCTCACCAACCACGGCTGCGGGCCGGACACCACACTCTCCTACCTGTTCCGGCAGGAGATGGGAGAAAAGCCCTATCTGCACATCGAGGTGGATGAGCATTTCTCGCCGGTGGGGGTCATCACCCGGATCGAAGCATTTCTCCAGAGCCTGGAGAGCCGGCCGGTTCGACCGCTGCCCGAAGGGTTCCGGCTCACGGCCGTCCCGTCCCATCCCACTGCCGTGGTTGCCGCGCCGGACAGGACCCGCGGCCCCCTGTATGTGCCGGACCTTCCGCCATTCACTCCCTATCTGCTGGACTACTTCCGCCACACCCGCGGAGTGGAGGCTCGTGCCATGCCTCTTGGGGGCCACTCGCTAGCCCTGGGGCGGGCGGAGACCTCTTCCAAGGAGTATCTGCCCTTTCCAGCCCTCTTGGGCGGAATTTTAGATATTGCCCTGCGGGAAACCGGCCCCTTCCAGGGGCTTCTGCCCGCCACGCAGGGGGCCGAAGCCGACGGCCAGTACCCCTGGGCGGCGGAATCGGTGCTGCGGCGCCGTGGGCTGGAGCGGGTGACGCTGGCCGCCCCCGTGCTGGAGCGGCTGCCGGAGACCGCCTCAGACCCGGACTTGCTGCTGCGGGCGGTCCTGACGGGGGATGTCCTGCTGTGCGCCCCGCCTGACCGGCGAACGGAGCTGGCGCCGGCCCACATCCCCGCCTGGGAGGAACTGGAGGCCCTGGCCCGGGGGATCGGCGCCCTCCCATCCTCCGGACGGGCGCTGGCCGCTGTGGGTGAGCCTTTCACCCTCTTTGCCCTCCACGATGGGGTGCTGGACACGCTGGAACAGGAGCGCTGGCAACTGCTCCGGGCGCCGCTGGGAGAATATCTGTGGTTTCTCTGGCGGGACGCAGGCAGTGCTCTGGACGGATCCTGGGCTAAACGGATGGCGGACCTGGGCCGGCTCCTGGGCATGCGGAGCATCTTTTCCCCGGACCTGGAGGTCCTTCGCGGGGAGGCGAACCGGCTGCTCCCCGGATTTGCCGGGGCCAATGGGCGCTATCGTATCGCCAAAGCCCTGGAACTGGGGTGCCGGTCTTCCGGTGTGCTTACCCTGTCCCCCCGGTATGAGAATACCGCCACAGTGCTGGACATGACCGGCGCGCTGGAAGGGTTCCCGCACTTCCATCTGGCCATGGACAACGACTGGGATGAAGGGGCCTGGTCCCGTCTGAATTCCTTTTTGTACTATCTGAAGTAAACCAAGTTGAACGTCTTAACCACCGGTAGATGCCTTTCTGACGCATCGCTTGCTCTGCCGTTCTGAAACGGTTACCCCTGTTCTGACTGTCGCATACCTCCGCCTTAAAGTTATTGGTATTGCATGGTCAAATCAAAACTTTTTGCCAGATCTCCTTACCAGCAGAACCGGTGATTACCTTTCCTCAAAGAGCAGCAGCGGATGGTCAAAACCATCCGCTGCTGCTCTGTCATTGTGCCTGTCGAAAGAAATCTGCCAGCGCCGAAAGAACCTCCTGGCTCTCCGGAAGGTCTGGGTCAACTGCGCTGAAGGCATGGACCAGCCGTTTGTCTGCGGGATAGTCCACCAAGCGGTAGGCTGCGCCGGACCTCTCCAGGGCGCCGGCAAAGTCTACTGTATACTGGTGGAGCATATCATTTCGGCTGGTTACCAGGAGGGACGGCGGAAAATCTCCCAGGCACGTCCACTGCCCCGGGTCCAGATAGGGTGCAAACGCACCCTTCCTCCAATCGGGGCCGTACAGGTACCTGGGCATGGTGAGGCCCACCTTGTCCCGGCGGGTGGTGTAGAACATCCCGCTGATAAGGCCCAGGGCCCGGATCTCCGCTTTAGGTGCCTGAACGCCAGCGGCGGCCGCCATAGCTGGACACCGCTGCATGGCTGTGAGGTAGGCGATGAGGTAAGCGCCGGCGCTGTCGCCCACCAGGAAAATGCCGCCGGGCTTGCCGCCAAAGTCCGGGGCCAACCGGATTGCCTCGTCCATGGCCGCAGAAATATCTGCATAGGCGTCAAAGACCCGGTGCTCCGGTACCAGGCGATAGTCCGCGCTATATACCAGAAACCCTCGGCGGCACAGTTGGGCATTGAACCAGCGATTGTACGCCTTGCTGCCCATGGCCAGGCCGCCGCCATGGACATCCAGCACCACCGGCAGCGGCCCATCCGTCCTCTTGGGCCGATAGACATCCATGCGGTGGGCAGGCTCGGTATCCGGCAGGTAGGGGATGTCCCGGATCTCCTCCACATCCTCTGGAAAGGACCGAGCCGTCTGCAATTCCCCGCAGATCCGGTCAAACTTTGCCCGTTCGTTCAAGAGCAGCCGCGCAATGAGTCCCATGGTGTCTTCCTCCCCAACCTGACTTTACTGTTATCATAGCACGGATGTCAACGAAATGCGATGTTTTTCCCGTGCGGATTTGTCTTGAAATCGGGTTGCCGCCGCCGGAAAACCGTGGTATGATTGCGGAAAAAGGAGGTGGACGGTATGCCGCAGACAGAGCCGGCTATGGCATCAAAGGAAACAGTGCTTCTGCCGATCCGCCATGCGCCATGTACCAAACTTCGGGATATTCTCCAGTTGAAGACCGTTGCGGAGCTGCGCTCCTTGGCGGGGCTGCATGGCGTCCGGCGCATCTATCAAATGCGGAAGGCCGGCCTGGTCACTGCGATTTTTGACGCCATGCTGGTTCAGGACCGCATGGAAAACATCCTCTTTCTGTTGGACGGCGCATCCTGGCGGCAGCTGCTGAAAGTCGCAGAGTGCGGTTCAAGCGAGAGCCATGGCAACAGCGTAAATGTCGATACCGTCCTCCTCGAACTTTGCTACCTGCAGGCATTTCTCCAAGGCGGCGTGGTCACCTATGTGATGCCGGATGAGGTGCGCTCCGCTGTGTTGGATCTGATTGAGGGCGGTTTCCAAGCGCGCAAGGAACGCTCAGATCTGGTACATGCCTATCCCTGCTTGTCTTTTCCGAAGGACATGCACTTGCCCAGAACCTCGCCGGTCTTCAAATACTCATAGGTGGGCATCTCAAACAGGACCGGCTTGAGGACATGGTAGTTGATTTTCCCATCCTCGGTCAGCACACTCTCATCCGCATAAGTCGCGGCGATCTTGCAGATGAAGCTCTCAAAGCCGGGGGTCTCGTAGGTGTCGTCCACCGTGCAGGCCATGGCCACGGGAGCCTCGTCAATGATGGGGGTGCCGCCCTCCCCGATGGAGTAGTCAAACACCTGGCTCTTGTCCTCCTTGTTTCCGCTGACACAGCCCACATGGTCGGCCTTCTTCAGCATGGCCTCGTCCACAATGTTGATGGACAATGCCTTGTTCTCCCGAATGCCCTTGTTGCTGTAGTGGGGGGCCGCCATGCTGACCATCACCCGGTCATGCCCGATGATACCCAGATGGCCCACCAGAGTCCAGTTGGGCTTGCCGTCCACCATCGTCCCCACGACTACCAGAGGAGTGGGGTACAGGGCCAATACAGATCCAATATTCTTCTTCATAACAGATACCGCCTCTCTCCGGTCACACGCCGGGTTTTACATACATAATGTCGTCCGGGAATTGCTCCATGGATTTCTGCCAGTCCTCCATGGGGATGTCCTGGATGGACACGGACACGAACTTGGGGTCGATCCCCAGCTCGCCCACCAGAAATTCCTGGGTCTTCTTGGCCAGAGCCAATTTGGTCTCCTCGTCCCGTCCCGGGATCATGGTGATTGCCACATGCGGCATACTCGCCGCCTCCTTCCGATCTTTCTGTTACAGCCCCAGCTCATCCAGCCAGGTGGTTACTTCGCTCTGCGCGTCCCCAAGGATACGCTCGGTGAAGGAGATACCCTCCAGGATCGCAGCCCCAGACGCACTCTCCTCCAGTCCGGACAGACTTCTTCCAAAGCCGCCGCTGGCGCTGGTATTGAAGGGAATCAGCGCCTTTCCGTCCCAGTCATAGGACTCCACGAAGGTGTAGACCGCCATGGGCGCATCGCTCCACCAGTTGGGGTAGCCTACAAAGATGGTGTCGTATTGCTCCCAGTTCTCCACCTGGCCTGCAAGTTCCGGCCGGGCGTTGTCCGACTGTTCCTGCTGGGCGATGTCCAGAAGTTCGTTGTAGTCGTTCGTGTACGGGGTCGCCGGGGCGATCTCAAACAGGTCTCCGCCCGTCTCCTGCTGGATGATCTGCGCCACCTGCTCCGTGTTGCCGGACCAGGAGAAGTAGGCGATCAGCACGGAACTGGAATCCCCGGTAGTGGACGGTTCACTCTCGGCAGGTTCCTCCGACGGCTCCTCGGCCGGTTCTTCTGTGGGCGTTTCTTCTGCTGTCGAGCCGCTGACAGATGCCGGAGGCTCCGGGGTGTTTTCCTGATTGGAATTGCCGCAGGCGGCCAGGGAAAGAGCCATCGCCAGGGCCAGAAGCAGAGAGGTCCATTTTTTCATGGGGGCAATCCTCCTTATTACTGTTCAAATTGAATGCCGTGAAGCCGGTAGACCTCACTGACGCTGGGTACATCCAGGATGAGGCTGTGCCCCAGATCCAATGCCTGGATCTGCACCATGTCCGCCGGGGAGAGCTGGAAGTCGTCCACCGCGAAGTTCTCCTGAATGCGCTGGGCGTGGACGGACTTGGGGATGGCGATGATTCCCTCCTGCCGCAGCCACCGCAGCACCACCTGGGCGGGCGTCTTGCCGTACTGCGCCCCGATGGCGGAGAGAACCGGGTGCTGGAAAATACCGTTCATGCCCTCCGCAAAGGGCGCCCAGGCCATGGGCCGGATTTGGTACTGCTCCATAATCTGCCGCAGCTTCCGCTGCTGGCAGAAGGGGTGCAGCTCGATCTGGTTCACTGCCGGGACCACCTCATGGCTGAGGACCAGGTCGCAGAGCCGGTCGGGTAAGAAATTGCACACCCCGATGGCCCTGACTTTTCCAGCGCGAAGAAGTTCCTCCATGGCCCGCCAGCTTCCGTGGTAGTCCCCGTAGGGCATGTGGATCAGGTACAGGTCCAGATAGTCCGTCCCCAGGTTCTCCAGGGTTTTCTCAAAGGAGCGCAGGGTCCTGTCGTATCCCGCGTCCTGAATCCAGACCTTGGAGGTGAGAAACAACTCCTCCCGGGCGATTCCGCTCTCCCGGACGGCCTCGCCAACCGCCCGCTCGTTGCCGTAGCAGGCCGCCGTGTCAATGAGCCGGTATCCGGTCTGTAAAGCGGTCAGAACGCTCTCCTTACAGACGGATTGGTCCGTCACCTGAAAAACGCCCAGTCCCTGCTGGGGCATCGTGATCCCGTTATTGAGCTGAATGGTATCCACGCTGATCACTCCTTTTGACCCTCTGTCTTTTTTCTTAACTCATGCCGCAGGTAATCCAGCCGCTCCAGCTGACGCTCCCGAAAGTGGATCTCGTCCAAGGTGGTGCTCCGCTTCTGGTTCAGCATGCGCAGGCGCGCCATATCGGAATCTTTCTGCTCCAGTAAGAGCCGCATATAGGTCTCCACTTCCTCTGTGGTAAAACCGATGTCGTGCAGAGTCATGATGGTGCTGAGGCGCTCCAGATCTGTATCATCATACTGCCACGCGCCCATCACCTTCTTTACCGCGCCGCATAAACCCCAGCTTTCGTACTCTTTCAAAATTTTGATGGGGATCATATAGCGTTTGCTCGCCTCTTGTATTGTCATGCCGTCACTTCCATGTATAAAAATTGACTGAGCCACTTCGGACTATCTATATTTGAATGGCCCGCAGTTCTAAATGAAATGTCCAATGCCTATGTTGAATCATAAAATGCGATTTCTGTATTTTTCGAGTTTGCAGCTGGAATACATGGGAGAGCCGCACGACGCTTCCTATACAGGCTTGTGACGCAGCCTTGCAATCAATCAAGGTGGTTGGGCAGTATTGAGTGCCGCAGCAGTTCTCAACGCGTTCGGTCACCCCCCGGATTCCCGCAGAGAGGCCGTCTCTCCACTCCTGCCGGGACCTCCAGAAGCCAGGAAGCAGGCCGCTGCAGCGCATGGCTGTCTCGCTTTCTTTTGCTCCAAATGATTCTGCTCTCATAAAAAAGCAGGCGCCCCTTTGGGACGCCTACATTCTAAAGCGGACGATAACAAATGTAAAATACTTATGTTGTATTCTGATAAATGCTCAATCGGCATTTTTAATTTGATTCAGAAAGGCGGTGGCTGCCTGTGAAAATGCCTGATCCTTTTTCCACACCAGGACCGTTCCGGTTTCCAAAGGAGGTTCCAGGGGGACAAAGCGCAGCTCGTCTGCCAGGTTGCCCATAAAGAAGCCCAGCGCCGCGCCCATGTGATTTCGCACCATGTTTGCCGCATTGAGGATCAGGTTGTAGGTGGCGGCGATCTCCAGTTTTTCATAAGAATCTCCAAACCACGCGGCAAGCTCCTTCTGCACCAGCTCCCGCCGGGATACCAGGAGCGGAACGCCCACCAGATCGCCCGGGCCAGCTGTTTCTTTCTGCGCCAGCGGGTCATCATACCGTATCCAGACACCCCAGCGGTCCCGCTTCGGCATCCGGATAAACTCATAGCGCCCGATATCCACCGGCTCCGCCAACAGGCCGAGATCCAGCAGTCCCTTTTCCAGGCGGTCCTTGATGTCATCCGCTGTTGCGCTGTAAATGTTGAAGCGAACCAGGGGATGCTCCCGGCGAAAGGCGGCCATTTTTGGGGACAGGGCTGTCATGCTGTTGGACTCGCCGGCTCCGATGGAGATTTCTCCAGAGAGCTCCTCCTGCCGCTGAAACTCCTGCTCGGTCTTATTGGCCAGATCGACGATCTCCTGGGCACGGCGGCGCAAAAGGATGCCGTCATCGGTCAGGATAATGCGGTATTTGCTCCTGTGAAACAGCTTGACGCCCAGTTCCTCCTCCAGCTGCATCAGCTGACGGGATAGAGTGGGCTGTGTCACATGGAGGAGCGACGCCGCTCTGGTGATATTTTCTTCCCGGGCAACGACCAGGAAATACTTCAATACCCGCAGTTCCATCTTGGTTCCCCCTTTTGATTTTAAAATATCATATCCTGTGTCTCCATGCAATCTAAAAATGCTCATTTCCTATTTTTCGTCATAGGAAATAGGTATTCTACATTTGAAACCATTTGTGCTATGCTGAATACAAAATGGAGGCGGCCCAAGGAAGGGGGAAAAATAGAATGGAGGATACAGATGAAATACACACAACTAGGCAGCTCAGACTTAACGGTATCTCGGATCTGTATGGGGTGTATGGGCTTTGGCGATGCACACCACGGCCAGCATACCTGGACCATTGATGAGGAGCATTCCAGAGAAATCATGAAGCGCGGGCTGGAGCTGGGCGTCAACTTCTTTGACACCGCCATCGGCTATCAGAGCGGCACCAGTGAGCAATATTTGGGCCGTGCCCTGCGGGATTTTGCCCGGCGGGACGAGGTGGTGGTGGCCACCAAGTTTCTCCCCCGCACCAATGAGGAGATCGCCGCCGTGGTGTCCGGCCAGGAGCACATTCGCCGCCTGCTGGAGAAGAGCCTGCAGAACCTGGGGATGGACCATGTGGACCTGTATATCTATCACATGTGGGACTATCAGACACCCCTCTATGACATCCTGGACGGCTTGAACCAGATGGTGAAGGAGGGCAAGACACGCTACATCGGCATCTCCAACTGCTTCGCCTGGCAGCTGTGTAAGGCCAACGCCCTGGCGGAAAAAGAGGGCTTTGCCAAGTTCGTGTCGGTACAGGGGCACTACAACCTGATCTTCCGGGAGGAGGAACGGGAGATGGTGCCCTTCTGCTGGGAGGAGAACATCGCCATGACGCCGTACAGCTCTCTGGCCGGGGGACGGCTGTCCAAACACCCCGGCGAGACCTCCAAGCGCCTTCAGGAGGACAGCTATGCGCAAATGAAGTATGGCGGCATGGCGGATCAGGATGCGCCTATTATCCAGCGGGTGGCGGAGCTGGCGGACCGGCGGGGCGTCTCCATGACGGAGATTTCCCTGGCCTGGCTGCTGACCCGTGTCACGGCTCCAGTGGTTGGGGCTACAAAAGTCCACCACATCGAGGGAGCTGCCAAGGCGGTTGATCTGGAATTGACGGCAGATGAATGTACCTACTTGGAGGAACTCTACACCCCTCACTCTCTGGTGGGTGTCATGGCCCAGAACACCGCCGCTGCGGCAAAGAACAGCCACGTCTGGTCCACTGGAAATCAGAAAATCTGAAAGGGAGAACTGCAAATGAACATTGTGGTATTGCTGGGAAGTCCCAACCGACAGGGTTCCTCCCGTATGCTGGCGGAGTCCTTCCGCCAGGGGGCGGAAGAAGCCGGGCATACAGTGGAGCTGATCGATGCAGCCCACAGCAACATCCACCCCTGCACCGGCTGCATCCACTGCGGCTACGAGGGCTCCTGCGTCCAGAAGGACGATGTGGAGGGCATCCGCAGAAAAATTCTGGATGCGGATATGCTGGTGTTCGCCACGCCCCTGTACTACTACGGTATGTCCGCCCAGCTCAAGACCCTTGTAGATCGGTTCTGCGCCTTTAACAGCTCCATTCAGCGCAAACACATGAAATCCGCTTTGCTCACCGCAGCGTGGAACAGCGACAATTGGACCTTTGAGGCACTGGAAGCCCACTATAAAACGCTGGTCCGTTATCTCAATCTGGAGGACATGGGGATGATACTGGGCTATGGCTGCGGAACACCGTCCATGACAAAGCGCTCCTCCTATCCCCAGAAGGCCTATGCGCTGGGGAAACAGCTGAGATGAAACCAGGGGCGTCATGCGCCAACTTACAATGGGCGAAGCAGTATATTGCTTCGCCCATTGTACTATCACATTTCA
>ERZ857801.881-NODE-881-length-37491-cov-71.682632_pt1 | contig 37491 bp, 35 predicted proteins | sample MGYA00519762_ERZ857801 | MGnify/ENA primary metagenome ERZ857801 (study PRJEB31778, sample SAMEA3449368) | human gut metagenome | biome: human gut; feature: human-associated habitat; material: faeces | place: United Kingdom | collected 2010/2012 ...
GTCCGCCGCCCACAGCCGCGGACAGTAGCTCAACGTACCGATTATATAGTATTTCTTCAAGCCTGACAACCTCTAATTTAGATATTTGTGGGAAAAGTGCGGGAGTATCCCGCACTTTTCGTCAGGTTGTACAACCAGCAGTGTCATTCTCTGTTCATCTCGCCGATGTCCTGCGGCGCATATACCGTTATGACCGTCCCGCCGTCCTGTATCCATATATCCTCCGGCAGGCGGCGCAGCCTTCGGTGCATATACAGGGTCATTCCCATCAGGCTTATATTGTTCATCTGCCAGAACCACGCCACCCAGAACCAGCTTCGCGGCAGCACCAGCGCCGCCAGCAGGATCACCGCAAAAAGTATCGCCGGCACGGTCAGGGTGTACCGCGCATATGCCCCACGGCTGAAGTATCCGTCACAGCCCACCGTACAGACCAACCCTTTGGTAATGCCGAAATTCGTCTTTTCCGCCCCGCACCAACGCATGGCGGCCGCGGCCAGCAGACAGGTCAGCACGATCACGGCTGTCCCGCCCAGACCCGCGGCAATCAGCCGCAGGAGCACGGACAGCAACGCTGCCATATCCGTATAGTCAAAGTGTATCAGCTCCGCCAGCGGTACGGCAAAACAGCCGACCCCTGCCGTGGCCGCCATCAGCAGTACGGAGAGGATATCTCCCCACACCCTCACTCTTTTGTCGTTCTTTATATCGATGACATCGACTTCCCGATACCCCGCCGGCAGTGTTGTCCTGTACTTTTCCATATGTGCGCTTCCCTTTCTGCCATTAGCGAACTATCTCCCCACATCGGAGAGATCTTCCGTCCTGCCGATGGCAGACCGGCGACGGCGTATCGGGTATACGTCGAGAAGGGCTGGCGCAGGCAGGGCGCAAAATTCCCCCGGGATCAATAGTGCTTCACCAGCCCCGCCAGCAATAGCGTCGGCAGCAGCCACAGCACCTGATACAGCACCATGGCAATGGGCGTCAGCAGGGCAAAATTGCCCACAGAGGTGAGATAGTAGGCCAGCGCCACGCCTGCCGCCGCGCCGATGTAGCTAAGGATGGTGGCGGTCCGTACAGCCTTCACCGCCCGGCGGCTCCCGGCCACAGACTCCACCAGCGGCATAAGCCCCTCCCGGCAGATGGCCACGCAGGGCTGCTCGCCCTGCTGCTCCGCCAGCTGGGCCAGCGCCAGCCGCGTGGACACGTCCGGATACACCGGCTTGGCGTCCACGCCGAATTTCCGCTTGATCAGCCCCGGTGTCACGTTGCCGCTTCGCACGGCCAGCACCGGCACGATGTGAAACCGCTTCAGCGTCCGCAGGGCCCATTCCGCGTTGCGGGAGGGCTGATATTTCACGGCAAACACCGCTGTCAGCGCCCCGTCTACCGCCAGAAACACACCGGTAGACAGCTTCATATCCCGGGGCAGGGCCACCTTGCGCTTTTTCATAAAGTACGCACTGCCCATGAGCACCGTTTCGCCCCGGATATTGGCCTCCACGCCGCCCTCCTCGCAGTAGTTCACCCACTCCACCGACAGGTGAAAACCTCCCTCGGCGGTGAGCTGGCGCTCCAGCAGCGGCGTCAGGCTGCTGCCAGCCGCCCTGGCTACCGACGCGGCGTAGGACACCGCGCGGCTGCGCTCCTCGCCGAAGACCTTATAGCCGTTCAGTGTCACCGTTCCCGCCGGGAACAGATCGTCGTCCGTCAGCACCAGCCGCCGCGGCCGGCTGACCGCCTTCGCCCCGGCATAGCCTGCGGCTGCACAGCCGCTGCGGCTCAGCCGCCGGGACAGATAGTACATGGGCAGAGCCCCGCTGAGGGGAATCCCCAGCCCCGCGCCGGCGGTGGTCAGCGCCGTCAGCACCCAGGGGAAATCGCTCATATTCCCGCCGGAAAAGCACACCACGCCGGACAGCACCGCCGCCGTGGCCAGCACCAGCGGCAGGGCGTAATTCTGCCATCTCCGCGCCGGATCGGGCTTGCTGCACAGACGGTAAAAGCCCTCTGCCGTCCCCTGCTGCCTGCATACGCCCGCCGCCGTCACCGACGCCACATAGGGCACGGTGCCGTTGAGCACCAGCAGATGGTAGGCGTTCCGCAGTGCCGACGCCTCCAGGTACAGCCCCCACTGGCAGGCCAGGATCAGCAGCGCGCCGGCGGCGGCATAGGGCGTGGCCAGGGTACTGCCCGTGACCACGCCGCACACACAGCAGATCAGCTGCGTCAGCACGGCGACAGCGGCGCACAGCTCACAGCCCGCCCTTCCCTCACGCAGCAGCGACGCAGCCTGCTTCCACACCGGCATACAGGCCAGCGCCGTCAGCAGCAGCCCCGCTCCCAGGGCGGCGCACCGCAGCAGCGACTCGTCCAGCCATGCGGAGGGCAGCTTTTCCAGCTCCTGCAATACGGCGGCGGCGGCCAGCGCCAGCGCCGGCAGGGTACCCGCCAGCAGCCCTCGGCGCAGCCGTCCGCACTGCCGCTTGGCGTCCCGCAGGACATCCTCCGGCAGGGGCTCCGGCTCCGGTGGTTCCTCCGGCTCCGGTTCCTCCTCCGGCTCGTCGAACAGCTGCTCGGTGTCCTGAAAAGCCGGACGGCGCCTCTGCTCCGCCGCCGGACGGTGGAACCTCTCCAGCACCGCCGCAAGACGCTCCCGCAGGGGCACCGGCTGGGCGATGACGCCGTCATCCTCGTCCTCCAGCACCGCGTCCACCGTCTGGGACATGATATCCTTCAACGCCACCCGATCCGGCGCGGGGGACTCGTATTCCGGTCCCGGGACCCGCTCCTCTTTCTGGACCGGTTCCGGCTCCGGAATAGGCTCCGGTTCAGGAACGGGCTCCGGCTGGGACGGAGGCCCCTCCGACGGCTCCTCCAGGGCAGGCTGACGCCCACCCTTGCCGTACTCGGCAAGGATGGCCTCCAGCGAAAGCTCGTCCTCCTGCTCGTCGAACGCGCCGTATAGTTCCTCGTCCCGTCGCCTTCTCATGCTGTTCTTTCCTGTTTTCGTCCTGTTCCGCGTCGCTTTCCGTTATCCCCGCTGCCGCACAGCCTCGTACAGCAGTATGGCCGCCGCCGCGCTGGCGTTCAGCGAGGATATCTTTCCTTTCATGGGGATGCTCACCAGAAAATCGCAATTCTCCGCCGCCAGGCGGGTCATACCCGCCCCCTCGGAGCCGATGACAATGGCCGCCGGCCCCTTCAGATCGGCATTGTACAGCGTGGTATTCCCATCCGCCGCCGTACCGAACACCCACACGCCCTGCTTTTTCAGGTCCTTCAGCAGCGCCGGGATGTTGGGCACCCGCGCCACCGGGATATAGCTCACCGCGCCGGCGGAGGTCTTTGCCACGATGGCCGTCAGCCCGGCGCTGCGCCGCTTGGGGATGATGACCCCGTGGGCGCCGGCGCACTCGGCGGTACGCAGGATCGCGCCCAGGTTGTGGGGGTCGGATATCTCGTCGCACACCACCAGCAGCGGCGCCTCGCCCCTGTCGGCGGCGGACTGCAGGATCTGCTCCACCGTGGCGTACTCCCGCACGGCCGCCAGGGCGATGACCCCCTGGTGGGCATGGGTGCGGCTCATGGCGTCCAGCTTCCGCCGGTCGGCATCCACCACCACGATGCCCGCGGCGCGGGCCTTGGAGGCGATGTGTCCCAGCGTCTTGTCCGTCTCGCCCTTGGCGATGTAAATTTTATCGATAGCCGTCTCCGTCCGCAGGGCCTCGATGACCGCGTTGCGGCCCTCGATGATGCCGTCCGCCTCGGCGTCGGGCAGCGGCCGTCTGTTCTCGGTGTCCTTTATCTCTCTCATGGGGCATACCTCGCGATCCATATAATTGTCACCAGTATACCACATCCTTCCGTCAATATAAAGGCACATTCATAGAAATTTTACAGGAAAACCCTCTGCCTTTGCCTTGAGACTTTCGGGCAGGTGTGGTATACTGTTTGGAAACTATATTCCCCTCACAAGTCAAACGGAGGATAAACATATGTCCAATAACAACAGCAGCAACAATAGCAACCGCGGCGGCAAGAACGGCAAAAACGGCGGTTTCCGCGGCGTTCTCACGCTGATCGCGTGGGCACTGGTGCTGACGGTGGCGTTCCAGTATTTCAACGCCTACAACAACAACGCCGCCAATAAGAGTACCAGCCACGAGATCAAATACAGCGACATGATCTCCATGATCGAAAAGGATCAGGTGGAGGAGGTCCTGTTCAAGGACAGCACCATCTATGTCACCCCCGTGGACGGCTACGTCTTCACCGAGGAGGTCACCTCCGGCAGCAAGACGGAGGCAAAAACCTACACCCAGTCCAAGGACTCCGGCCTGACGCTGTACACCGTGTACCTCTCCAACGCCGACCTGCTCCCCCTGCTGGAGGCGCACAATGTGGCCTATACCGGCTTCTACAAGGCCGAGATGAGCCCCTTCCTGATGATCATGATCCAGTATATCCTGCCCACCATCTTCATCGTGGGCGCGTTCATGCTGGTCATGCGTCTGATGAGCAAATCCGGAGGCGGCGGCTTCGGCGGCATCGGCAGTGTGGGCAAGGCCAACGCCAAGGTCTACATGGAGAAGTCCACCGGCGTCACCTTCAAGGATGTGGCCGGTCAGGACGAGGCCAAGGAGTCTTTGGAGGAGATCATCGACTTCCTGCACAATCCCGGCAAATACACCGCCATCGGCGCCAAGCTGCCTAAGGGCGCGCTGCTGGTGGGCTCCCCCGGTACCGGCAAGACCCTGCTGGCCAAGGCTGTGGCCGGCGAGGCCGGCGTCCCCTTCTTCTCTATCTCCGGTTCCGACTTCGTGGAGATGTTCGTGGGCGTGGGCGCCAGCCGCGTCCGTGACCTGTTCAAGGAGGCCGCCAAGGTCGCTCCCTGCATTATCTTCATCGATGAGATCGACACCATCGGCAAATCCCGGGACGGCAGCCGCTTTGGCGGCAATGACGAGCGCGAGCAGACGCTGAACCAGCTGCTGGCCGAGCTGGACGGCTTTGACCCCAGCAAGGGCGTCATCGTGCTGGGCGCCACCAACCGCCCCGAGGTGCTGGACAAGGCGCTGCTGCGCCCCGGCCGCTTCGACCGGCGCATCACCGTGGACCGGCCCAACCTGGCCGGCCGTCTGGCCACCTTGCAGGTACACACCCGCAATATCCGCCTGGCCGAGGACGTAAATCTGGAAAAGATCGCCCAGGCCACCGCCGGCTGCGTGGGCGCCGACCTGGCCAACCTGGTAAACGAGGCCGCCCTGCGCGCCGTGCGTAAGGGCCGGCGGGCCGTAAATCAGGACGATCTGCTGGTGTCCTTTGAGCTGGTCATCGCCGGCAGCGAGAAAAAGGGCACCGTCATCACCGAGGCGGAAAAGCGCATTATCGCTTACCACGAGGTGGGTCACGCGCTGGTGGCGGCCAAGCAGAAGAATGCCCAGCCCGTCAGCAAGATCACCATCGTACCCCATACCCAGGGTGCGCTGGGCTACACCCTGCACCTGCCGGAGGAGGAAAAGTTCCTCATGTCCCGCGAGGACATTCTGACCGAGATCCGTACCCTGCTGGCCGGACGCTCCAGTGAGGAGGTGGTGTGCAACACCATGACCTCCGGCGCCGCCAACGACATCGAGCGCGCCACGGAGATGGCCCGGAACCTGGTGGCCCGCTTCGGCATGTGCGATGAGTTCGACATGATGGCCCTGGGCAGCGTCCAGAGCCAGTATCTGGACGGCGGCTACTCCATGACCTGCGCTCAGGAGACCTACGCCGCAGCCGACCGCGAGACCATCAAGATCCTGCGCCAGTGCCACGAGGAGGCCAAGCAGATCCTTCGGGAGAACCGGGAGCTGCTGGACAAGATCGCCGCGTACCTGCTGAAGAAGGAGACGATCACCGGCCAGGAGATGATGGCCATCATCGAGGGCCGTGACCCAGAGACCGTGGACAACTACGGCGCCAGCAAGAGCAGCCAGCCCGCCTTCCGGCCCAGCGTACCGGAGACCATCGAGGCCCCCGCCAGGCACATCAACATCGTGTCCGAGCCCATCCCCATGCCGGACTACGATGAGAAGCCGGAGGATAAGGACCCGGAAGGCACCCCCGCCGAAGACAAACCGGCGGAGCACGCGGACGGCGACCCCGAATAAATGCAAAACAGCCCTGCGGCAGCGCCGCAGGGCTGTTTTCTTTTCAGTTTTCCGGCAGCCCCCGCACCCGTTCGCACAGCAGCGGCAGCGCCTTTTCAAACTCCACGCCGTACCACCCGGCCTGCGGGTCCCGCGCCGTGGCGTCGATACAGGCAAGTACAAATTCCACCGCCAGCGAAGCCGCCTGCTCCAGCGTCATGCCCCGCATGAGCCCGCCGGTGACAACGGCGGCGAAAATATCCCCCGTGCCGTGGAAGGAGGCCGGGTTCCGCGGGCCAAGACAGGTGAAATACGTCCCCGCGCCGCTGTCATAGCCCATAGCGCCCAGCTTATCCGGCGCAAAGGACACCCCGGTGAGGATCACCTTCTTCGCCCCCAGCGCGGCCACTCCCCGCAGCAGTTCACGGGCAAAGCCCTCGTCCACCTCCTCCCGGTACGGCGTACCGGTCAGCAGGCAGGCCTCCGTGATATTGGGCAGCGCCACGTCCGCCCGAGCCGTCAGGCGGGCCATCGCCGCCGGGAAAGCGCCGTCAAACCCGCTGTACAGCTTCCCGTGGTCCGCCATGGCCGGGTCCACGATCAGCAGCGTATCCGGGCTCTTCACCGCGTCGAAAAAGTCCATCACCTGCTGCACCTGGGGCGCGGAGGCGATGTAACCGGTATAGAGCGCGTCAAAATGCACCTGCTGGGACCGCCAGTGATCGGCGATGGCCGGCAGCTGGTCGCTGAGATCCCGGCTGACAAAGCCCGGAAACGCCGTGTGCGCACTGAGCACCGCCGTGGGCACGATGGCGCACTCCACCCCCATGGCGGAGATCACCGGCAGCGCCACCGTCAGTGAGCACCGCCCCAGACAGGAGATGTCCTGTATGGACGCTATTCGTTTCATAGAGCCGCCTCCTGTTCATCATACCAAAAAGGGAGAGGCACATGAATATGTGTCTTTCCCTTCTTGGTGCGGGCGGCGGGACTCGAACCCGCACGCCTGTTGGCAATGGAACCTAAAGGTGATGTCACCTTAGTGAAAGATTTTCAGAGCCCTCCATATCATAAGGGAAGGGCATCTTTTCCAACGCTTCAAAAGATATTCGGTCGCGACCGGCCGAACACCTGCTAAATCATAGCATACTCTGCCGGAAAAGTATAGTGTTATCAGTACTTTGCCAGAAAAAGTTTTAGCGGTTTCCATATGACACAGGCGGCAATATGGGTGCTATTTATTCATTTCTTAACAAGGGAATCATTTCTCAGTGCCAAGTATTCGTTTTATTATCCTGCAAACCCAATTCGCCTTTGTACTCGAGCAGTGCCCAGGAGCGCGCTCATATCGCTTTCTGCGAAAACTGCCTGGATATCTTCTGCGCTGATCATATTATCGTTTGTTCGCATGGCCTGCTTCATACGAGTGCGCTCAAAAACTTTGCGGATCAACCTGGCGTTGGAGAAGTTCTCATCTTTATTACGAATGATTTGCTCTGCCGTCTGCCGCAACTCTTCTTTTGCCTTGACACTCAGCTGATAATCTTCCGATTCCGCATATTTACAATAGATTTGAACCAGCTCCTTTGCTGAATAGTCCGGGAAGTCAATATAAAACTGAATGCGATCCCGAAGTCCGGGGTTGCTGCTCAACATCTGATTCATCTCGTTTGTGTAGCCGGCCATGATGCAAACAAAATCTCTCCGTGAATCCTCCAAGCGCTTCACGAGGGTGTTGATTGCTTCGTGTCCGTAGTCATAAGCAGCGTTAGATGCGAGTGCATATGCTTCGTCAATGAACAATACCCCGCCGATTGCATCCTTAACAACAGACGCCGTCTTCGCAGCAGTTCCTCCGAGATACTGAGATACCAAACCATCCCGATCTGTTTCAATAAACTTCTCTCCATCCTTAATAACGCCAATTTCGCCGAACAGTTTACCAATCAGACGGGCGACCGTTGTTTTGCCAGTTCCCGGATTCCCCCTGAACACCATATGTAAACACGGAAGTGCAGATCTTCCCCGATTTTTAAGCAGAGCGACAATTTCTCTCACGCACTTTTTCACGGAATCAAGTCCGATCAATGCGTCTAATTCTTCAAGGGCACTACTGTTCTTCTCGTGTTTTTTCGATAATGGGTCAAAATCAGATGCGTGCATGACGAACTCCGTATTATCTGCATCCGCCAACTGATTCTGTATCACAGAGTATAGCTGCGTCTGCAATGTAGGGTATGGAAGTTTTAAGATGTCGCTATTTCGGAAACTTTTTGCATCAAAAGCAAATCCATACTCTTTTGCAGCACATTTTAACAGCTCAACCTTTTCTTCTCTCTCGAGGTCTTTGATTTCGATGGTATGCGGGAAAAACGCCTTAAAATAATCCAATTCCTTTGCTTTTTCGTATTGAACTCGATCCATAGTAGTAATATAGACATTTTTCCTGCGGCTCAGCAGGCGAAATGATTCCTCCTGCGGCATTCCCCATCGAAAACCCTCACGATCACCAAAATTCCAATTTTCCATGATGAAATAAAACAACGATGTATTCGCAGATGTGCGAACGGCATCGTCCAGATCTCCGCGCACGATTCTCTGATCTTTAATAATGCCCTTGCTAACTAACAAGGCGTAAAGCATATCAGAAAACATAAACTCGTTAGCACCGCAGTCATTTACAAGGACCACATTGTAATTTCCGCTTTTGCTCAGTTCCATCATTCGGTCAGACAAGGAATTGATTCTGCGAAAAGCCTCTTTAAAAAAAGAAAAGCCTGTTATTTTTCCCATACGGTTAAGTTGTTCTTTTGAAGTTTCTGAAATAAGGCGGAACTCGGCGTTTCCACGAATATAATCGCCGGAGTAGGCACTCATCAGATTTTTTGCGATGGGCAGCACATCCCAAATTTCTTTGGAAACAGCACGCTGTTTGATTGGCAGAAGTTCGATTTTACAACCAAAGATATCCCTTAGTTCAGAGATGTCTTCCTCAATTGGCGTACTCTTCCGATCCGCCTTAGTCAGGAATAAAAATCTGAGCAACACCTTATTTGGAGCCTTCAAGTCATAGAAAGGCTTGTCCATATAAAGGTATTTGTAGCTGGAATTCAAATCTGCAACACGGTTTGTAATTGAATCCCATTCTCGCTGAATTCTGGGGGAGCGCGGTATCGTAAAATAGTGATATTCCATCTTTTCCATAATGTCTTAGCCCCCATATGTAGTACATATTCTTGACTGGAATGCAAGCGGATGAAAGAATCCCACCATCGTGATCTGCCCGGAAATAATGTCGTCGTTGTCAACCACGTCAACATTTTCTTGACCTGCGCCCTTAATAAGCTCCTGTACTTCCGCAATGGCCGCAAGGAGATCTTGTACCGTAACCCGTTCTGCCCACAACACCTCGAAGTATCGGTATTTCCCTGTGGAGTAGAAATATCTGTCATATTCGGGATGAAGCGGGTCGTGAGGACGCTCTTCATCCAATTTTTCCAGTGCTGAAGTCAAGTCCTCTAAATAATAATTCAGCGTTTCTTGCTTGGTTGGATAACTATAATCCACACGCTCATAAGATGCGGCTTTTGCATAATCAATTGCACACTCCGAAAAATATCCCATAATTGCCCCACTCCCTTCCCAATAAGAAGAAACCTATAACCGTACTTCGGCTTCCCGAAAAGTTTTTTCGCGTCGAGTACCGTGCCAGATCAATGTTGGTGGCCCATCCTTCAACCCAGGCAGTCATAACAGATAACAAAAAGAATAACGGTTTCCCGTCTATGACCTTAAACGCAGGTGGGAAACGGAACTGTCGGTCTTTTTGGCAGGCCGCTCGATGCGACGGAAAGAGTTTATTCACAGAATTCAAAGGAATCCCGCTGATTTACAGTATCCAGCGCAAGCTGCGCACGAGACAGTTCATCAGCGGTCTTTTCATAGTCCGCCTCCACAGCTGCCAGATCGTAGTTCGTGTAGGTGTAGTCGATAATGTTCGACTGCCGGCCGTACTGATCTTCAACGCGCTCTTTGGGCAGCCTGCTTTTCATTTCAAGCAGCTTGCTCTTCCGCTTGGTCAGCTGCGGAATATAGACCAGCATCTCGTCAATCGTAATCCCGAAGCCATCCACGACCTGCGTCGTGTTGAAGCGGTTGATGGCGTGCTTAAGTCTGCGGATCGCTCCCTCCAGTTCTTCAAGACGCGCCTGTGTTTTTGCGTAATCATAGGCGGGACGCACAGATTCAATGTCCTCGCCCATCGCCGCGCGGAAATCCCGGCTGCGCTGTTCTTTATCCAGTAGGGCGGAATATTCGTCATTCAGCTTTTTCAGCAGCTTATTTGCCTGTGCAGAAGTGTATTTCATAGTTGCTCATCCTTTCTTTGCGCCGCGTCCCGGCATCATTCGTACGATTTCTGTTCTGCTGATAGAATAGCACAGCACCCTGTACAAATGTCCGTACAGGATTCCGCGCGATTACTCTGTTTTATTGAGCAAATCATTTTCGAATTTTTGTATTTCTCGCCAATTTGTATTCAAGTATCTATAGATTTCTTCTTTATAGTTTTCGCTGTTTGGCTCGGACTCGATTGTATGACGCGGCCAATTCCGGATGCGTTTCCATCGCCAATCTTCCTTTCTGTCGGGACGATTCAGTGCCTGACTGACGCGGTCACAAGCCGCACATTGCTCATCTGTTAGATTGTCGCTGCACAATGAGAGCGTGATTTTGAAATAGTTTTCGCGTTTGATGATTTCATAAAATGCCATATCTGTTGTTTTCCAGCCACTGATGGGTTTAGTGTGCTGGGGAAACAACCTTCGGATGGTCTCGGTTGTAAATCGGGTATATGTATTATTGGACCACTGTGGACTGAAAATCAACTCGCCTTGTTCGCTCTTTTCTCTACACCAATCTTCCGCTACTTCACAGATTGGGTTGAGCGAGGTTTTACAGTTTTCATAAATGGTATCGAGCACTTCTTTGTGTCTGTCATAAAAGTCCTGACACAGCTTTTTAATGTTATCGTCCCCCACGATGTGCCTCCTGACAGCTGCTGTATAATGATCCAACAGCATATTTACTTCCGGCAAAAGAGCACTACCGCCTTTCGCACTTTCGATTGCGTCTAAAATATCTGCATAGCTGACTGGCTGCCAGTATTGCTGGTCATCTGCCGATAACGGAGCAATTCCATCCGGAGATAGAAATGCAAACGACATGGTGTAACCGGGGTATTCTTCTAATAGTATGTCCCGGTAACGGCGAAGCTGATTATCGTGTTCTTCAGAGAACACTTTATTTTCGACACACAGCAAGTATTTTTCTTTCTGGCATAAAACCAACAAGTCAATGTGCTGCCACTCACGCCTCACAATACAGACTGTCACATTTTCGGGGACCACTTCTCTTTGCCCTAACTTTGAGACAAACTCCCGCAAAAACTTATCTCCCATTCCGTGATTGCCGTTGGGATCAAGAAGCCATGCCAAGAAATTACTGTGGCGGATCTCGGCATTTGTAATACCCAAGACCTCAAAAATGTTCAGCGTTTGCATCTTCTGAGACAGCTGTTGGAACGATGTATCAGCTTCCAATTTATGAAGGGTTTCTTCGGAAATGAGATTTCCCATATTAGCGTTCTCCCGTGCTATACCAGTTTTGCCCAATGCTCTCAATGATCTCCTGCCGCAGCCAAGCGGGCTCTGCGACCTCCACATACGACAGATATTGCAATGCCCAGAATTTGACACCGCGTGGCGGGGTGGTCAGTACGGCGGTAAAGGTCTGCTCGTCCCGCTCAAAAATCTGTATGTCCGTACCAAAGCGGTCCAGCACATCGTCCAGCACGGCGCGGTCGCAGTGCAGCACCACCCGCTCCGGCGCACCCACAAAGGCGTAAACGGCATCTTGCGCCTCCTGCTTCTGCGCCGGCGTTTCGCTGCGGGGCTCATCCAGTATCCGAATATCCGCCATGCGGTCAATGCGGTACAACCGCGTGTGCGGATCGTGGTCGGGGACGCAGATAAGGTAATAGTGTTCGTTGGTGTACACCATCTCATAGGGGCTGAGAGTGTAGGTCGCCGTAGGATGCTGCCGTTTGTCATATCCGTAGTGCAAGTAATCCAAGGTCACTTTCTTCTTGCGTGTAATGGCCTCGTCCAACTGCTCAATATTCCAAAAAACCTGCCGGTTACCGGTTTTATGTCCCTGCCGGGCGACGGTCAGATGGCGATACTTTTTCCGCTGGTGGACACTGAGCTGCTTTTGCAGTTTTTGGACAAGCTGCTCAGTCTGCCTTGCCGGGATGAACGGGAAAGAATATACCGCATCGGTCAGCAGCAGGACTTCCGACTGCTCCAATTCCCGTTCCCGTAAGTAATAGCCCACACCGTTATCCTCGTAAAGGGAGATGTCGTAACCGAGCTCGATCAAAAGCGCAACAGCCCCGTATACGGTGCGGCGGTCGATTTTGATACCGTAGAGGGACTGCATCTTTGCAATGATCTCCCGCATGGGCAAAATGTGTTCCGCATCGGAATACTCCTTTAGAACCTCCAAAAGGCAGATGGCATTGGCTTTTTCCGTCAGCATAATGCAGTCCCTCCGTGTTGTTTTACTTCAGTACCGGCCACTTAGCCCAATTAGAGCAGGAAGAACTGCAAAATTTCGTACTGCCCCGATTGGAACCGTTTGGAATTTGACACTTGGCGCTATTGCTGGTCGGCTCCGAAGAGTTTCCGGAATTCACCAGATTTCGGCTTCCGGTCCAATAGGCGCAAGTGGCGCAGACCTTGTTTGTTTTGGAATAATGCATGACGATATCTCCTCTCATAGTATAGCATCGGTTTCGATGCTTGCATAGATGCTACCATAAGGGGGTGTACAAAAGTCTGTATTGCTGTTCTGTCTATATAGAGATGTTATCTATATCTGAGGTGGCTTCATTCAGCACGCCATAGACCTCCGCCAAGGCGCGGACATACTGCGGAAAATTGCGCCGCAGATCACTGTCCTGCCCCGGCGGCGGGACCGGCCTCCGCAGCATACGATGAACAGTTCTCCATACCTGAAGCCTGCTGCCGGGATAGGCTTCTCTCAGCTTCTCGACCGCGCGGCTCTTCGCCTTCTCCACGGCGGACTCCTTCATCATGTGATACATCCCGATCTCTTTCAAAGTTGCCTCCGGATATCCGAACACGCCGCAGGTCTTGCCGAGAATGTCCCTGTCCTTCTTCGGCAGGGTGTCGAACAGCTCCCAGAGGAGTTCGATGCAGACCTTGCGGTACACGGCTTGCTCCGCTGAAACGGAGAGCATCCCCGGCATCAGCCGCTCGTAGGGATCGCCGTCATAACCCTCCGGGACAAGATCATGCACACCGAGGAAATGGGTATTATAGCGAACGTATCGGCTGACACGAGCCTCGGAGATGCCTAACTCTTCCGCGATTTCACTGGTATCCTTCCATACAACATGATACAGCCTCTGCGCCTGCCGGACGGCAGCCATCTCATCCTTGCTCAACGCCATGCAGCCAATATTCTGCTCCAGCCAGCGGGTCATGCGCCCCTTCAAATGTGGGTAAAGATAGGTGGTGAGCACGGCGCGGCTTTCGTCGTATTCTCTGTTCTGAATCCGCGTCAGGAACTCCAACGCGCCCTCGCCGCAGAGATCGTCCAGAATCGTTTTCGTATACGCGGAAAACTGATTTGGGTGATGCTGCTCCATTATCAGGCAGTTGAACTCCGCCGCAGCTTCCTTGGCGATGCCGCGGATCAGACCGATGTTTTTATGGTACAGCTTTTCCAGCGCAGCATCATCGCCGTCATAATATTGGCGAATCAGTTGCTCGTTGGTCATGATTGCTCACCCGCCTTTTTCTTCGGCGGACGGCCCCTTGGATTGGCCGTTCTGGTGATCCCACAGTGCTGGTAAACGCGCTCAGAGGAAATACGCTGCTCGAAAGCCTCTACGGAGATATTCGCGTCACGTAGAGCGTCATAGAGCAGATCCCGCACATAGTCCTTGGCTTTTCTTGTGTCCTCCTGTGAGATCGCGCCCCGCTGCATATCCTTTGTGATGCGGGCAAAGGCGGTCACCTTGACTTTGACCTTGGGAATGTCCTTTGCCAACTCCTTCTGCACCTCCACCGAACCAAACTGTCGGCAGGTGTAGCCGGGCGAGTGGGGACATGCCCCTTCGCAGTACAGCGCGTGGACACCGCTCTTGAGCAGAAAATACCGTCCGCAGATGATGCAGCGGCGGATGTTGTGACCGCTGTTCAGCGCCAGCATAAAATCCGCTTTCATCAGCGCCTGCAAGCTGTCGGTCACATGCTCCTGACAGATAGCGACAGAGCCGTCCGGCAGCGGCCGCGGCACATAGGAAAGCTCGTAGGCATCGTGGGTCGTATAGCAGTCGCCGTTGTTGCGGATGGGGTTGACGATGAGCTTTTCCGCAATGCGTTCATCATTGTAGAAGCCGTAGAGTGCTGCGGCATAGTCCTCTGGGCTGTTATGCTTCAGCTTGGACAGACTAAAGCTGATGAAATTCCGAATAGTACCGTTGAAAGCGCGAATGTCGTGAAGATATGTTTCATAACGGCGGATGTACTTTTCGTAATCACGCCATGTGTCCTTGGTAGGACCGATGGCACGAAGCATTTCGTAATAAAAGGCATCGCCTTTTTCTAAAGCTGCTTCGCTCGGATGGAACAGGTCAAGCGGAACATCCTTGACCGTTTCACTGCGCGCGGAGATTTCATTCGCCACGCGCTCAAGTCGTTTCCGTTGTATCTCTTCTGACGGCTCACGCTCCTCTTTCGGAAACAAATCGAACTGCCCCGTGATCTCCCGTATGACAGAGAAGAAAGCGTCCTCGCTCTCGTCCAGCAGCAGGCGGAACACAGCGTAGCGGCGCAGTACCCCACAGAGTGCTGTCAGCTCCTCGTTCAGCTTCCACCAAAGCTCTATGCTCCCGCTCTGCTCATATTCTTCCGCAAGGCTGGTGACCTGCTTCATGTGTTTGCTCATGGGTCGGTATTCGTCCGGCGACAAATTCAGCAGATCGGCGGTCAGCATACCGGCGGTGAACTGCTGGCCGTTCAGTTCCAAGGTGCTGCCATAGGTGTAGAAAACGATGCTGCCCTCCATGCGTCCACTCCCCACTAAAATTTGTCCTACTTGACTTTTAATCTGTCCATGCTTTTTCTCAGCATAGCATAAATTCCTCCACAATACAAGCAGAGGGAAAAACCACGCGCCGCCCCGTGGCCGCTACCCTCTGCACTTTATTTCGCTCTCATCGTTCCGATGGGAGCAATATTTTTAAGGAGGAAATGAAATTGAAAAAAGAAAACCGATTACAAACCATCGATGGCGAAACGCTGATGAGCCAGCCGCTCACGCCGCTGAACTTCGTGGCGGATACGCTACTCTCCCAGGGCCTGCACATCCTCGCAGGCTCACCGAAGGTAGGCAAGTCCTGGTTGGTGCTATGGCTGGCGGTCACAGTGGCAAAGGGAGATCCCGTCTGGGGCATGGGCGTGAAGCAGGGCACCACGCTCTACCTCTGCTTGGAGGATTCCACCCTCCGCATCCAGAACCGCCTGTTCGAGATCACGGAGGACGCCCCCGCCAGCGTCCACTTCACCACCAACAGTGACACTCTCGGCAAGGGTCTGGAGGAACAGCTCTGTGCATTCCTCGTTGAGCACCCCGACACGGTGCTGGTTATCATCGATACGCTGCAAATGATCCGCGGCGCCGGTTATGATAACACCTACGCAAATGACTACCGTGACCTCTCCGCGCTGAAGCGTATTGCGGATGCCCACGGCATCGCCATTCTTTTGATCCACCATCTGCGGAAGGAGCTTGCCGACGATGTGTTCAGCCGCATCTCCGGCACAACGGCCATCAGCGGCGCGGTGGATTCCAGCTTCACACTGGTGGAGGACAAGCGCGGCAGCGGCAAGGCGACGCTCTCCTGCATCGGGCGCGACATCGAGTACCGGAAGCTGACGCTGGAGCGCAACGCGGAAAATGTGTGGGAGCTGGTGTCGGACAGCCGGACGCAGCCGGAGCTGCTGGGCGGCCGGATCGTCATTCTTCTCTCTGAGTTGATGCGTGACCGTGCGGAATTTATCGGCACTCCCACGGAGCTGTCCGCGCAGATCGACCCTGTGGACAGCGAGGGCATCACGCCGAAAAAGGTATCCCGTCTGATCCTGCAAAGCGTTGCCGCACTAAGCAAAATCGGTATTTCCGCCGTGGTGCGCCGCAGCAACGGCAAGCGGCTCATTGAGCTGCGCCGTGCCGAAAGTGACGGTGCACAGGGTACCCAAGCTGTTGACCCTATCGACCCTGCCGATGTCTCAGGCGGTGAAAACGCCCCGTGTTTCGGCGTGTGAGCCGCTGTGTGCGCGGTTAGGGGCTGGGGTGGCGTGTGTACCCGCCGAGGGGATATTCGACCTACACGGGGCGAATTCCGGGGCGGCATAAAAACGGCAAATAAGCCGTCGTGACCCGCGGGCGTCCAGCGTTTCAACAGCATGAAGCGCACGCCGAGGGTAGTGATACCACCCCCCCACATAGAAGCGCCGAAAAAATGCAAAACGGAAGTTTTTATCACCTCCCCCAACAGGGCTCCCGCCGAAACCCAGCGAAGCGGTTTCGGTGGGAAGAGGACGAGCGACAGAGAGCGCGAGTCCTGCCGCTTGCGGCGGGACGAGGGATTCGTCGTCCGCTCGGACGACGGCGAGGGATTCGTCGTCCGCTCGGACGACGGCCAGCATCGCATTTGTCTGGTCTGCGGCGAAGCCGCTGCCCTGCCAAATGCACCGGGCGGGGCATGGCCCCACACCCCATTTTCGGGCAGAAGCCCACACCCACTTTTAGCTACGATTGGAGAAAAACATGAAAAAAGATATCAAATTCAGCACGCGCATGGCGTCCGCTGACCGTGAGAAGATCAAGGCACTGGCGGCGAAGGCCCACATGTCCATGAGCGAATACGTCACCGCCTGCTGCCTCGGCAAGCGGATCGTGGTCATCGACGAGCAGAAGGAGCTGCTCCGCCAGCTCAAGGGCATCGGCGGCAACATCAACCGCCTCACCGTTCTTGCCAACATGGGCAAGGTGCAGGTCATCGGTCTGGAAAAAGCTGCCGGTGAGCTGTCCGAGGTCAGCGCCGCGTTGCGGGCTGTCATGGAAGGTCGGTGAGCCGTATGGCCATCGTACATTTCGTGAACTACAAGCGGGGCACGCAATCCCGCGCCGCCATGCGCGGCGTGATGCTCTACGTCATGCAGGAGAGGAAAACCGCATGGGAGGATGGGCCGCTCATCAGCGGCATCAACTGCCAACCGCAAAGCGTCTACGACGATTTCCTGAACACGAAACTCCTCTACCACAAGGACGGCGGCGTGATGTTCTACCACATGGTGCAGAGCTTTCCGAAGGGCGCGGCGGTCGATCCCCGACAGGCCCATGAAGCCGCGCGGCGGCTGGCGGAATACTTTGAGGGCTGTGAGGTGCTGGTCTGCACCCATGTGGATCGTGAGCATATTCACTCCCACTGTGTCATCAACTCCGTCAACTTTGAGACCGGCAAAAAGCTGCACATGGCGAAGGAACAACTGCAGGAGTTGATGCGGCGCAATGACATGATCTGTCAGGAGATGGGCCTGCCGGTCTTTGAGCCGACCGCGCAGCAGGCCCGCGGCATGGGCGGCGCGGAATACCACACGGCTCTGAAGGGCCAAAGCTGGAAGCTGCGGCTCATGAACACCATCGACGAGTGCATGAAATACGCCGTCGACAAGGACGCCTTCGTTTCCCTGATGACGTCCGAGGGCTACGCCGTCCGCTGGGAGAGCAGCCGCAAATACATCACCTACACCACGCCGGACGGCATGAGATGCCGTGACAACAAATTACACGAAGAAAAGTATTGCAAGGAGGTCATGGAGCATGAATTCAGAATACGGGCAGAGATTGTCTCTGCAAGAACTCAAGCAGCGCAACACCAAGCAGGCAGTACTTCCGACGCTGACACCACCTCACGAAGCGTGTCCCTCGAAAACAGACTGGGAGCGAATGATGAAATACATGGATGCACTGTGGTACCATGCGGATCGGCAGACAGATCTGTTGGAGAGCATCAGCAGACAGATGTCGCAGCTTCCCTCACGGACGCAGCTGGACGATCTGCTGAAGGCAGTGCAGCATCTGGAGCAGATGACCGAACAGGCTGGGAAGCCGAAAGAAAATTCTTTTTCTCTGCACAGAATCAGACGTCCAAGACTGCATCTACCACACGTCAGTATTCCGGCATTGATCTCTCTGCTGATGGCGGCGGCAGCACTGCTTCTGCTCTGGTGGGGCTTGGGCACCGTCTGGAGCAGCTCCAGCCTGCTGCCCCTGTGACTCCCGTGCATTACCATACCGACAGCAAGATGTTGCAAAAAGAACGAGAAAAGAAAATCGCCCTCGGTCACAAGGCGGATGACCACGAGGACGAGCAGAACTGGCAGCAGACCATGTGAGGTCTGCTATTTTTATTGCCCAAATTGACTTTGGGAGAAAGGAACGCTATGGGTAGAAAGAGAAAAGAATCCAATATTGCAAGCGTCATGTACTCCTATGTGGGTACGGACGATCAGTTTGATGATTTTCTGAAAATGGTGATCCACGACTATCTGTCTGTGGATCATCCATATACAAATCGAACCGCCGATTTTGTTGTTAAAGTAGAAACAGAAGTCGCCTGACTTGTTTTGATAGCTATTCAAAAAATTGTGTGCTATGGTGTGTCGTGCATGATCGGCACACCATAGCGGAAAGGAACGGTTATGAAAGTCTGGCTCTATTATCGGCTGTCCAGAGATGAGGATGAAGAACTGAATTCTCTGAATAACCAGCGGAAAATCATATACAACTTTGCCATCAGCAACGGCCACGAGGTGGTCGGAGAATCCTTCGATGACAATGTCAGCGGTATGCACTTCAACCGTGAGGGCATCGACAAAATCTATGAGGTGGTCGAAGCGGGCAAGATCGAAGCGATTATCGTCAAAGACCTGTCCCGCCTTGGCCGTCACCGCACGCAGACCGCACTGTTCATCGACTATCTGCGAGAACATGATGTGCGGGTCCTGTCCGCAACGGAAAATATCGACACCTTCAATGAGAACGATGATCTCATCATCGGATTCAAGGGTCTGGTCAACGACTTCTATGCCCGTGACGGCAGCCGCCGGGTCCGCACCGGATATCGACAGAAGCAAAAGGAAGGTATTGTGACCATCCCACCCTTCGGTTATTTCAAGGATAAGAACACAAAAAAGGTCGTTGTCGTAGAAGAATCCGCCGAAACGGTCCGGCTGATTTTCTCCGCCTATGTCGGCGGCAGCGGCATGAAAGCCATCGCCCGCACACTGAATAAACAGAGGAGGAAAACGCCTGCGCTTATGCAGATGGAACTGCTAAATAAGCGCCTGCCCAACACCCAGGATGGCATCCTCAAAAAATATTTGTGGGACGCAACGATGGTGGCGCGAATCTTGAGAGATGAGAGCTACATCGGCACTCTGATCTGCCACAAGAGCGAGCGTAATAAAATCAATAAGACCTTCCGTTTCACAGACCCGGAGGAGCAGTTCCGACATGAGAATTATCTGCCAATAATCGTGACCCGTGAGATATGGGAGCAGGCTCAAGATCTCCTTACAGAGCGCAAAGAGAAAAATGTCCGTGCTGGTACCAACCGCGGCATCCTCCGGTACGGTGGATTGCTTCGCTGCAAGGATTGTGGCCGAACCTTTATCGGGAAACGAATCAAGCTGAAAAGCGGGGAACGGGTCGCCTATGTCTGCGACACCTACCATCGGTATGGCAGGGAACACTGCTCCTCTCACATGGTAGACGAGGAAACATTGGACAGATTGATCGGCGCGGAGATCCTGCGAACAAAGAAAATGTATGAGGAAAACTGGTCGCGGATGGAATGGCTCATTGAGAGATGGACGCCGAAGGCTTCTACGGCCAGTGCCAAAATAGGTAAACTGCAAGAACACATCCTCTTACTGGAGGAGGAAGTGGAGGTGATCCTGATGGAACGCATTCGGGATAAGGCCAACGCGGAACGCTACGACCGCATGATCGCCAAGCGCGAGGAGCAGATCGCGGAGGCCAAGAAGCAAATCGAAGATCTGCAAAACATCTCAGAAATGCTCCGCAGCCGACAGGCCAAGCTGAAGCGGGACATCAGCCTGATCGACGATATCCTGCGAGAGGGCAAAATGTCAGAAGCACATCTGAGGATGCTGGTGGAGAAGATACTCGTTCATGAGGAGGACGGCAGGCTGGATTTGGAGATCCGGTTGAAAGCGCCCTTCCGTGACCATCTGGACGTCTTCGAAAACGGAGCGCAGACAGATTGCTTCCCCACCGCAGATTTTGACTATGACAGGCTGGGTGCGGCGATCTACGGCGATTATTATGCGGGGTAGGTGATAACAGGTGCGGGTATGGCTCTATGCGCGGCTTTCTAACGATGATGACCGTGAGATGAACTCCCTGCTAAATCAGCGGGAAATCTGCCAGGCGTTTGCCGAGCAGCACGGGTACACCATTGTGGGACAGTCCTTCGATGACAACATAAGCGGCATGAGTTTTGACCGCCGTGGGCTGGACGAGCTCATGGCGGCTGTGGACGCTGATAAAATTGACGCTGTCATCGTAAAAGACTTATCCCGGCTTGGCCGCCATAGGACCCAGACTGCATTGTTTATTGATTACCTGCGGGAACGCCAGGTGCGCGTGATCTCTGCCACGGAGGGAGTTGATACATTCCGCGACGAAGATGACTTGATCATCGGCGTCCGCGGCTTGATGAATGATTATTATGCGAAGGATATTGGCAAAAAGATCCGGGCGGGATACCGCCAGAAGCAGAAAGACGGCATCGTGATCACGCCGCCCTTCGGCTACTGGAAAGACAAAAACACGGGGCAGATCAAGGTTGACGCAGAGGCGGCAGTTACGGTGCAGCTCATCTATTCTCTGTACTTGCAGGGGTGTGGGCAGAAAGAGATTGCCCGGCGGCTTAATGCTGCGGGGCGAAAGACACCGGCGCAGCTCCGAGCTGAACGGTGCGGCAGAGAGGTCCGGCATACGCACAAAACCCGTGACGGTCAGTTCCTATGGACATACGCCAGTGTGAAAAACATTCTGGTGGAGGAGGCGTACACCGGCGTGCTGAACAACCATCGCAGAGAATACAACAACGGTAAAGCCAAGCATATAGACAAAACCGACTGGTATCGTCATGAGGGATTCTTCCCCGTAATCATAGGAAAACAGGAATGGGAGCAGGTACAGCGCTTACTCAAACAGCAGGCTCGCCCCGCAAACGGCAATCAGGCCAAGCACCGTTACGCGGGGCTGCTGACCTGCCGAGAATGTGGGAATGCGTTCATTCCTATGATTCGCTGCTGGAACGGCAAGAGCCGTGTGGAATATGTGTGCCGTGGGTATCACCGGAATGGAAAAACCTATTGTGCCTCCCACCGTATCCATGAGGAAAGATTGGATGAACAGGTGTGGGAGCTTGTTTCCGCATCCCGTGACAGTCGTGCGGAAGAACTGAAAAAGCTGGCACAAATGCAAAAAATGTGGGCGTTGAGGAAACCGATCCTCGACGCCCACATTTTGTCGTTACAGGAGAAAGTTCAAGTACTGGAACAAGAGATTGATGAAATAGTGATGGAGAAGATTATACATCAAACCTAATCTGAGTTACTTTACAACTCTTGACTTTCCGCTCGGTAATTTTATCATCAGGTCCTACTTCACCAAAAAGCAGCGGAGATTCCGGATTGTGCTTATTGGAGTTCGTGAACACTGTTTTTCCGCTATAATTTGCGTAACAATACTTGCAACCATTTCGACATGTGTTATACGCTCCAATATCAAGACTCTCAATACATCCGCACTCGAGGCGTTGGTTCTTATCTTTTCCCACCTCAAGAGGGCAGTTGAGCAACCTGCTTAGCAAACGATCATCTATACAGCGAGCGTGCTCAATTCCGTATTCCTGCAACTCAATTCCCTCGGCGCAAGTATCAATTTGGAGGCCGTAGCTATGGGCGATTGCAGCGAGTTCTTCTGCAAGACTTCTTTGGACATTTTGTGGGAAATCATGCAAAGCCAAGCCAGAGACATTTCTTGATGTATTGCGATAAAAATCTATAAAACTAATCGTGCATTTTTTTGTATATGGGCTTAGTTCTTTTGCGATTCTTTCAAAATATCGGATGTGATACTCTGGAGTGTATGTATCGTTCAATAAAATGGGGTCATATCGCCAAATGACGCGATTAGGCCCAATCAAGTCCGATAATTTTTTGAATGCGGGAATGATATGGCTCTGCTTACTTGGAATGTGTGTTTCGATGTCCTGTGCATATGAATTAAGCGTAAACTGGAAGTAGTACATATAGTCTCGGAGCATATTCAGTTTTTCAAGCATGGGAATAGGATTTTTTGTCCAAAACACAATGCCGTCGACAACATCGGGGGATAGAGGAATTCTGCTTATTTGGTGTGCATTCATTGGATTGCGAACCAAAACATACCCCGCTTTAATCCTGTTAATAAACCACTCTGAGTAGTACGTAGGTATGTCTGTTCGTCTACTTGCACTTATAATCATTATATCACCTCAATTCAATTATGAGTTGAGCGCCATCTTGTACGGAGCCATTAGGACAGTATTCATAATGAATATTATTGAAGTATGGAGAGTTTTGCCGTTGATAATTGTTCCAGCGATTTTCACCTAAGTCCCCCGTAGCAAATGCACTCCTTGCGTATGCGGTTCCGGAGTATCCGGCATCTTCAAGCATGTTGAGAAAAATATGCCAATTGCATCTACCTTTGTTCATGCTGTCAACATCGGTAATAATGATTAAAAAAGGAGAGTTCGGCAATCGCCGAGCAAGAATATTTCGGATTATAGATTCAAAAAGCTGCAAAGTTTTATCTGCCTGCCCTGTGTTGTAGAGATGTGACAGCAGATACTGAATTATAACCACATTGTACTGCCGGATGTTCGGTTTTCCTGCTGAAAAAACATCAAAGATGTCCCGTTGGCGCAACTTGACATCGAGACCATCAATTCCATCTGCATACTGCTCAATTTTCGAGTGTATTTCTTGCCAAAATGGATTTCGGTCATATCCCTTATAATAAATAGGTTTTGTATTAACCTCTTCAAAAGCCATAAGGTCGGGCGTTCCGCCGCAACCAATTGAGAGAATATTGTATCGAGGATAGCGGGAATGATCAATAAATGTCAGCGCTGAAGCGATTTGCTGGGAATATTTCTCAGTAAAACGAACTACATATCTCAAAAGCAAATTGGAGCAAGTATAATCTGCACGACCAGGTTTAGATGGATACCAATGCACTTGGTCAAGGCATCTATCGCAATCATGTTCACAGTGTTCCTGATTATCACAATACTTGCTACAGCATCCTGTAATAGAACCATCAATCTCATCTTGACACCAGTCAAGCAAATAATCTTTAAGCATACTATATCCCTCTTTCTGTAATTGCTAAAGACTTAAGATCTTTATACGACATTGAGAGTACTAAAAACCGAAGTACTAAGCTGATATCCTCCAAAGTATAATTTATGATAACAGATTAATTTAATATATGCAACAGACGTGGATAATTCAAAACCTGTGCTCCATAGATGAATGAAAAGCACAGGTTATAAAATGGTACGGGTAGTGGGGGTCGAACCCACACGCCTCACGGCACAGGAACCTAAATCCTGCACGTCTGCCAATTCCGCCATACCCGCATATGAGCGACAGAACTACCTGTCGCTATTTTATTGCCCTCTGTTTTTACACGGCGAGGACCGAGGCGGAGCATAACGCTTGATCCGCATCTATAAAAACAGGATGGGCCTGCTTTTACCAAAGAATGAGCGCGGCGAATGATGGGGCGAAAAACCTTCACTGAGGTGACATCACCTAAATCCATCGAGTCTACCAATTCCACCACGCCCGCATATCCACGCCGTATTGTAGCACACTTCACGTCGGCGTGCAAGGAATGTTTTGCCTTTCCCCTCCACCCCATGTTATACTGTCATCAACAGTACACGAAAGGACGGTGCCCCATGAACGAAAATGCCCTCACCTTGGCGCGTCAGCACGCGCCCTGCTACATTTACTCCCGCGAGATCCTTACCGCACAGGCAGAGACTCTCCACAGGACCTTCCCCGGCTTTGATATTCTGTTCTCCGTGAAGGCCAACCCCTTCCCACCGGTAATACGGCACCTTGCGGCGCTTGGCATCGGCGCGGATGCGGCCAGTGCGGGTGAGGTCTGCCTGGCCGCGGAATGCGGGATCGCGCAGGAGGATATCTACTTCTCCGCCGCCGGAAAAAGTGATCGTGCACTGGCCGCCGCGTGGGATAACTGCCATCTGATCGCCGATTCTATCGGCGAGGTGCGGCGAATCGCCGCTATGGCCGCTGCCCGCGGCGAGACAAAGGCCATCGGCCTGCGCGTGAACCCCGCTTTCAGCATGGACGGCGGTACGGGCGGAACGTCCAAGTTCGGCATCGACGAGTCCGACCTCCCGGCACTGAAAATCCTGCTGCAAACGCTGCCGATAGCCGTCTGCGGCCTCCATATTCACCTGCGCTCCCAGAACCTCTCCGCGGACACTCTCGCCCGCTACTACAAAAACTGCTTCGCGCTGGCCCTCCGCGTCCGCGATATTCTGGACTGTACCATCGAGTATATCAACTTCGGCGGCGGAGTAGGCATCGTTTACGACCCGGCGTGCCAACCGCCGCTGAACATGAGCACCTTGAAGCAATGTACGCAGGCCGTGGCAGAGGAAAACGCCCGTACCCTCCGCGCACGGCTGCTGGTGGAGTCCGGGCGGTTTCTGACAGCACAGGCGGGAACGTACTATCTGCCTGTGGTAGACAAAAAGACGTCCCACGGCACCACCTATGTCATCGTAGAAAACTGTCTCAACGGCTTCCAGAAGCCCTCTCTTGCCGCCATGCTGCGTAACGCCGCCGGAGAAGGCCCCCTTGCGCCTCAGGAACCTCTGTTTACCGGCGAGACCGCCTTCCCCATCACCGCCCTGCCTGCGGCGGAGGATACCGGCATCACCGAGACCGTAGACATCGCAGGAAACCTCTGCTGCGCCACGGACGTGCTGGCTAAGAACTTCACCGGTCCGGCGCTGGCGGTGGGAGATCTTGTGGCCGTGGGGAACACCGGGGCCTACGCCAGAACGCTGTCGCCGCTGCTGTTTTCCTCCCACGACGTCCCTGCGGAATTCTTGATCTGAAAAACAGGGCAGCCCAATGGGCTGCCCTGTTTTTTTATTTCTCCCGTCTGATGGGCCGGATATACTTGAAGTACTGCCCCGGCACAAAATAGAAATACGTCATCCGTCCCGGCGTAGCGGTATCCAGCACACAGCCGTTGGCGGCGTAGTCAAAGTCCCGCATAGCGGTCTCCACCTTGTTCTCCACCGTGCGGCACCCCTGCTCATAGTCGAAGGGTCCGTGCTCAAACACCATATACTCCCCCTCCGGCACATCCATCAGCTCCAGCGGCGCGGGTATGGGGCCGCTGTAATCCGCGGGCAGGCGGACGCCGTAGCTCTCGATGCGGGGGTAGTTCCAGGCGCATAATGGCGTCGTCCATCTCATTGACGACGGTCTGGATCAGCTGCTGCCATTCGTACATAGGCTTGCTCCCTTCTCTCGCTGTGAACAGAATACACCCTTTCCGCCCCAAATGTTTGATACGAGTTGCTGTTAAAACAGGGACGGCTCCCGCCGTCCCTGTCCGCTTATTCCACTTCAGCAGCCTCCGCCGGCTCCTCCTGCCCCTGCTTGGGCAGCTGCTCGGGCCACTTGGCCCAGGTCTGGCGGATATAGGGGATCATCTGATCCCGGGGCATATCCAGTGCCGCGGCCAGCTCGCCGTAGAGCTGGTCCTCAGCCCGCTTGAGATAGCGCTCATCCATCTGGCTGACCTTCTTACCATGGCGCAGGGCCCACGCCCGCTTGCGGCAGATACCGTGGATCATGGCGGCCAGCTCGGCGCAGTCACAGCGGAGCACCAGCTGGTGGTAGAAATCCTTGGCAGCACGCATACCGCGCTCGGCGGGCTTCTGCTCCGGCAGGGCCGGCAGCGCGGCGATCAGTTTCAGCGCACAGTCACGGCTGATGATGGGGCGCATGAGAACACCGGTGTCCACCGGAGTCATGACCGTGCCGCCGCGGTACAGGGGAGAAAGATGATAGTAGACCTTGTCGCCGCCGTCATAGGCCAGACCGGATGGCCCTATGGACTCCACCCGGCAGACGCCCTCGCCGCCGTATACCACCAGATCGCCCGCTGCAAACATCACACACGCTCCTTATCCGCAACATACATACACATATATACACAAAAAGGCACATGGCACACGACCATGCGTTCCCCTTTTGCTCACCATTACCTGACATCAGTATAACATATTCTGACGAAAAATGTAAGCACAAATTTTACCGTGACTGTCGATTTTCCCGGAAAGTTGTGATACAATGCAGAAAAACTTTTGCGAGGTGCAGCCATGAAAAAACCTGTCATCCATCCCTCCGCCTTTGTGGCGGACAACGCCACCGTCCGGGGCAGCGTGACCCTGGGCGCTAACAGCAGCGTGTTCTTCGGCGCGGTGCTGCGGGGCGACCGGGCGCCGATCACCATCGGTGCGGGCACGAATATCCAGGATAACTGTGTGGTGCACGTGGACTACGACCATCCGGTGACGGTGGGCGAAAACGTAACGGTGGGCCACGGGGCCATTCTCCATGGGTGCACCGTGGGTGACAACACCCTCATCGGCATGGGCGCCATCGTGCTGAACGGCGCGAAGGTCGGCAGCAACTGCCTGATCGGCGCGGGGGCGCTGGTACCGCAGAACGTGGAGATACCGGACGGGTCTTTGGCCTTCGGCTCCCCCGCCAAGATCAAAGGCCAGCTGGACGAGGCCGCCATTGCCGAGCTGCGGCAGGCGGCGCTGGACTACCAGAAGGAGGCCATGGCATACAAGGCCGAACAGGAACAATAAAAATATGCGCTCCGGCCAAGAGCCGGTGCGCATGGCTGAAAAGCGGCCCCCGGCTGTGCCGGGGGCCGCTGACCGTTTAGACGACGGCGAAGAACTTGATGATAAACAGCAGGGAAATAATGTAGGTCAGGACAGACACATCCTTGGCACGGCCGGAGAACACCTTGATCACGGTGTAGGAGATCATGGCAATACCGATTCCGTGGCCGATGGAGCCGGAGATGGGCATGGCCAGCAGCATCAGGAACACGGGCACTACCTGGTCCAGATCGTCGAAATCCACGTTCTTCAGGCCCTGGAGCATCAGGATGCCCACGTAGATCAGGGCGGAGGAGGTAGCGGCAGCGGGAATGACGGCTGCCACGGGCGCGATGAACATACAGGCCAGGAACATGAACGCGGCGGTCAGGCTGGTCAGGCCGGTGCGGCCGCCGGCCTCCACGCCGGAGGCGGACTCCACGAAGGTGGTAACGGTGGAGGTGCCGCAGCAGGCGCCGGCCACGGTGCCCACGGCATCGGACAGCAGGGCCTCCTTCATGTTGGGCATATTGCCGTCCTTGTCGGTCATGCCGGCGCGGGAGGCCGTTCCCACCAATGTACCGATGGTGTCGAACATATCGATCATGCAGAAGGTGATGATCAGGCTGATCGCCGTGAACCAGCCGATATTAAAGAAGTCGGTGAAGTCAAATTTGAACAGCGTGGTCTCCACCATATCATGGAAAGGCGGCAGGAAGGACGCACCCTCCAGCGAGGCAAAGGGATTGGTACCCAGGAAGATGAAGCAGCCGGCCCAGTAGATCACGGAAGCTACCAGCATACCCACCAGCACGGCGGCCTTGACGCCCTTCTTGGCCAGCAGGATGATGACAAACAGGCCGATGAACATGGTGATAACAGTCAGGACCATCTGGCTGTACTCGGCACCCATGTGGTCCTTGATCACGCTGGGGGTCATGGCGCCGAAGAAGTCACGCATGACATAGAAGGGGGAGGTATAGCCATTGCCCTCGGCGTAGATTCCCACGTTGGAGCCCAGGCCGATGTTCATCAGCATAAGGCCGATGGCGGGACCGATACCCAGACGGACACCCAGAGGGATAGCGGTGACGATCTTATCACGAATGTTAAAAATGCTCAGCAGAAGGAAAACGATGCCCTCCACCAGAATGATGCACAGCACCGCCTGGAAGGCGCTGGTGTAGTCGGTGTTCAGCATGGCGGCCACATTGCCGGCGATGACGGCGAAGAAGCTGTTAAGTCCCATACCGGGCGCCATGACAAAGGGCTTGTTGGCGAGGAAGGCCATGACCACGGTGCCGATGGCACTGGCGATGCAGGTGGCCAGGAACACACCGTTCCACAGGGGTGTGCCCACGGCAAAGTTGGTCAGCAGGTTGGGGTTCAGGGCGATGATGTAGGCCATCGTCATGAATGTGGTGAGACCGGCCAGGATCTCCGTTTTGACGGAGGTGCCGTTCTCTTTCAGATGAAAGATACGCTCCATGTGATTTTCTCCTTTGTAAAATGCTGCACGCCCTCCGGCGCAAGCATCATCTTAACGCTTTTTAACGGGAAAAACAAGACTTTTTGTCAGGTCTTCTGAAATTTTTTCAGATGCCAGTCAAAAAAGCGCCCCCGGCGTGGCCGAGGGCAAGGAGGTGGGGGTGCCTCCTTCTGTTCTCAGGAGGCTGCGTCAGCCGGGGTATAACTGACACGATGCTGATGAGATAGCCGCATGGGGTGCCGACCGGGACAGGTCAGCTTTCCGTCCGCATCCGGGGGCGCATGGCAGGGGCGCTTTTTCAGAGAAGCTTATTGGGCCGCGCGATCGGCCTGAATGAGCCGCTTCAGGGCCTCCACTCCCACCTGAACGGCGGAGGTGGTGTCCTCGCTCATATCCTGGTCCAAGCCGGCCTTTTCACGCTCCTGGTTCCAGACCACATGGAAGCAGCTGCCGCAGCGGCAGTTCAGGGCATCAGCCACCACAAAGAGGGCGGCGGACTCCATTTCACTGGCCTTGACGTGCAGGCGCTTCCAGGCCTCCCATTTGTTGAGCAGCTCATAGGATACCGGCATACGCTCGGGGCTGTGCTGGCCGTAGAACGCGTCCTTGCACTGGACGACGCCTACCTGGGTGCGCTTGCCCAGCGCCCTGGCCGCCTGGACCAGCGCGGTAGTGACCTCGAAGTTCGCCACCGCGGGGTACTCGATGGGGGCATATTCCCGGCTGGTATGCTCAAAGCGGATCGCGCCGGTGGCGACCACCACGTCGCCGCTGCGGACATCCAGCTCGATTCCGCCGCAGGTCCCTACGCGGATAAATGTGTCAGCGCCGATGTTGTGCAGCTCCTCCATGGCGATGGAGGCGGAGGGCCCGCCGATACCGGTGGAGCAGACAGAGACCTTCTCCCCCAGCAGCGTACCGGTATAGATGGTGTACTCGCGGTTCTGAGAAACAAAATGCGCGTCGTCGAACAGCTCCGCAATCTTTTCACAGCGGCCGGGGTCGCCGGGAAGAATAACATAGCGGCCCACGTCGCCTTCGGCGCAGTGGATATGATACTGCTTTTCCAGCTTCTGCATGATATATCGTCCTCCATCTATGTTCAAGTCGTTATGTCCTAAGCAAATAACACGGTTCGTAATCAAACATTTACCCATCTCTGAGGTAGAAGAAATCATATCATGGTTTTTCGGAAAATGCAATACTTCCGCCACAAAAGATACGGCTTCTCCTGTACAAATGATGCAAAAGGCAAAAAGTGTCGGGGCTATAAAACCGCCCGCGGCAAAACCTACGTTTGGCGGCGGCTGTTCTCCGCGCACGTGCGCGTGTTTTTGCGCGGATCGGCCGACGCACATGGGAAAAGGAGGAAAAAAGATATGACAGATCGACTCGCTGCACTGGCGGCGGCAGTGATGCTGGCGGTGACGCTGGCGGCCTGCGGCGCGGCAGACGACAAGACAAACGGCAACGCGCCGGACACCACACCCAACGGCAGCATCACCACACAGCCGGACACCAACGGCACGGACACCGGCAGCGCCAAAGATGACCTGAACGGCGGCCACAACGAAAGCGGCCGGGCGGATGAGGACGGACAGATGGACGGCACCGTGGAAACGCGGCGGTACGACCGGGCACTGGCCGCATCGCTGAGCCAGCTGATCCTGAATCGGATCGGCGAATGACAAAAGCGCGGCGGGCATCGTGTGCCCGCCGCGCGGTTTTTAACGGCAGGACTTGCATTTTTCAAAAAATGGGATATTATATAGGTGAAAAACGTTCCCGCCCCCTTTTTTCGTCCTCTGAACGGCAAACGCGGGGCACGGAACAAAATTTACGCCGCAGCGGGCGGCAGAGAAAAGAAGGTTTTTACTATGACAAAGATCGACATCGTTTCCGGATTCTTGGGCGCAGGTAAGACGACTCTTATCAAGAAACTGCTGGCCGAGGCCTTCCCCGGCGAGAAGCTGGTACTGATCGAAAACGAGTTCGGTGAGATCAGCATTGACGGTGGGTTCCTGAAGGACTCCGGCGTGCAGATCAGTGAAATGTCCTCCGGGTGCATCTGCTGCTCTCTGGTGGGCGACTTCAACAAGGCGCTGAAGGACGTACATGAGCAGTTCCACCCTGACCGCATCCTCATCGAGCCCAGCGGCGTGGGCAAGCTCAGCGACGTGATCGTGGCGGTGGAGAACACTGTGAAGGACGTACCGGACATGAAGCTGAACAGCTTTGTGACCGTAGCGGACGCCACCAAGGTCAAGATATACATGAAGAACTTCGGCGAGTTCTACAACAACCAGATCGAGTCCGCCGGTACCATCATCCTCTCCCGCACCCAACGGCTGAGCCAGGAGAAGCTGGAGGCCGCCGTGGCGCTGCTGCGGGAGAAGAACCCCAATGCCGCCATTCTCACCACACCCTGGGACCAGCTGGACGGCATGACCATCCTCAGCGCCATCGAAAAGGTCTCTCTGGCGGACGAGTTGCTGGCACATATGCGCGCCGAGCACGAGGCGGATGAGGCGGAGCACGAGCATGAGCACCACCATCACCACCATGACGAGGATGAGCACGATCATGACCACTGCTGCCATCACCATGACCATGATGATGACGATGACGACGACCACGACCATGAGCACTGCTGCCATCATCACCACGATGAGGACGAGCATGACCACGATCATCATCACCACCATCACCACGACGGCGAGGAATGCGATGATCCCCACTGCGGCTGCCACCATCACCATCATCACGCCGACGAGGTATTCACCAGCTGGGGCACGGAGACGGTGAAGGCCTACTCCGAAGCGGAGCTGGAGCACATCCTGACGGCGCTGGACAGCGGCGAATACGGCGCGATCCTGCGGGCCAAGGGTATCGTGGCTGCCGCCGACGGCGGCCAGTGGCTGCACTATGACTTTGTGCCCGAGGAGCACCAGGTGCGGCGCGGTCCGGCGGACTACACCGGCCGTATCTGTGTGATCGGCTCCCAGCTGAAAGAGGATAAGCTCTCTCAGCTGTTCGGACTGTAAGGAGTGGCTGACATGGATATTCCTGTTTACCTCATCGCCGGATTTCTGGACGCCGGTAAGACCGAGTTCATCAACGGCATCCTGCGGGACGGTTTTGCCGCCGAGGACCGGACGCTGCTGCTGTGCTGCGAGGAGGGCGAAAACGGCTATGATCCCAAGGTGCTGGGCAACGTATTCACCTATACCGTGGAGGACGAGGCGCAGTTGACACCGGACTTTCTGAAGAAGCTGGAAAAGCAGTACCGGCCCAAGCAAGTCATCGTGGAGTACAACGGCATGTGGAGCATGGAGAAGCTGTACCGCGAAGGACTGCCCGCCAACTGGATACTCTATCAGATCATGTGCCTGGTGGACGCCACGACCTTCGAGATGTATCTGAAGAACATGGGGCAGCTGATGATGGAGAAGATCACCAACTGCGATATGCTGATCTTCAACCGCTGCAATGAGCAGCTGCGCGCCCAGCTTCGCAGCCGCAACCTTCGGATGGCCAACCGCCGGGCGGATATCTACCTGGAAAACGAGGACGGCACCAGCGAGGAGTACGTCACGCCGGAGATGTCGCCCTTCGACCTGACCGGCGGCAAGCTGGAGGTGCCGGACGAGGACTACGGCATCTGGTATGTGGACATGATGGACAACCCGGGACGCTACGAGGGCGTGGAGGTGTCCTTCAGGGCGCTGATGTGCCACTCCAAAAAGTTCAAGGGCGTGCACTGCCCGGGGCGCTTCGCCATGGTGTGCTGCGACAAGGATATGCAGTTCCTGGCCTTGGTGTGCCGCGGCGAAGGGCTGGAGCAGTATAAGGACAAGCAGTGGGTGAAGATACACGCCACAGTGAAGAAGGAGGCCTGTGACGCCTATCAGGGCGAAGGCCCTGTGCTGTACGTCACCTCCATCGCCGCCACCACCAAGCCGGACCCGGAGATGGTGTCCTTCTGATCGCGATCCGTATATTTTCACCGCACAATTGCAGCGTGTATAGAAAAAGACCCGCCGATGGCGGGTCTTTTCAACTTGTTTCGGCCTCAGCGGACCAACTGAATGGCGGCGGGGAGGTTCTCGATCTCCACGCGGGGCGCACTGGGGCAGTATTCACCGTCCAGGGACCAGGGGAGGTTCTCCTCGGTGGTCAGGGTAACGCGCCGGACATGGCGCAGTATCACGCCGGGATAGTCGTACTGCATACGGGTCATGGCGGTAATGAGGTTCTGCAGATCCAGTGCCGTCTTTGGCATACGGAGCAGCAGCAGTTCGAATTTTCCGTCGTCCATCCGTACACGGGAGGGATCCAGCTTCACCAGGCCGCCCAGGGAGGTGGAATTGCACACAGCGCCGAAAATGAACTCCCCCTCAAAGCGCTCACCATCGGCATCCACCGCACAGCGGTAGGGCCGCAGGGAGTCCAGATCGCCCAGCCCCTCCAGAATGTAGGCAAAATGGCCCAGGGCGTTCTTGGCCGCCTGGGTGGCGGAGTAGGAGGACCGGGTAAAGGCCCCAAAGGAGGCCACATAGGCGAAATAGCGGTCGTTATGCCGCCCCACGTCCAGGGGGCAGGGCGTGCCGGTGGCGGCCGCCTCTGCCGCGGCGGGCAGCATGGTGTGAAGATGCAGGCTCATGGCAAAGTCGTTGGTGCTGCCGCAGGGCAGATAGCCCAGCAGAGGCCGCTGCTCCAGCTGCATAAGCCCGGAGAGCGTCTCGTTCAGCGTGCCGTCGCCGCCGGCACAGACCACCATGTCGTACTGCCCGCCCCACCGGGCGGTGATATCGCGGGCCTGGCCGCCCGCCTCGGTGATATAGACCCGTACCAGATAGCCGGCACGAGAGAACTGCGCCACGGCGTCGAACAGCGGGGCGCGGGATTTTGTCTTTCCCGCACGGGGATTGACGATAAACAAGAGCTTTTTCATAGGAACACCCTTCCATACCATCGTAATTCTCGCATTTTGCGCGGGGTTGTCCGAGTATGATACCACAGTTGCGGCGGGATTGCAATACACATTCCGCCGCGGGTGTTTGTGTGCGAAAATTGTTGCAAAACGCCGCGTATACGGGTATGATAGAAAAAACAGCAGTTGGAGGTCCTGCCATGAAGCGAACGCAGTATTTCAAATGGGGGCTGACGGCCTTTTTGACCGTATGTGCCGTTCTGGTGTTCTACGACACCTTCTATCAGGCGGGAACGCTGCAGCAGTTCGTGTCCAAGCTGGCATCCATCCTGGCGCCGGTGCTGTACGGCTTTGCCATCGCCTATCTGCTGACGCCCATCATGTCCTGGCTGGAACGAGCCATTGCGGCGCTGTGGAAAAAGCTCTTCAAAAAAGAGCTGAAGCAGCCGTCGGGCGCGCTGCGGCTGGTGAGCATCCTGTTGACCGAGGCCGTGGTCATCTTCCTTCTGTACCTGCTGATGAGCGTGCTGGTGCCCCAGGTGCTGGACAGCGTGACCACCCTCATCAACAACGCAGAGTCCTACTACCGCAAGGTCTATCGCTGGGCCAACGACCTGCTGGAGAGCGACAGTGGGATCGGTGTCTGGCTGGCGGGGCTCATCACCGAGCGCTATACCGACGGTATGGCCTTTTTGACCGACAAGGTGCTGCCCTGGGCCCAGAAGGCCATTGTGCCGCTGACCAACGGTATCTGGAGCGGCATCCGCGGCGCGGTGGGCTTTGCCTTTGACCTGATCGTGGGCATCATCGTGTCCATCTATCTGATGGGCATGAAGGAAAAGAGCCTGGCTCGCTGCTGCAAGGCCGTCTATGCCGCGCTGCCGGAGGAAAATGCCGACGCGGTCATGCGCGGCACCCGGCGGGTGAACGCCATCTTCTCCGGCTTTGTCCGCGGCAAGCTGCTGGACTCCCTCATCATCGGCATCTTGTGCTTTATCTGCTGCTCCATCCTGAAAATGCCCTACACGCCGCTGGTCAGCGTGGTGGTGGGCGTGACCAACGTGATCCCCTTCTTCGGTCCTTTCCTGGGTGCGGTGCCGTCGGCATTCCTGATCCTGCTGGTCAGCCCCAAGCAATGTCTGGTGTTCGTGATCTTCATCGTGATCCTCCAGCAATTTGACGGCAACATCCTGGGGCCCAAAATTCTGGGCGACGCCACGGGCATCTCCAGCTTCTGGGTCATCGTGGCCATCCTGGTGGGCGGCGGCTTCGCCGGCGTGCTGGGTATGTTCATCGGCGTGCCGGTGTTCGCCTGCATACAGGAACTGCTGAAATTCCTGATGGACCGCCGGCTGCGGAAGCGGAATATGCCCACCGAGGCCTACGCCTATGTGGGTCGGGCCAAGGATTCCCCGCCGGAGGATACGCCCGCGCCCGAACCCAAAGATCCCGCGTGATATGGCAGGCAGGCGGGCACGCAGCCCGCCTGCCTTTTCTTTGAAAGGAGCACCCCCATGACAAAAGACCTCTACGATAAGCTGATGGTCTTCGGCAACGACCGGGAGCCGTTTCTCGCCCACAACTTTATGCGGACCACCGACCTGGATGACGGCACCGCCACCGTAACGCTGCCCATGCACACCGAAAGTCTGAACCGCTGGGGCGGCGCCCACGGCGGCATCCTGTTCTCGCTGTGCGATGTGGCCATGGGCATGGCCATTATGACGCTGCGGCAGGAGATGGTAGTCACCGTGAACGCCACCATCGATTACCTGTCCGCCGCGGCCGCCGGCAGCACCCTGACCACCGTGGGCAAGGTGGACCGCCTGGGCGGCAAGCTGGCCTTCTGCTCCGCCGAGATGACCGACGAGACCGGCAAGGTCATCGTCCGCGCCCACTGCGTCATGTGCTTCACCGGCAGGGCGCTGCCCCTGTGAGCCGCCGCGCCCTGTGCCGCTGGTGTATTGCGCTGGCGGTGTTCTTTGCCGCGTATTTCGCCCTGCGCACCAGCCGCGCGGCCATGACTGCCCTGTGGTACGGCGCCGTGCTGCCGGCGGAGCAGTGGCTGGGGCGGCTGTGTGGGAGGTTGACGCTCTCCGTAGGTGAGGTCCTGATCTTGACGGCGGTGTTCTGCGCCATACTGTGGCTGGCCAATGTGCCCCGGCGCATCATCGCCGCGCGGGGCTGCCGTTGGGGCATGGCCCTGCGCCTGACGCTCACCGCCCTCTGCGCCGTGCTGACGGTGTACGCCGGCTTTTGCCTCACCTGGGGCATCGGGTACAATACCGACAACTTCCAGGAGAAAAGCGGCATCCATGCCCGGCCTTCCACGGCGGAGACGCTGGCGGAGGTAACGGCCTATTTTGCCGGCAATCTGGCCGCCTGCGCCAATGACGTCCCCAGAGATGAAAGCGGTGTCTGCACGCTGGACCGGCAGGCGGTGCTGAACCGGAGCGCCTCCGCGCTGGATGTGCTCTGCGGCGAGTTCCCGTTCCTGCGGGCGGAAACGGGCGGTGCCAAGGGCTTCGCCTGCTCCCGGGCGCTGAGTGCCCTGCGCTTCACCGGGTTCTACTTCCCCTTCACCGGCGAGCCGAACGTCAACATGGACAGTCCGGCGGCCTTTCTGCCGGCCACTGTATGCCATGAGCTGGCGCACCAGCGGGGCATCACGGCGGAGGAGGAGTGCAATTTCATCGGCATACTGGCCGCTGTCCGGTCAGAGGACGCAGGGTACCGCTACTCCGGCTGGCTGACGGGGTTCGGGTATCTGTCCAACGCCCTGTACAGCGCCGACCGGGAGGCGTGGCAGACCATACGGGACGCACTTCCGGACACGGTGGTGGCTGACCTGCGGGCGGACAACGCCTACTGGGCGCAGTTCCGCGGCGTCGTCTCAAAGGTTTCGGACACCGTGTATGACGGCTTTCTCAAGAGCAACGGCGACACGGACGGCAGCAAGAGCTACGGCGTGGTCACGGACCTGCTGGTGGCCTATTTCGGATAAAAAATCTCCCCTCCCGGGGAGATTTTTTATATCACGGTTTACAGGCCCAGGCCGGGGATGTTCAGTCCGCCGGTGAGCGAGCTCATGGAGCTGTTCATGGCATCATCTGCCTGCCGAAGTGCCTCATTTACCGCAGAAATGACCAGATCCTGCAACATTTCCGCGTCCTCCGGGTCGATGACGTCGGGCTTGATGGTCAGCTTGGTCAGCTCCTTTTTGCCGGTGACCACTGCCGTTACCGCGCCGCCGCCCACCGAGGCGGTGAACTCTGTTTTTTCAACTTCTTCCTGCGCTTTTGCCATATCCTGCTGCATTTTCAGCAGTTTTTGCTGCATCTGCGCCTGCTGCTGCATCATCCCGGCGCCGCCGGTAAAGCCCCTGCGGGCGCTGTATCCCTTTGCCATATTCGTTTCTCCTTTATATCGATCTGTTCATTTTGCCAGTGTAAACTATCGGACATCTTATGTGCAGCATCGGTTTACCCATGTGTAATACCGATGCGCTCTTTGTGTAACATTGGTGTGCTCCATGTGAGACACTGGTGCGCTCAGCATGAACTGTCGGCTTATTTGATGCGAAAGTTGTCCAGCTGTTTGGCGTTTTCCACCAACTCGTCCAGCTTGTCCCTGTGGGGAGCCGGCACCTCCCAGGGCGGCAGGTCCGGCGGGGCGGGCGGCGCCTCCTCCGGCAGGGGCGGGCGCTCATAGTCGTCCGCCGGTGGGGCGGGCGTGGGCC